>ERZ1090864.730-NODE-732-length-17185-cov-8.477350_pt1 | contig 17185 bp, 14 predicted proteins | sample MGYA00478479_ERZ1090864 | MGnify/ENA primary metagenome ERZ1090864 (study PRJEB33644, sample SAMEA5815743) | chicken gut metagenome | biome: Chicken; feature: Gastrointestinal Tract; material: Caecum | place: Ireland | collected 2019-01-01 | study: A study of the...
ATGTAAAATCGAAAAATGCCGTATCTGCGGGCTTTTCGGATATTTTTCCCGCAGATACGGCAGTTTATACATCTTTGTTTTTTATCAGCCGAGCAGATACTCTGCCAGGTCCTCGATCGTGTAGAACACTTTGTCAGCGCCCGCATCGATGAATTTCTGTGCGACCTCATCGCATCTCCTGTCCTTCTCTTCCTGGGACAGCGCTTCATACTCTTCCTGTGAAAGCCCCATCTCCGAGCTCCCCACAACAATCCCCGCGGACCAGACTCCGGCATTGCGTCCTTCTTTGATGTCCGAGATCGTGTCTCCCACTTTCAGTACGCGGCGCACTTTCTTAATGTCCAGAGCTTCCATATTCCGGAAGATCATGTACGGATACGGACGTCCTTTCTGCCCGGTGGAGTCCGGGCTGAACCATACATCCGGCTCATATCCTTTTTCCTTTGCGGCCGGGACTACGATCTCCATCATCTTGTCGTTATACCCGGTCGTGGATCCGATCTTGTATCCGTTCCGTCTCAGCCTGTTCACTACATCCACGACTCCCGGCTTCGGATCGGAGTACAGGTGAAGGATGCCCAGGAGTTTTTCTTCGAAGATAGCATACAGCTTCTGTGCGTCTTCCTCTTCCGGCTCTTTCCCGTATTTTTCGATCCAGAGAGTTTTGATCCTTTCCATTTTAAGCATGGTACGGATATGATCGATCTTAAGCATCCCCATAGGCTCTCGGACTTCTTCCATTGTCGGCTCTATGCCGAACTCTTTAAATACTTCGACAAACGCCTGCACCGGCGCCATGCACCCGAAATCTACTGTTGTTCCTGCCCAGTCAAAAATCACAGCCTTAATTTTTTTCATGATTGTACTCCTCCAGAAATTCTTTCATGATCGCGCACACCTTTTCGATGTCTTCCTCATAGATCTCCCCGATGTTCCCGATGCGGAAGGTCTCTGCCTCGGTTACTTTTCCCGGATAGATGGCATATCCTCTGTCCTTGATGTATTCATACATCTGGGAGAATGTAAAGTGGCACTCCTCCGGATAGAAGAATGTGGTGATGATCGGTCCCTGGTGGGTATCATCGATATACGGGCGGATCCCCATCTCTTCCATCCTCTTGATAAGGAGACGGTTATTGTTCAGATAGCGGCGGCTCCTGGCCTCGATCCCGCCCTCTTCCTTCAGCTCTTTCATAGCCTGTGAAAAAGCAAGCACCACATGGGTCGGGGAAGTGAAGCGCCATTTCCCGTCCACTTCCATTGTCTTCCACTGGTCATAGAGGTCCAGGGACAGACTCCTGGCGTTGCCTGCGCTCGCCTCGAGCAGGTCTCTTCTCGCGATGATGAACGAGAATCCCGGAACGCCCTGGATGCATTTGTTCGCGCTGCTGATGATGAAATCAATCCCCCAGTCCTTCACCGGGATATCCACGCCGCCGAAGCTGCTCATCGCGTCCACGATGAAGACACGGCCCTTTTCTTTTACGACCTTGCCCACTGCCTCGATGTCATTGAGAATGCCGGATGTGGTCTCGCTGTGGACCATCGCCACATGGGTGATGGCCGGGTCAGCATCGAGCATCTCCGCGATCTTCTGCGCGTTGGGCACCTTATTATAGTGTTCATTATATACCTGATACTTGATCCCCGCGTGTTCCGCGATATCTGCCATGCGCTCACCGTACGCCCCGTTGGCGCAGATCAGGAGCTCGTCGTTCGCTCCCGGTATGCTGGTCAGGACCGACTCCACGCCAAAAGTACCGCTGCCCTGCATGAGCACTGCCGTATACTCCTCCGGCGACACATGGGCCAGTTCAAGAAGACCTTTGCGGATCTGCTGGGTGATCTGCTTATAATCGTCATCCCATGTACAGTGGTCAAAAAGCATCTGCTGTTTTACCGTGTCCGTAGTTGTCAGCGGTCCCGGTGTCAGTAGTTTGTATGATCTCATCTCTGTTTCCTCTTTTCTCATATATTTATTTTGTTCTTCCGTAAGATTACAGCCATATTTCAGCCCCGCCGGAAAGGGCGGGGCGTGATCGTTCTCTGTCTCGCTGAAGACGCCTGTTTTTCGTAAGGCCGCTTAGATACCAGCCGCCTCTTTTGCCGCCTCGGAGATTGCCTGATGCTGCTCAAGAAGGTCTACTGTCAGCTTCTCCGGGAATACCTTCGGGTTCGCAGACTTGTTATCAGCGTCTGTGTTCTCTCCGTTGTAGATCGCATTCGGATAGTAGGACTGGAGTTCTTCTCTTCCGTTCTCAATGATGCACTGCGCCATCTCCATTGCAAGCGGGTTTGTATCCTCCCCCTTGTCTACGATAGCGATGGATTCTGTCAGGCTGAAGTTGCCCTCTGCCGGGTCGATATAGTCGATCGGAAGTCCGTCCGCCTTGTCAGCCACTGCCTGCTGGCGGAGACCGAATCCGATCGCCACCTCACCTGCGCGTACTTTCTTAAGCGGCGCGGAGCCGGAATCCTCCAGGTGGTCTCCCACATTCTCATAGATGCCTGTCAGGACTTCCTCTGCCCCGTCCTCGCCGTACTCGGACACAAGCGCCTGGATCAGCAGCCACGCCGTAGAAGATGCAGCGATATCTGTCACTGATACAAAGCCTTTGTATACCGGGTCAGCCAGATCTGCGATCGACTCCGGCATCGGCAGGTTATTCTCTTCCATCATCTCTGTATTTACGATGATCGTTCCCTCCTGGGATGTGATCGGCGCACAGTACGGCTCGAACTCATCGATCGTATCCACGTCAAAGTCAAGATCCATGAACATATCATTCTGCTCCTGGGCGCTCTCCACATAGAAGGTACTCATCGTCACCATATCCGCCTCGATATCCTTGCCCTCTGCCAGGAGTTTTCCACCAAGCTCGGAGGTGCCGAATGTCTGGAACATGTATTTTCCTTCATATCCGTTATTGTCAAGGGCATTCTCCATCGCTGTGATCGCCTCTTCATCCGCGTTGGAGTAGATGATCACCTGTTCGTCGGAAGATCCTGTATCGCATCCTGTAAGTCCCATGCCGGTTACCGCGACCGCTGCCGCAAGTGTAAGAGACGCTGCCCTTTTGAATGTAAATTTTTTCATAATTTTGTTTCTCCTTCTCATTTTCATTTATTATTTTTGCTTTTACACTGACTGTTTCATTTCCGCCGGAGCATCTGCTCTCAGGCGGCTTTTTTCTTTACAGAAAATTTATAGACTTTCGCCCTGCTCTGCCTGCTCTCGCTTACCCTGGCAAGCCTGCGGAACACTGCTCTTGCGATCAGGTTCGTAAACAGGATCAAAAGCGACAGGACAAAGATCTCGTTAAACTCGTTGAAATACTGTAATTCCTGTATCTTGGTCGTAATGACCATGGTCCTTGCACCGGCGATGAAGATGACGGCGCTGACCGTTACCATTGCATTTACAAAATAGTAGCTGAATACTTCCAGCAGTGTAGAGAGCGCATTGGGCGTCACCACTCTCGCGATCGTCTTCACCCAGCTGTCTCCCATGAGCATTGCCGTTGTCTCCCATGACGCGTTCATCTTGGAAAGCGAATTCTTCATCATCAGATACGGCGTCGAGAAGTAATGGACGATGTTGCATATGATAATGATCGGGAATGTATTCTGCAGGGGTGTCCCTGTGAACACGAACAGATAGGCAAGACCGATGACCATACCCGGGATTGTGTTCGTCACAAGCGCGATACTGTCGATCACTTTCTTTAACTTCCCGCTGACCGTACTCCTCGCCGTGACAAGCGCGCCGCCGTAGGCGATCAGTGTGCCCGCGAAAGCTGTGATCAGCGCGACCATCACAGAATTGACGTACACGCCGTAGAGCTGCCTGTCTTCAAATACCGCCTGCACATGCTCCAGAGTGAAGTTCATCCGGTAAGGCCACTCCTCGATAAACGGCGTGATAAACATCACGACAAACATACTCAGCGCGAAGACAAGGACCGCACCGCTTAAGACCGCGAACACCGCGTCTCTCTTCACTCCCTTTTTCAGCTCGATCGGAGAGATCTTGTTGTAGCGCACATTGTATTTCTCCAGGATGTGGAGAACCGTAATGCTCACCACGGACGGGATGATCATGATCAGCGCCACCACCGCGCCGTTCCCGAAGTTCGGTATGCTTCCGAGCATCTCCGCGTAGAGGACGCTCGCCACCACTTCATACCGTCCGCCCACGGAAGCCGGGATACCGAAATCCGTAAAGCAGAGGAAAAAGGTCTGGATAAACGATGTCGCCAGCGTACCCAGCAACGGGATCACGATCGTCATGCGGAATGTCTGCAGCGGGGAATCCCCCATCAGCCTTGACACGATCATGAACCTTTTGTCAATATACCCCATGGCGTTGTTGATCAAAGTGAACGCCACAGGCAGCGTATAGACCACATATCCGAGCAGCAGCCCGTTGAATCCGTAAATGTTAAAGAGCTGCCGCCCGAAAAGCTTTGTCAGCAGCCCCTGCTTCCCGAAGGAATAGATGATCGCGAAGCCGTAGGTAATGGTCGGGAGCAGCATGGGCAGGATCGCCGCCTTGCTGATCAGCCGTTTGTAGCGCTTCCCCACATTTGTATAGTGGATCGTGTAGGCGAGTATAAACGCCAGGCCGGTCGCGAGCAGGGCGCTGCATATGGAAACTACAAAGCTGTTCCCCAGTGCCCTTAAGAAACCTCTTCCGGTAAGCACTTCCACATAGTGAGCGAGCGAGGCCGGCTCGCCGTTGCCGGTGAATGACCGCACAAGCACGCTGATCATGGGCACAGCCAGAAAACCTGCGAAAAATACCGCCATCACCGCGAAGATTGCTTTAATTTCTCTGTTCTTTCTCATGGCGCGCACCTCTTCAGCCGACCTGCGCCTGCTGCGCGAGCTGTCCTGCGAACAGAGTGAAGATATTATTTTTCTTGATCTCAAGCTGGTTCAGGATGAATTTCTTCACAAACCCGTTCTCCGGCTTCTGGATGATCTCCTCCGGGCGTCCGAACTGGGCGATCTCCCCTTCATTGATGATCATGACACGGTTGGAGAGCGTGAGCGCTTCCTCCGGGTCATGGGTCACAATGATCGTCGTCAGGTTATACTGTTCCGCGATCGTCCTGATCCTGTCTTTGATAGACTCCTTGATCACACCGTCCAGCGCGCTCAGAGGCTCATCGAGCAGCAGGATCTTCGGCTTCATCACCATTGTCCTCGCAAGCGCCACTCTCTGCTTCTGCCCGCCGGAAAGCTGGCCGATCCTCTTATTTAAGTGCTCCTCAAGACCGAGCAGCCGGATCAGGTCTTCCACCTCCTCTTTCGAAGAGATCTCCGGGTTGTTCCTCAGTCCGTATGTAATGTTCTGATATACATTCAGGTTCGGGAACAGGGCGTAGTCCTGAAATACGATGTTGAACCCTCTCTTTTCCATAGGAACATCTGTGATATCTTTTCCATTATAGATGATCTGTCCGCCGTCGGAATCCACGATCCCGAGGATCAGGTTTAAGAGCGTAGTCTTGCCGCATCCGGAAGGACCTAATATAGAAACAATCTCTCCGTCCTCGATATTCAGGCTGATGTCGGTGAGCACCGGCGTGCCGTCATAGCTCTTCTTCACATTTTTCAACTCTAACATAATCCATAACTCCTCACGATGATTCTCATTGTCATTACGATACTTCTGCAAAGCCGCTGCCGGCATCCGCACCCAGGCGTCCTCCACTGCCCGGCGGTGTCCCTCACCACGAAACGTCTTTATCGCCCCGCAGCCTGCATCGGCAATTATAGCGGAGCTGTTCCCCGGGGTTCTATCAAAGAAAAATTAAGCCTTTGTAAAGAAACCGTAAACTTTACAAAGGCTTAACATATGTAAAAATGTAGAAAATCTACACTCCCGTTCTATCCCATTTTCAGTCTTTCCCAAGAGCATTCCCGCCGTATGCTTTCTCCTGCACTACTTTCTCGCAGCGCTTCAGTCTGTCCGTAAACCGGTCATAATCCAGCGAGATAATGCCCATATAGATCATATCCACGACCAGGATCTGGCACGACCTCGAAAAGATCGCGTCCCCGTACATCAGCTGCTCCTGGCTGGTACAGATCAGGATGTCCGCATATCTGCTGATGGCCGCGTCTCTAAAATTCGTCACCGCGATCGTACGCGCGCCTGCCTTTTTCGCTTTCCTGAGAGAGTCCACAGTATCCTTTGACTCTCCGGAATAGGAGATCCCCACCGCCACATCCTCCGACGTCAGGGCTCCCGCCGCGATCTGCTGATGATAGCAGTCGCTGAAATACCGGCAGGGCAGCCCGAGATAGAGGAGCTTTGTCAAAAGATCCAGCGCCGTAGCCTCGGAGTTTTCCACGCCGTAGATATCGATCAGCCGGGCATTTGCCAGCGCTTCCACTGTCCTTTGATAGATCTTCCCAGAGAAATTCTTTACCGTCTCCCTCAGCATTTTCTGTGTGGTTGCCGCCATATTGAAGGGAATCTCCTCCAGGGGCGTTGACTTATCCAGCGTATACCCGTACATCGGTCCTTTTCCGTCCCCGCCTGTCCCTGTCTTTTTCGCCAGCTCCGCTACGAGCCGGTAGCAGAAATCGCGGTAGCCGGAAAAGCCGGCGGATCTCAGCATCCTCAGCACTGTCGGCTGGCTGACTCCCGCATTGTGCGCCAGGCGGTCTATGGACAAGTCCGGTATCTGCTCCATATGCTCCAACACATAATCCGCCGCCAGCTTTTCCGAGCGCCTCAGATCCGCGTATCCCTTTTCGATCTGTTTTCTGATATTCCCCATGGCAGGTGTCCCTGTAGATTCTCTACAATTTTCCTTTCTTCCTGTACTCAGGATCTCTGAACCGATTTTATCACAAAGCCATGGGCCCGCGAATACCAAGGCATGTTAAATGTTTGTAAAAGACCGATGCTGTTCGGATGGCGGGCGTTGATCGCTCCGCATCTTTATAGCATCGGTCCTTTTGCATGCTTTTTATTCTACTGTCACGGATTTCGCCAGGTTCCTCGGCTTATCCACATCCAGGCCTTTCGCAACGCTGACATAGTATCCCATCAGCTGCAGCGGCACGATGGCCAGGCTGGTCGTAAAATACTGTTCTGTCTTCGGGACATACACAGAGAAATCCGAATTGTCCTCGATATTATAATTGCCGTACAGGGTCAGCCCCATCAGGTATGCGCCCCTGCTCTTTGTCTCCACCATATTGCTCAGCGTCTTCTCAAAGAGCGCTTTCTGCGTCACCACACCGACTACAAGAGTGCCGTCCTCGATCAGGCTGATCGTCCCGTGCTTCAGCTCTCCCGCTGCGTACGCCTCGGAATGGATATAGCTGATCTCTTTCATCTTCAGGCTTCCCTCAAGGCTGATCGCATAGTCGATGCCGCGGCCGATAAAGAAGATATCCTTTGCATTCGCATACTTGCTCGCAAACCACTGGATACGCTCCTTGTCGTCCAGTGTCTTCTGGATCTTCTCCGGGAGCCTTCCCAGCTCCGCGATCAGCTCTCCGTACCGCTCTTCGCTGATCAGTCCTTTCGCGAACGCAGCCTGGATCGCCAGCAGGTATACCGCGATGAGCTGTGTGCTGTACGCCTTAGTCGTGGCAACAGAGATTTCCGGTCCCGCGTAAGTATAGAGGATGTGATCGCTCTCACGGGCAATGCTGGAGCCCACTACATTGACAATGCCGAGCACCGGCACTCCTTTTTCCTTCGCAAGCCTCAGGGCTGCCAGGCTGTCCGCCGTCTCCCCGGACTGGGATACCACGATCACCATGGAGTCCTTCATGAGTTTTGGGTTCCTGTAGCGGAATTCTGACGCAAGATCCACCTCCACCGGGAGATCCGCCAGCTCTTCCATCACGTATTTCGCCACCATGCCCACATGGTAAGCCGAACCGCAGGCAACGATGTAGAGACGCTCCAGCCCTGCCAGCATCTCGCTGGTAAGCCCCACTTCCGAGAGGTCGATCTGACCATCCTTTACATAAGCGCCCACCGTATCCTGCACAGCTTTGGGCTGCTCGTGGATCTCCTTGAGCATAAAGTGCTCATATCCGCCTTTTTCCGCGGATTCCGCATCCCACTTGATCTCCACCATTTCCTTTTGGATTTCTTCCCGGTCGATATTATAGAAATGGATCTCATCTTTGCTCAGCTCCGCGATCTCCATGTTCCCGATATAGTAGACATTCCTCGTCCTGTCCAGGATCGCGGGCACATCGGAAGCGATCAGGCAGCCGGACTCATTCTTCCCGATGATGAGCGGGCTGTCCTTCCTCGCCGCAAAGAGCCTTCCCGGGCAGTCCTTAAACATCACTCCAAACGCATAGGAACCGCGGATACGCAGCATCGCCCTTGTCAGAGCTTCAAGTGGAGTGCCTGTCTTCTTATAATAATAGTCTACCAGCTTGACTGCGATCTCCGTATCAGTCTGGGAATAAAAGCTGTACCCGGATTTCAGGAGCTTTTCCTTTAATTCCTGATAATTCTCGATGATCCCGTTATGTACGAGCACAACAGACTTGTCATCCGTGCAGTGGGGATGGGCGTTATTCTCAGACGGCTCCCCGTGGGTCGCCCAGCGGGTATGGCCGATCCCACATGTCCCCGGCACTGCCATCCCTCCGTCTGTTTTCTCCGAGAGGATCTTCAGGCGTCCTTTGGCTTTCACCACTTCGATCCTGCCTGTCTCCTCATTGCGCACGGCAATACCAGCCGAGTCATATCCTCTGTATTCCAGTTTCTCAAGTCCTGAGAGCAGGATCGGAGCCGCCGGCTCCTCGCCTACAAATCCTACGATTCCACACATGTGCTGTAATCCTCCTTTGTCTGAAAACAAAAAGGTGATAAAATCTTCCCTTTATTTTGAAAATCTTATCACCATATAAACGATATTCTTTCCGCTTTCCTTCAGAAAGCAAACAACCCGGTTACGGTGTTTATCATAGCATTACAGAGCGCGCTCTGTCAAGAAAAACGCATAAGGTCTTATACCTCTCGCAGAGCGCCGTCTCTGACCTCATAGATCCTGTCGCACATAGACAGCACAGTGGGCCGGTGGGTTGTAACGATACAGAGTTTCCTGCTGTCACTTTTGATGATCTGTTCCAACACCTGCTTTTCTGTCTCTGCGTCAAGGGCGGACGTCGCCTCATCCAGGAGAAGAACCGGCGCGTCCCTGAGAACCGCGCGCGCAATGGCGATCCGCTGGGCCTGCCCCTCTGAGATCCCTGCCCCGTGTTCGCCGATATAGTGGTCAAGCCCGTCCGGAAACGCGCTGACGAAATCCCATGCGCACGCCTGCTCCAACGCCCTGCGCATCTCCTCCTCTCCCGCGTCCGGCTTTACCAACCGGAGATTCTCTGCGATCGTGCCCATGAAAACCGTATTTCCCTGTGGGACATAGGAGAAGCACTCCCTGGTCGCTGCCGACAGACGGCAGGAACACATATACTCATCGGACCCATCTTTTTTCCACCGTACCTCCGCACTTCCTTCTGCCGGTTCCAGCAGTCCCAGAAGAAGACGGATCAGGGTCGTCTTCCCCTCACCGGACGGACCTATTATGGCAGCGATCTCACCGGATGCCACGTGAAAACAGGAATGGGAAAATACGTTTGCTTCGCCCTCGTAGGCAGCAGCCGCATCTCTCAGCTCAATCTTCACCGGTCCCCGGTATCTCCGCAGCTCCTCCGCTTCCGGATCTTCTGTATCCTCTTTTTCCATCCCTTCCACTGCCATAATGCGCCCTGCGGACGCTGCCGCCCTCAGGAGCGCAGGGACCATATGCACCAGATTATTAAACGCGGCGGAAAGCCCGGAAGCCAGCTGAAGGAACATTGCCATCGTCCCCACAGTGATATAACCGCCCCACAGCCGGTAGATGCTCCACCCAAAGCAGAGGTATGATACTGCCGTCCCTGCAATAGACAGATAGGACGACACAAAGATATTAAATTTGTTATAATCCATGAGACGCTCTCTGTAATATTCCTGCAGCGCGTTCATTTTCCCGCTGAATACCCCCATAAGGCCGAACGCTTTTACAGTCTGAAGATTCTGGAACGAATCGTTCTGGAAAGACATCATATCACTGCTGATCTCCCGCATCTCCCGGTTATACCGATGCATCCTGCGGATCAGCATCCTGGAAAGCAGGAGAGTCAACGGCGCGCTTACAAGCGCGAGCACCGCCATTGTCGGGTCATAATACAGAATAAGGAAAAACGCCGCCAGAAACTGAAACCCTTTCGTCAAAAGAGATGGGAGCCATCCGATCACATTCCTTGAGACAATGCCCATATCGCTGTTCAGCCGGTTCAGCAGATCCCCCGTGCTGTACAGCTGGAGTTCTTCCCAACGGGAATACAGGATCCTGCTGTACATCTCCCCACGCATTTCATTCTGCACATCCACCATAATCTTTGCCGATACGCGGCTGACCGCAGCCGAAGCGGCGATGCTGCCTGCAGCCATTGCAGCCATTGTACCCGCCATCCCGGCGAGCCGCGCAGGATCCTGGCTGAGCACCATATCAATCAGATTGCGTGACGCCACGGATACGCCAAGCCCCATTCCCGCCCCCGCAATCCCAATAACTATGTACATCAGCACCCAGAGCCTGTATTTTTTTATATACCGGTACATCCAGCGAAGTTCGCCGGATACTTCCTCAAGATATCCGGCCCGTAACTTCCTCGCTGCCTTTTTTATGAAATGTTTCATCTTTTCCCTGATCCCGCTATTGTATGATTTTTTCATATTTATCTAACAAACAATAGCATTGCGGACTCTTCCTGTCAAGTCAGGGTTTTTCACCTTTTCCGCCAAGAGTTTCCTCTGATTTCTTCCGGCGCGGGATTCCTGCTCTTATTTTTTCATCCTCGGCTCAAAGATAAACGATGCAATATACCCGAAGATCAGCGCCGCTGAGATCCCGACTGCACTCGCCTTAAAGCCGCCCATAAACACGCCAAGGAACCCTTGTTTGTCCACTGCTTCCTTCACTCCCTGCCAGAGGACATTCCCAAAGCCCAGGAGCGGCACTCCCGCGCCTGACCCGGCGAACTCCTGGAATGGTTTGTATATCCCGCAGAACCCCAGTACGGCTCCCGTGCATACGAGCAGGACCATGACCCGCCCCGGCATCAGTTTCGTCCGGTCCAGAAGGATCTGCACGAGCGCGCAGATCAGTCCGCCTGTCACAAAAGCTGTCACATACTCCATGTCTTTTCCACCTTTCAGATCTGTTTTTATCCGCATTATCACGTCAGCGCTGACCGGATGCCGGAAAGCCCGCAGGCGGTCTGGCGCAGTTATCTGCGAAATAATATGCTAGCAGTGCTCCAGCACGATCCCGTGGGCGATCCCCGGGACACTGGCACCCTCGTTGAAGCTTACTGTTGACATCAATGCTCCCGTGGGGACAAACAGCACCCGCTTCCACTCTCCCTTCTCAATCTTCGGGAGCACAAAAGAGGCAAGTGTCACTGCCGCGCATCCACATCCGCTCCCCCCGGCATGAGTATCCTGCGTCTGCTGGTCAAAGATCGTCATCCCGCAGTCCAGATGCCGCTCACGGATGTCATATCCTTTCCCCCTGACCAGGTCAAACAGGATGGACTGCCCTACATATCCCAGATCCCCGGTGATGATCCGGTCATAGTCCTGCTCTGTCCTGCCCATATCTTCAAAATTCCGTACGATCGTATCCATCGCCGCCGGAGCCATGCACGCGCCCATGTTCTGGGAATCTTTGAGCCCGTAATCCACGATCTTCCCCACGGTCACACCTGAGATGCGGACATGGCTCTTCTCCTGGCGTACCCCGCTGTTTTCGTATTTATCCTGTCCGTCCCCTGGCGGTTTTTCCGCAGAGCCGACAAGGAACGCGCCGCTCCCTGTCACGGTCCAGTGTGCGGACAGCGGTCTCTGGCTCGCGTATCCCAGGGGGAATCGGAACTCTTTCTCCGCACTGCCGAAATGGCTGGAAGTCACGGCAAGCATATACTCTCCATACCCGGCGGCCGCGCTCATCGCCGCCAGGGCGAGCGCTTCCCCGGACGTGGAGCACGCCCCATACAGCCCGAACATCGGGATCTGAAGCCCCTCCACACCCATGGAAGTGGCGATCCCCTGTCTCAGCAGGTCGCCGCCGAACAGATACCGCACCGCCGCCGGCTCCACATGGGCCTTCCCCAGCGCCAGGACACATGCTTCTTTCTGCATCGTGCTCTCCGCCTCCTCCCAGGTCTGCGCCCCGAAGAGGTCATCCTCACTTGTCATATCAAACAGTTTGCCCAGAGGTCCTTCCGCCTCCTTGCTGCCGGTCACTGACGCCGCGCTTATGAGATAAGGCGCATTTCTGAATATCAGGCTCTGGCTTCCTTTTATGGTCTCTTCCATACCGCATCCCCACCTTTTCGTCTGTCTTCGTCTGTCTGCATTTTCGTCTGTCTCATGGGTATTATGCGCATGTTTCCCAATGAATATACGGGGTATATTTTCCCGGATGATCCCGGATACTAACAAAAGACAGCTCCGCTTTTACGCGCCGGGCTGAAAGAAAGGGGAATTCTCTATGGATAAGATACAGCGTTTAAAACAGGAAAAACAATACGAAGAATATGTCAGACAAAAAACACCGAAGCACAACGTATGGCTGAACATGCTCAAAGCTTTTCTCCTCGGAGGCACCATCTGTTTCATCGGCCAGGTCATCAATCACTACTGCGAGCTGAAAAATCTGAGTACGGACGACTGCAGCAGCTGGACTTCCCTGCTCCTTGTCCTCCTGAGCGTCCTCCTCACCGGCACCGGCATCTATCCGCGCCTTGCGAAATGGGGCGGCGCCGGGGCGCTTGTTCCCATCACCGGATTTGCCAACTCTGTCGCCGCGCCGGCGATCGAATACAAAAAGGAGGGGCAGGTATTCGGCATCGGATGCAAGATCTTCACGATCGCGGGTCCGGTCATCCTGTATGGGATCTTCACAAGCTGGGGGCTTGGGGTGCTGTACTGGCTGGGGACGCTGATCGGATAATGGGCAAAACCACTGCGGACATTATAATACAGCGCCGGGGATGGAGGCTTTCTTCCATCTCCGGCGCTGCATCAATCATCCCATCCCTGCCCTGTCACGCAGTCTCTTCTGAGTTTTTCCTGATCTGAACGGCAATATCTAGTATTCTTTTCGCAGTCCCCATATTATCTTTAAAAAGAACCGGGATGCTGCCCACACTTCGGAACGGTTCCTCTGTCAGGACAGAATTATCTTCTATATTTCCATTGGCGGCAATGTAATCTATCATAAGGCGTACAAAACGGATCTGATGAATATTCAGCCGTTCATCTCTCATAAACTCGCTAAACGCTTCGTTCACTGTCTCCCTGTCAACACCAACGATTTTTCTCACCAACCGTCCCACTGGTGTATCTCCGTATTCCTTCTTATAATCCGCCTTTGTTCCGAGCTCTTCCCACAAAATCCTCTCCAGCTCACGCATATCCGAATCGTTGAGTCTCTTATTATGGCGCAGCTTATAAACCGCAAGATTATCCTGATGTTCCTTCAGATAATATTCTACTTTCTTTTTATAATTCTTCAGATCATTCGATATATGTATTGCCGTCCCTTCTTTTTGGGAAATAATGTTATCAGCAAAATCTGTATAATAAATCTTCGTATCCGCTCTGTCAATAAATTGTATCAGATCCCGGAGTGCCTCCCTCACCCCTTCAAGATCCGGAATCTCTGCATCATCCCAGAAATCTTTCCCCAATACTTTTTCTATAATGTATTTCTGCTCTCTCACCTGTGGAATCGTATAACGTCTCTCCAACTTCTCCGCCGCGGCAATAACAGAACTGATATTTTTATCCGCATTCCTGCTCTGGAGCCTGGCAAGTTCAATACTGTAAATCAGGTAGTCAAAACGCCGGGCAAGCTCATTGTCTTTCTTCGGCACAACGAGCGGGGCTATATGTTCCCTCAGTTCTGATACAGAAACTGATTCCAGATTCATCCATGACGCCTTCTTTCTATACTGCTCTACATAACGCAGATGCTGTTTGACACGGAAACTTCTGTTATCCAGACTGATAACTGTGTGGTTCAGTTCGTCAATCAAATCTGCCCGGTACGCGGCATAATCCTCATCACTCTGATACTCCGGCGACTGCAGCTCCCTGGCAATATTGACTTTGCAGTTAAATATCTTTTCACAGATCGAAGATTCTATCCTGCTTTCTGTTCCTTTCCTGTCTGCGCGAAAGAATTCAAAATTATTACAGAAGTCAAAAATCAGGAATTTCTTTTTATCCAGCCCCGGTCCGAACAGATCCGGACACAGTCTTGTCCCTCTTCCGATCATCTGCCAAAACTTAGAACAGCTTTTCACCTTCTTAAAAAAGACCAGATTCAAAATTTCCGGGATATCGATTCCCGTATCCAGCATATCCACAGAGACAGCGATCTGCGGGAGCTTTTCCGGGGTACTGAAATCATCGATCAAACTCTCTCCATAGCGGATGCTGTAATCAATCTGTTTGATAAAATCCGCCCCATACTCAGGAAATAATTTCTGGAAACGTTCAACGATTTTTGCTGCATGCGGGCTGTTTTTGGCAAAGATAATAGTCTTGCCCAATTTATCTCCGCCCTCTACTTTCAGTCCCCGGTCCATCAGCTCACACAGGACTTTATCGATCGTGTCCTTATTGAACAGCCATTCATTTACCGCTGACGCCGAAATATCTTTATCAATTCTTTCGTCGCCTTCAAAGGTATCATCAAATTCCTCTTTCTCTTCTTCCGTCAGCTCATCATAATGGATCCCGTCCTCCAAAATTTTTGTTTTATACTCCAAAGTACTGTAATCAACCAGGTATCCCTCTTCGACCGCCTGGTCCAGTTCATATGCATAGGTCGGCACGCCGCGCTCCAAATCAAAAACACCGTATGTATTCTTGTCGATCTCGTCCTTGGGAGTCGCTGTCATTCCGAGAAGCATAGCATCAAAATAGTGAAAGATTTCCTGATATTTTTTATAAATGCTCCTATGGCTTTCGTCTACAATGATCAGGTCAAAATGTCCCGGCGTAAACAGTTTGTTCCCATCTTTTCTCCTCGTTTCATCGATCGCATTCATCATGGTCGGATAGGTGGAGAAAATCATGCGGCTCTGTTCCGGATCATCCTTGCTGTCAAGAAGATTGCACAATGTCAGATCCGGCAGCAAATTGCTATAATTATTTTTTGCCTGCTTTACCAGTGCCTTGCGGTCCGCAAGAAATAATATATTTTTCACATAATTATGCCGCCTTAAAACATCAACAATACTGATACTTACCCTTGTTTTCCCGGAGCCGGTCGCCTGCACGATAAGCATTTTCCTGTGCTTCTTCTGTATTGCGTCACACACAGCCGTCACTGCTTCCTTCTGGTACGGACGGTTGGTAATATCGTCCCTGATCTCGATTTGTTCCAGCGGTTTTCTGGTTTTTCTCCTGTCAATATTTAACTGCAGTTCCTCCTTTGTAAAAAAGCCCGAAACCCTCCGCCTTGGATATCCATTATAATCATCAGTAAATTCTATCTCAAATCCATTCGTAGTAAAGATCAGCGGTCTCTGCTGATATTGATTCTGAAGACAGTCCGCATACAGCTTCGCCTGCTGGCTGCCCTCGATCGGATTCTTCTCCGTCCTCTTTGCCTCGACCACAGCAAGGGGAAGCCCATTGTCGCTATAGAGCACATAATCCGCATACCCGATGCCAGTACTATTCGGCATCCCTTTGACTTCAACCTCCTCCAGACAATCCCTCCCGATCTGCCATCCAGCTTCCATCAGATCAAGATCAATATACTTTTTGCGTGTTTCCTCCTCAGAGATTTTGTCGATCTCAAAAGTCCTGTCGGATACATTTTGCCTGCGCAGCTCTGACATCTGCCCGCGCAGACTTTCATTCTCCTGCCGCATTTCCTCCAGTTTACGGTCTTTGCTGCTCAGCTGCCCGTACAGTTTCTTCAACTCTGCCTGGCGTACTTTCTTCCCTTCGCCCTGCTCTAAAATACTTTCATCATATGAGACATCTTCATACTCTTTGCCGTAGCAGTATTCGATCCATTTGCAAAATTCAAACAGATCGCGGAGCGAGAGAACAGCATCATCCCTCCGGATATTTTTATTCGTATGTACTGCTGTATTCCCCAGTTTTACAATAAACTTAAGCATGGGAAACAGCCCTGGTTCAATAATCCGTTGAAAACTGTCTTCATGGATCAAGCTGGAAAGGTTGTCCCGATAAGGGAGATGTAACGCATTCTCATTGATATATACCCAGCGGACAGCAAGTTCCAATGCCCTTCTGGACAATATGGCCGCCGTTGCCGGCGAGATCGTCAGACTTCTCTCTGCTTCTATCGCCTGCCGCGCAAAAGACAGGAACTCCTTATTTTTTGCCAAGAAGTCAAAATTCGTATTCATAGAGCTTCCCCCTTATCATTAGATAACTTACTTTTTACTGATGTATTTATTATGCATCTAAGACAGCAAAAAATCAGAATAAAATATGCATTAACAAACAATTTTGATTTGTCGGTTTGGGCGACGAAGTCGGCAAACTGCTCCTGCAACTCACGCGGTGGCAAATATATGACCGTTGCATTCATTTTCGAAAGCAACAAATTTGGCTGTGCCGAAGCGCTTTTCACCATGTACATAGACGGATTCGCCATATAGCAGTATCGCAAAAACTCTGCACTGACCATATCGGTTTTTACCTTTAACAAGGCAACACTTTTTTGCAACAGTGTTCTCTCCGTGAGAGAGCTAACAGCAATTGCAGACTTACCGATGGTTGCTCCGGTGTTAACAATGACCATATCACCCTGCTCAATGTTACAACGCCGATAATCTTTCGTAAAATCAGCATATGTGATTTGCGGAGCAGTATCATAATGGATTGCTCCATCGTAGATTTCACGCGCACCTATGTAGTAATAACCCGAATTTGCTTCTTGCTCACAACCTCCATGTTTTCCATCAGTGATCTTATGGCAGACCTCTTTTAGCGTTGCTGTCGGAAAGTTGTAAGGATTCTCTTTCACTGTGCCAAACATCTCGACAAATCGGGATTTGATGAGCTCATCCAATTTTTGGAGTTCAT
>ERZ1090864.734-NODE-736-length-17126-cov-9.987991_pt1 | contig 17126 bp, 12 predicted proteins | sample MGYA00478479_ERZ1090864 | MGnify/ENA primary metagenome ERZ1090864 (study PRJEB33644, sample SAMEA5815743) | chicken gut metagenome | biome: Chicken; feature: Gastrointestinal Tract; material: Caecum | place: Ireland | collected 2019-01-01 | study: A study of the...
CACCTCGCTGGAACCCCGCAGGCTGCCGTCGTCGGGCTTGCCGTCGCCGGTGGTATCGATGCCGGGGGCTACGTCATAGGGGTAGATGCGGACCACGTTCCGCAGCGCGCTGTCGCACTGCAGGGACAGGTATTCCTTATAGTTGTCCACATTGAAAACGGCCTTGGCGGTGTCTTTGACCCGCCAGATCACCGCAATGCCGATCTCCACCGGGTTGCCCAGACAGTCGTTGATCTTCTGGCGGGCGTTGTTGAGGGTCATCCGCTTGAGGGAGATCCGTTTGCCGCTGCCGTCGCCCCCGGCGTTGATCTGCACCTGCGCGCCATTTTCTCCTTTTAACGATACCCCTGTCCCGATCTGGACGTCGTTGCTCTGGCCCAGACGGGTGCCGGCAGCCGGATTGACCGCGGTGCAGAAGGGGTTGACCCAGTAAAAACCTTCCCCTTTCAGGGTGCCGATGTAATTGCCGAACAGGGTCAGCACCAAAGCTTCCTGGGGCTTGAGGACCTTCAGGCCGCACAGCAGGATCCACCCCAGACAGAGGTATGTGATGGTCACCACCATGACCGCCCCGCCCAGCACCCCGTGCACGTCGGCCGTGATATTCGCCACCAGCGCGGCCGCTGCGATGATGTAGCCCAGCAGGATCAGCAGCAGTACAAACATACCGTTCTTTTTGGTTTGCAAGATCGTCTCAGTCATATGCATCAACCTCCCAGTGATTTCCGGACTGTATCTTGTTGATATCAAAATAATATCACATTGCGGGAGGGATGTCAAGAGCGCACCCTCACTTTGCCCGGGTCAGCTCGTCCAGGTTCTGGGTGTAGCAGGGCAGGCAGTGCTGGATGAACCAGTCTGCCTCGGGGCAGTGCATCTGGCGGAGGGCTTCCTGCTGCTGGGCCAGCGCGGCGTCAAACTCATGGTTGCCGCTGCGGGCCTCCTCCATGCACTTGATGAGAGCGGACAGACGGTCGGCGGCCTTGAGCAGGGTGCGTTCGGTGTCGGTGAGCAGGTCCCCGGTGATGTAGGGGCTGATCTCCTCCTCCAGCTCAGGGGGCAGCATGGAGGCCATGGCGGCGGCGCTCTCCCGCTCGATGGCCTTGTAGGCGTCCCGCAAGGTGGCGCTGCGGTATTTTACCGGGGTGGGCATATCCCCGGTGACGATCTCGGGGGCGTCGTGATAGAGGGCGGCCACAGCCACCGTCTTGGGGCGGCAGGGGGTGCCGGTGTACCGCCGGGCGATCAGACAGAGGGTGTGGGCCAGCAGCGCGGTGTCGCAGGTGTGCTCGCTGAGGGACTCGGCCCGGGTGGAGTGCATCAGGCTCCAGCGGGTGATGTACTTCATCCGGGCCAGCAGTGCATTGAACGGATAGACCATCGAAACAACCTCCCAAACCGGCAAAGCCGGCGTTTTTCCAGGGCGTATGGACAGAATGAAGCGGCCCTGGGTATGTTCAGATCCACTCTATCAACATACCCGTCTTGGGGCCGGTTGTCAAGGGCGGGCGGCGGGATGGCAAAGTTCGCCCTTTCCATGCGGGGCCGGGCATGGTATACTAGGGTGTATCTGAGAAGGGCGTTTCGCCCGGGCGCCGCGCCTGCGCGGCGAGAATACAGACCAGCCTTTTGGGCGGAGAAAAGAGGATATGATGGATGCAGTGAATCTGTCCCGGCGGCCGCAGCTGCGGCGGAAACGGGACCGCTTTTGGCTGACGGTGGGGCTGTGCGCCCTCACGGCGGCTCTGATCTTTCTGCCGTTCCAGATCATCGACGGCGGGTTTTTCCATTATGCCGGAGATTTCAACGGCCAGCAGATCGGCTTTTACCGGTATATGAACGGCTTTGTGAAGGGGATGGGCTATCCCGACGGGCTGACCTCGGTCAACGGCCACAGCCTGCCTTCCAATACCTTCTCGTGGGCCACCGACCTGGGCAGCGGCGTCATGAATGCCTATTCGTTCTATCTGTACGGGTCGCCCTTTTTCTGGCTGTCCACCCTGTTCCCCCAGAGCTGGCTGCCCTATCTGATGTGCCCGCTGCTGGTGCTCAAGTTTGCCGTGGCAGGGGGCGGCGCCTACCTGTATATGCGCCGCTATGTGAAAAACCTGGACTATGCCGTCCTGGCGGCCTGCCTGTACACCTTTTCGGGGTTTGGCATCTACAACATCTTTTTCAACCACTTCATTGACGTGGTAGCCCTGTTCCCCTGGATGCTGTGGGCCCTGGACGAGTGCATCTACAACGGCCGGCGGGGGCTGTTCGCTTTCTTTGTGGCGCTCAACCTGCTCAACAACTATTTCTTTTTTGTGGGGCAGGTGGTGTTCCTCATCATCTACTTTGTCTGCAAACTGACCACCGGGGAGATCAAACTGACCCGGGGCCTGTTTGGCACACTGGCTTTTGAAAGCCTGCTGGGAGTGGCCATGGGCTGCTTGCTGGTATGGCCGGCCTTTTTGTCCCTGCTGCAAAATCCGCGCACCACGGACATTTCCTCCGGGTGGGGCTTTTTGACCTATTCTGCGGTGCAGCAATACCTGGCCATCCTGGTCAGCTGGATCCTGCCCCCGGATTCCCCCTATATCGTCTCGATCTGGTCGGAGGGCACCATCAAGTGGACCAGCATGACCGCCTATCTGCCCCTGTGCAGTCTGGCGGGCGTGGTGGCCTACTGGCGGGCCCGGCGGGGGGACAGCCGTAAGCGGATCGTAGCGGTGTGCGCTGTCTTTGCCCTGGTGCCGGTCCTGAACAGCGCCTTTTATGCCTTCAATGCCAGCTACTATGCCCGGTGGTACTATATGCCCCTGCTGATCATGGCGGCCATGACCGTCAACGCCTGGGAGGACCCCGACACCGACCTGGAGCGCCCCACCGGAGCGATCGCCTGGGCCATGCTCGCCACCCTGGCGTTTGCCCTGGTGCCGGTGAGCGAAGGGGAGGACGGCTGGAGTCTGGGCGTGATGGAGAACCCCGAGCAATACCTGGCCGTGCTGGCTTTTGGCCTGGGCGGGCTGATCCTGTACCAATGGCTGGCCCGGGGCCGGGCGGAGCAAAAGCAGTTCTGCCGCCGGATGCTGGCGGCTGTGCTGGCCTTCAGCTGCGTGTTTGGCATTGTGCACATCGGCATCGGCAAGTTTGGCCAGTGGAACTACGACAGTGACCTGGTGGAGCAGTACCAGGACTCCATCGCCCTGCAGGAAGCCTTCCCGGAAGGGGACTGGCGGGTGGACACCTACAACGCCCACGACAATCTGGGACTGTGGATGGACAAAAGCTGCCTGCAATTCTTTGACAGCACGGTAGCCCCCAGCATCCTCAGCTTTTATTCTTCCCTGGGTTTTGTGCGGGATGTGCGCAGCAACCCCGACGCCTCCTATTATGCCCTGCGGGGGCTGCTCAGCGTGCGGTTCACCATTATGCCCGAGGATGAGCGGCAGAACTTTGAGGCCGCGGTGGGCTCCGGATGGACCTACTACGACAGTGTGGGCGGGTTTGCCCTCTATGAGAACGACAACTATCTGCCTATGGGCTTTACCTATGAGTATTACGTCCCCGAGGACACAGTGGAGAGTATGTTCACCGGGGACGCCTGCGCTCTGCTGGTGCGGGCTCTGGGCCTGTCCGAGGAGGATATCGCGGCCTACGGTCAGTACCTGACCCCGCTGCCCGAGGAGATGCAGCAGGAGTTCACCTATGAGCAGTACGTCCAGGATCTGGCTCTCCGGCGCCAGAGCGCCTGCAGCAGCTTCCAGATGACCAACAACGGCTTTGGCGCGGAGATCCAGCTGGAACGGCCCAACCTGGTCTTTTTCTCGGTGCCCTATGACGACGGCTTCACCGCCTATGTCAACGGGCAGGAGACCGAGATCCTGCGGGTGGACAACGGTCTGATGGCGGTGCTGTGTCCCGAAGGACAGAGCACCATCGACTTCGTCTATGTCCCGGCGGGCCTGTCCCTGAGCCGGACGGTCACCCTGGCCGCCCTGGTCGTATGGGCGGCGTATACCGGCTTCTTTGTCTGGAAACGCCGCAGGATGCCCCGCTGATCCGGATCAAAACAGAATGGCTGTCCGCCGGACCGGCGGGCAAACAGAGCGTGTCGCAAAAGCGACACGCTAAACGCCGGTAGGCGCTTTCTTTTATCGACGGATCGCATCCCAGCACATCTGAAAGACCACTTCAAAATCGACGTCGGGGAGTATGGAGCGCTCCTTCCGCCACTCTTTGAAGATCTGCTGGAGGGGGTAATAGCAAAAACCGATTAGCAGCGCCGGGGAAGCCTGTTTCAGGATGCCCTCCCGTGTCCCGCGCTGGAAGATCCCCACGACGTCCTGGTCGTACTGCCCCAGCGCGGCGATCATTTCGTCCGTCACCAGAGGGGAGACAGAGATTCAGGACGATGCCGAGAGGCGCACCAGACCTGCTGCCAGGGCCAGTCCGGCCGGTGCGCTGACAAAAGCGGCCAGATAGAAGCCGTCGTATCCCAGCCAGGGGACCAGCAGCACGCAGGCGGTCAGGTCGATGAGGGTGGAGCCGATGTTGGACGCCAGATACAGTCCCATCCGCTGGCGGCCCCGCAGGCTGGCCTCCTGCAAATGGCGCATGGAGGTAAAGGCAAAGACCAGCGCCTGACGGCTGAGCAGCAGGGCGCCATAGCGGATGGCGCCGCCGTCGGCAGTGAACAGCCGCAGCAGGGGCCCGGCAAACAGCACGCACCCTGCCGTCACCAGCAGGGCATAGGCCAGCAGGATGCTCCTGGCCTGGCGCGCTCCCTCCCGGACGCGGTCGGGCTGCCGGGCGGCGGTGTTCTGGGCCACGAAAAACACCAGAGCCTGCACCAGACCGGCCACCGGCATCAGCAGCAGGCTGTGCAGCTTGCTGGCGCAGGAAAAGCCTGCAATGGCCGTTACCCCGATGCCGCCCAGCAGCCCCTGCTTGACCATGCTGCTGACCGGGGCGCTGGCCTGCTGCACGGCGTTGGGGGCCGACAGACGAAAGACGTCCCAGACATACTGCCGCTTGAGTTCGGACAGGCGGAAAGGCCCGGTCAAGAGGCCGCGGCGCAGGTAACCCAGCATGAACAGGCAGCCCGCCGCCTGGGAAACGGAGGTGGCTGCGGCAGCTCCTGCCACCCCGAAAGGTCCCACCAAAGCCAGGTCCAGCACGACGTTGAGAAGTGAGGTGGCCAGGACCGCCAGCAGGGGGGTGCGGGAATCGCCGCAGGCCATGGCCAGCTGCTTGGACAGGTCGTACACCATCAGGAAGGGCAGGCCGATCAGATAAAAACGGGCATAGGCCATGGCCTGGGGCTGGATCTCGGCGGGGGTCTGGATCAGGCGCAGCAGCCCGCCCATCCCGGCAAGGCCCGCCGCCGTCAAAGCCAGACTGAGGGCAGCGTCGATGAACAGCAGGTTGTAGATCAGGGCCGACCGTTCCTGCGGGGTGGCGGTGGGCCGCCGGGAGGCCAGCAGCAGCCCGCCCCCAAGCTCCATCCCTCCCGACACGAACAGAAAGACCAGCAGCACCGTGGAGGCGTTGGACACGGCCGCCAGGGCTCCGGCGTCCAGGCACAGGCCAATGATCATGGTATCCACCACCGTATAGAGCTGGGTGGCCACCATGCTGAGGATGACAGGCCCTGCAAAGCGCAGCAGCGCCGGACGTACCGGCCCCGCCAGCAGGGCGTTTTGGGTTTGGGATGGGGGTTGACGCATCTTGGTTCACCTTCCAGTTGCAAAGCACAGTGTTTTTTGGTATCCTGTCTCTATCATAAAGTATCCAGCAGCTGGATAGTCAAGGGGGAATTTTGCGTTGGAAATGCAGTATCTGACCACAGCGGCCTTTGCCAAACTGGCGGGGGTGAACAAAAAGACCCTGCACTACTATGACGAGATCGGCCTGTTCCGTCCGGCCAGGGTGAACGAAAAAGGCTATCGGTTTTACTCGCCCGTACAGCTGGACCGGCTGGCCCTCATCGTGACCCTGAAAGATCTGGGGGTGCCCCTGAAGGAGATCGGGGCATATCTCTGCTGCGGGGACCTGGCCCAGGTGGACGAGATCCTGGCCCGCCAGAGCCGGGAGCTGGACCGCCGCATTGCCCTGCTGGCCCGGCGCAGGGAGATGCTGGAGGCCCTGCGGCGCCAGAACCGGGCCTTCCTGGACGGGTGCGGCAAGGGTCCGCAGCGTCTGCTGCGGGAGCCGGAGCGGATCGCCGTCCTGATGGGGCGGGAGGAGATGGAGCGCAGCCATGTGGTCATCGTCAACTACCTCACCGACGGCCCGGGCACCGGACTGTGCGTGGAAGGGGAGGACCGCTTCCTCTACCAGAAACAGGCGGACGGGCCGATCCTGGTGCCCGGCGGGGCCTATTTGTGTCTGTACGAGATGGCCCGGGGCCACCATCCCTGGGACTGGCTGGCCAGCCGCCGCGAGCAGCTGCAACGCTATGCCGGGACCCGCGGCTGGCGGCTGGATGGGCGTGCATTCGTTGAATTCGGAGAGCTTGCGGTGGGAGATACCAGTGAGGACGGCGCCGAGCCGCGCTGCATCCGGATGCGCATTCTTGAAGAAAATTGAATGCACGATGCAGCAAGGTGAAAATTTGTATCTTGACTTTACAGCGTTAAAGTGTATAATGCAATCAAACCGATGAGGCGAAAGAGACTCTGTACCGCATACCTTCAGAGAGCCCGGCGCGATGGAAACGGGCGGTGTGCCGCAGCAGTTATGGGTCGCCGAGGGCCGGGCGAACGGGGGTTCCTCAGTAGCTTAGGACGGGTGTCTCCCGTTACAGGGCAGGGAAGTGTTGGCTTCCCGTGAGAGGCTCTGCAGAGAAGCAGGGCAAACAAGGTGGCACCGCAGAATCGAATTTCCGATCCTGTCCTTGTGGTAAAACACAGGGACGGGTCGTTTTGTTGTATGGCCCGTTCCGCAAAGCAAGGCGGGGCGGGCCTTTTCTTCTGCCCCGCCCGCAAGAAAGGGGTTTATACCATGAAACGTACCATGAACAGCTCGCGCATGATCTCCCGCCGCAATTTCCTGCAGGCAGCTGCCCTTTCCGCAGCGGCCCTTTCGGCCATGGCCCTGACCGGCTGCGGCTCCTCCGGTTCCGGCGCCGCTTCCTCGGCGGCCGCCGGCAGCGGCGCAGCCTCGGGAGGCACCACCTACAAAGTGGGCATCGTCAACTATGTGGACGACGCATCCCTGAACCAGATCGTGGCCTCGGTGGAGGCCCGCCTGGACGAGGTGGGGGCCGAGCGCGGCGTCACCTTCAACTACGCAGACTATTATTCCAACGCCCAGGCCGACCAGTCCAACCTGAACCAGATCGGCGCCGACCTGGTGGCCGACGATGTGGACGTGATCGTGGCGGTGGCCACCCCCTCCGCATCCACCATGCTGGCCGCTGTGGAGGATACCGATATCCCGGTCATTTACTCGGCGGTCACCGATCCGGTGGGTGCAGGCTTTGACACCCTGACCAACATGACCGGCACATCCGACGCTTTGAATACCGAGGCCATCATGAACATGATCCTGGCGGTCAACCCCGGCATCACCGAGATCGGCCTGCTGTACGATCTGGGCCAGGATTCCTCCACCCAGGCCATCGCGGATGCCAAGGCGTTCTGCGACGAGAACGGCATCTCCTATGTGGAGAAGAACGGCACCACCACCGCCGAGGTGCAGATGGCGGTGGAAGCCCTGGCCGCCAGCGGGGTCAAGGTGGTGTTCACCCCCACCGACAATACCATCATGACCGCCGAGCTGGCCATCTACGAGACGATGATCGAGTCGGGCATCCAGCACTTCACCGGGGCGGACAGCTTTGCGCTGAACGGCGCCTTCATCGGCTACGGCGTGGACTATGTCCAGCTGGGCGAGGCCACCGCCGACATGGTGGTGGAGCTGCTGTGCGACGGCAAGACCATCGCCGATATGCCCTACCGCACCTTCGACAATGGCATCGCCACCATCAACACCGAGACCTGTGCGGCCCTGGGCCTGGATCTGGAGACGGTGAAGGCCGCCATCCAGCCCTACTGCACCAGCGTCGAGGAGATCATCACCGCCGAGGAATTCGAATAACGGGCCGGGGCGCCGTCCCCGCCGCCCAGTGACAAATAGGAGTTATGGTTTATGCTGGCTAGTATCTTTTCCATCAATGTGTTGCAGACCGCGCTGGAGCTCGGATGTATCTACGGGCTGGTGGCGCTGGCCCTGTTCCTCAGCTACTCGGTGCTGAACATCGCAGACCTGTCCACCGACGGATGCTTCACCCTGGGGTGTGCGGTGTGCTGCCAGGTGGCGGTGGCCGGGCACCCGGTGCTGGCCCTCTTTGCGGCCATGGCAGCGGGTGTCGCCTCCGGCTTTATCACCGCCTTTTTGCAGACCAGGCTGGGGGTGGAGAGCATCATGGCCGGCATCATCGTCAACACCGGCCTGTACACCATCAACCTGGCGGCCATGGGCTTTTCGTCCAATATGAGCCTGGTCAAGGTGGACACCGTCTTTTCCCTCTCCAAGGATGCCCTGGCCTTTGCGGGCGGCTGGTATCAGCTGGTGGTGGCGGCCGTCATCATCCTGGCGGCCTGCGGGCTGATGGTCTGGTTCCTCGGCACCCGGCTGGGCCTGTCCATCCGGGCCACCGGCGACAATGCCGCCATGGTGCGGGCTTCCAGCATCAACCCGGCGTTCACCATCATGGTGGGGCTGTGCATCTCGGGCAGCCTGACCGCCCTGTCGGGCGGGCTGCTGGCCCAGTATCAGAAGAGCTGTGACATCAATGTGGGCACCGGCATGGTGACCATCGCCCTGGCCTCCCTGATCATCGGCGAGACGCTGCTGGGCAAGCGGACCATGGTGCTGCGGGTGCTGGGCGTGGTGTTCGGCAGCTGCCTGTACCGGTTCATCGTGGCGGTGGCCCTGCGGTTCGATGTGCCTGCCGCCGCCATGAAACTGGTGTCGGCCATCATTGTGGCCGTGGCCATCTCGATGCCCGCGATCCGTCAGAAGATCGCCTTTGAAAAGCGCAAACAGGAGGCCCGGATGCGTCACGCCCAGGTCCACGGCAAAAAGGAGGCAGTCTGATGCTGATGCTGGAAATGAAGGGGGTCCGCAAGACCTTCAACCCGGGCACCGTCAACGAGAAGGTGGCCCTGGCCGGGGTGGACCTGGCTCTGCAAGAGGGAGACTTCGCCACCATCGTCGGCTCCAACGGGGCGGGCAAATCCACCCTGTTCAATGCCATCACCGGCGGTTTTATCGCCGACGAAGGCTGCATCGTGCTGGGGGGCGAGGATATCACCTTCACCCCGGAATACCGCCGCAGCCGGGTGATCGGCCACCTGTTCCAGGATCCGCTCAAGGGAACCGCCCCCAACATGACCATCGAGGAAAATCTGGCCCTGGCCTATCTGCGGGCGGGCACAGCCCAGCGGGCCTACTTCTCCCGTATTTCCCGCAAGGACAAGGACTTTTTCCGTGAACGCCTGGCCCTGCTGGATATGGGCCTGGAGGACCGGATGAAGCAGCCGGTGGGACTGTTGTCGGGCGGCCAGCGCCAGGCGCTGACCCTGCTGATGGCCACCCTGGTCACCCCCAAGCTGCTGCTGCTGGACGAGCACACCGCCGCTTTGGACCCTGCCACCGCCGACAAAGTGCTGGACCTGACCCGGCATATCGTGGCGGAGCAGCACATCACCTGCCTGATGGTCACCCACAATATGCACCAGGCCCTGGAACTGGGCAACCGCACCCTGATGATGAACGGGGGGCGCATCGTCTTTGACGTCCAGGGAGAGGAGCGGAGCAAGATGACGGTAGACGACCTGCTGGAGCGCTTCCGCCAGTCGGCCGGCGAGGAGCTGGACAACGACCGCATCCTGCTCAGCAAGGTGGAAAAACAGTAAAGGGACCTTATATCCAAACCAAAAACCGCCGCCGGCTATGAAAGGCCGGCGGCGGTTTTTGCGGGGGGATAAACGGCGGTTCGTAACCTACGCGGTGGTGTAATGGAAGCCCTACTCCGGCGGGCGGGTCGTGACGGGGGGGTCGCCGTCCTGGATGAAGGTGGGGGAGTAGACCGAAGCGCCGTTGTGCGCTTTCTTGTAGTCCTCCACGATCTGGGTCAGCTTGTTCCAGCCCTCGCTGGCCTTGGCCTGATCCACGCTTTCGGGGAAATTGATGATAAATTCGCGATGCTGCGGAATACGAGCTTTCATAAAAACATTCTCCTTTTTTCTGACGATCTGAATCCTATCAGCAGCCCCTAGGGGCTGCGGGTCAGCGGTTATGGTTCCAGACGGAAGATCCGGCGGGCGTTGGCGGCGGTCTGGGCAAAGACGGTTTCCGGATCCACTCCCTTGCGCTGGGCGATGTATTCGCCCACATAGGCGATCAGGGAACTGTCGCACCGGGTGCCCCGCACCGGCTCAGGGGCCATGTAAGGGCAGTCGGTCTCCAGCAGGATGGACTCCAGGGGGAGTGCGTCGATGGCTTTGGCGGCCCGCTTGGCCCCCTTGAAGGTGGCCGCGCCCCCAAACCCGATCAGGATGCCCTGCCGGGCCAGCCAGACCGCATCCTCGGCACTGCCCGAATAGCAGTGCAGGATACCCTTGGGTTTGTACTTTTTCAAAAGGGCATAGACGTCGGCGTGGGCCTCCCGGTCATGGACCACGATGGGCTTATCCAGCTCGAGGGCCAGACGGATCTCCGCCTCAAACAGGGCCTGCTGGGCCTCCTTGGGAATGGGCCAGTGATAGTCCAGGCCGCATTCCCCCACGGCCACCACCTTGGGATCGTCGTAGAAGGGGGCCAGGGCTTTCATCTCGGCAGCCCAGTCGCCGCCATACACCGAAATGGTGGGGGCAGGGGGCGCCGAGCCGCACTTGTCGGCGGGCAGCAGGCTTTCAGGGTGGATGCCGATGGCTGCCCAGACCCAGGGATAAGCATGAGCCAGAGCGAGGCAGCGGGGGGCGTCCCCCGAATGGGTGGCCTGTTCACAGACCCCCACCACTCCTTTGGCGGGAAGGCCATCCAGCACGGCCTCCCGGTCGGCGTTGAAGGCCCCCGAGGAATAGTGGGCGTGGGTGTCAAAAATAGGCCCCTGGGAAGGGTAGATGCTCATGCGCGGACCTCCTTGCCTCTGCGGTTGACCAGCCAGATGCCCACACACACCAGCGCCAGCGCGGCCAGGTACTGCCACTCAAAAAGGGGCTCTCCGTTCAGCAGGGCGGACAACAGGACGTTGACCACCGGGTTGACCAGCCCGAACACGCTGATCCGGCTGACGGGGTTGTTCTTCATCAGCAGGGCCCACAGCACATACCCGGCCCCCGATACGAAGGCCAGATACAGCAGCACCGGGATGCCCATGGGGCTCTGGGGCGCCAGGGAACCGCCCATGGCCAGCCCCAGGACCAGCAGCGCCAGGCCGCCCAGACCCAGGTTGATGCAGCAGACCATGAAGCTGTCCGCCTTGCGGGTGACCGATTTGTTCCACGGCCCGGAAATGGTAAAGATGACGGTGGCGGCCATCATGCAGAAGATGCCCCAGCCGCTGCCGCTGCCATGGTTGCCGATGGTGGCCACCAGCACCCCGCCGAACCCGACGGCGCAGCCCAGGGCCTTGGCGGGGGTCATCCGGTCGGAGCGGTAGAGGAAATGGGCCAGAATGACCCCCAGGAAACTCTGGGTGCTGTTCAGGATGCCGCCGAACGCGCCGGTGAGCAGGGCAACGGCCGCGTAATAAAAAGCGTACTGGGTGGTGGTCTGCCACAGGCCCAGAGCGCAGCACTCGGCCAGTACTTTGCCTCGGGGCACAGCGGGCAGCCGCCCTTCCAGCAGGAGGCTGGCCAGCAGCACCAGCAGGCCCCCCAGCATGAACCGAACCCCTGCAAAACAGAGGATGGAGGCGGTGTCGGCGGCGTCGATGGCGAACAGCCTGTACCCCAGCTTGATGAAGGGGAAGGCCGAGCCCCACAGGCAGTTGCAGATGACCGCAAAGGCCACTGCAAAGGCGGGCGTCCCGAACAGGGCGTCCAGCCGGGCTGTGCGCGGGGCTGCATTGCTTGGATGCGGCACGGGTCTAGCCTCCCTTTCTCAGTGGATGCGGCTGCCGGCGGGGACGCTGTCGGGGTAGAATGCGATGGCGCAGCCGCCGTCGGCGGTGTCCGCTGCCACGATCATGCCCTCGCTGGTGTACTTGCCCTTCATCATGGGACGGGGGGCCAGATTGGCCACGATGCCCACCTTTTTGCCGATCAGGTCCTCGGGCTTGTACCATTTGGCGATGCCGGAGAGGATGCACCGCTCCCGCTCACCGTCGAACACAGTGAGGTGCAGCAGCTTTTTGCTCTCCTTCAGGTTCTCGCAGGCGCGCACCTCAGCGACCCGCATCTCCACTTTGCAGAAATCGTCAAAGTCGATCTCGGCCTCATGCTCGATCGCGGCGGCAGGCTGCTGGGGCTGTGCCTCGGCAGCCTCCTTGGCTTTCTGGGCGGCCAGAGCTTCGGCCTTGCGCTTTTCGTCCTCCGCCTTCAGGTGGGCGATCTCCTTGGCCACATCGATGCGGGGGAACAGGGGATCGCCTTTGTGGACGGTGTAGCTGTCCTGCTTGCCGTAGGCGGCCAGTTCCAGCTGGAGGCTGCCGGCATCCAGGCCCAGCTGCTCCATCATCTTGGGCGCAGTGGTGGGCAGGTAAGCGTTCAGCAGGATGGCGCAGACCCGCAGCGCCTCGCACAGATGGTAGAGCACGCAGGCCAGGCGGTCCTTGTTGGCCTCATCCTTGGCCAGAGCCCAGGGTGCGGTCTCGTCGATATACTTGTTGGCCCGCTGCACCACCGCAAAGATCTCGGTCAGAGCCTGGGGGATGGTCAGGTTATCCATATCCTCGGCCACCTTGGCGGGCAGGGCGGACAGCATCTGCTCCAGCTCGGCGTCGATGGCCTCGGTGCCGTCGGCTTTGGACACCGTGCCGCCGAAGTACTTTTCGCACATGGCCACTGTGCGGCTGAGCAGGTTGCCCAGGTCGTTGGCCAGGTCGCTGTTGATGCGGTTGATCAGGGCTTCGTTGGTGAACATACCGTCGTTGCCAAAGGGGATCTCACGCAGCAGGAAGTAGCGGATGGCGTCCACGCCGTAGCGGTCGCAGAGGATGACGGGATCCACCACGTTGCCCACCGATTTGGACATCTTGCCGCCGTTCATCAGCAGCCAGCCGTGGCCGAACACACGCTTGGGCAGGGGCAGATCCAGGGCCATCAGCATGGCGGGCCACAGGATGGTGTGGAACCGCAGGATCTCCTTGCCCACCATATGCAGGTCGGCGGGCCAGTATTTGTCGTAGTCGTGGTAGGTGTCGTTGCCGTAGCCCAGGGCGGTGATATAGTTGCTCAGGGCGTCCACCCAGACATACATGGTGTGCTTGGGGTCAAAGGGGACAGGGATGCCCCACTTGACCGAGGTGCGGGACACGCAGGTATCCTGCAGGCCCTGCTTGATGAAGGCGATCATCTCATTTTTACGGCTCTCGGGCTGAATGAACTGGGGGTTCTCCTCGTACAGCTTGAGCAGCCGGTCGGCGTATTTGCTGGTACGGAAGAAATAGGCCTCCTCATGGGCGTCATAGACCTCGCGGCCGCAGTCGGGGCATTTGCCGTCCACCAGCTGGCTGTCGGTCCAGAAGCTCTCGCAGGGCTTGCAGTAATGGCCCACATACTCGCCCTTATAGATGTCGCCCTGCTCGTACAGCTGGGTGAAGATCTTCTGGCAGGACTGGATGTGGTAGTCGTCGGTGGTGCGGATGAAGCGGTCGTAGCTGACATCCAGCAGCTTCCACAGGTCCTTGACGGTGGCCACGATGCGGTCCACATACTCTTTGGGCTGGACGCCGGCGGCGGCAGCTTTGTCCTCGATCTTCTGGCCGTGCTCGTCGGTGCCGGTCAGGAACATCACGTCACAGCCCTGCATCCGCTTGAAGCGGGCCAGCGCATCACAGGCCACGGTGGTGTAGCTGTGGCCGATGTGCAGTTTGTCGCTGGGGTAGTAGATGGGGGTGGTGATGTAAAATTTCTTGCGCTCAGACATATTGAAACAAATCCTCCCTTTTCCCGAATGAAGAACTGTAAAGAAAGCAAAAGCTCCCGTCTTTGCCCGGGCATAGGCCCTGCAAGGACGGGAGCAGAATACTTCCGTGGTACCACCTTGGTTTGCCGTCCCTTTGCAGGGCACGGCCTCAAAGCTGCGGCAGGGGAGACCCGCTGCATACAGCCGGACGCGGTAACGGGCGCACCCGGCGCAGGCTTGGGGTGCGATGCCCTTCGCCTGCGCGGCTCCAAGACCATTTTCGGCGCCGCGATGCCTGCCTGCTTTCCACCACCGCAGGCTCTCTGCAAGGATCGTATGGCGCTTACTCTTCTCTTCACAGCCGGTTTGGATATCGTGACTATTATAGAGGAAGCCACCCGGTTTGTCAACCGCCCGGCGAAAGTTTTTGCCGCAAAGCGTCCGGGCCGGCCCGGGAGCCAAACCGGAAAAGGACAGGAGGACCCGGCGGCAAACAAAAAACCTGGCGGATGAGAGCGGTTGCAAGCCTCTCATCCGCCAGGATGCTTACTTCTTCGGAGTCATAGCCTCTTTACCTCACATCGCCTATTTTTCGGAGTTGACCTCGCCTTTCATAGTGTTGGCCTTCCTTATGCTTTAGGAAATGATAGGGTAGGGGATTGCTGATTTAACTAGTACATTGGTTTCAAGCCTCATCCGAATCGTTGGATTGCGTCTTACGAAGCATCTTCATAGAAACACATTCTTTCGATTGAATCACTCCAGGGGACAAGCTACCTAAATCATTGGAGTACTCCCTCCGTGTTACTCAAATATCTGCATCCATACAGGGATTTTCATTGGAGATCATCCTTTCTGGCCTGCTCTTTATTTGAATGACCGTTGCGCGGACAAGTTGTGCTCGGAACATCTGCCTCTTGCTTTGGGGATCTTCTGATCTTAGGGAAGTGGTGCTTTGCAGCTTTTTCAGCTTCCGGTACATTGTACTTCGGTCCCGCCGATATTTGAGGAGGTACATCACCATCGCTCAAACCAATGGATCTTTCTTCTGTGTGCAATTTCCAGATATATGCAAAATCCGTACAGCAGTTCTCGTAAGAATTACCTTTTACAGCTTCTGGCTTATCCAAATCGACATCTTACAGAAGAACGATCTGCCATCTGCCCTTGGCATCTGGCCCTTTTGACCGATCGAATGCAGGTCCAGCTTCCTGCTGCTGTCATCAGTTCCGATCCGATCCTGCCTCTGCTTGTGAGGCCGCGACTACTTAAATCATTGGAGTAGCTCCTTCCATGCTATTCAAATACTTGCATCCGTAACAAAGCTTTCATAAGAATCACTTCCTGCGGATCTATTTGAATCGCCTGAGGGGTATCTCGACAGACTGCTCGTTCATCGCTTATTTATCGCTAAAGACAACGCTTTTAAAATCTCTCAGATCATCTATACGGGGGAAACATCCCGTCCTGTTAAGCGGCTTTTCGCTTTCAGCGACTCCCGACAGTCTGTCCGAACTGTGCGGGTGTCATATCAACCATCGGTCTTCGCTCCTTTCTCCCTTTAAGTCAGCGGGATTGGATCTCCTTTGATCCTCTGCTGTACTTTCTTGGTTTCTGGCCTTATTATATACGAGAAATCGCCCGCTGTCCATTCGCAGAATCGCCAACGATTATCTTGTGATTTTGTATAGTTTTGAGCGGATATGTGATGATTTATTGTGCCGAATGTGAACGAACTGTGGCAAAGGCCCCGCCGGTAAAAAATTCCCCGGCCCAAGGCCGGGGAGAGGGTCACATCTTGTTGGGGACGGTGATCTTGAACATGGTCAGCACATTGCGGATGACGTTGCGCACGCCGATGCACAGGGCGATGCGGGCCTGCTGCAAGGAAGGCTCCGCCTCCTGGATGCGGCAGCTGCCGTAGAACCGGTGGAAGGCGCTGGCCAGGTCGATGACAAAGCGGTTGATCCGGCTGGGATCGTACTTCTCGGCGGCCAGGACGATCTCCTGGGGGAAGGCGGCCAGCATGCGGATCAGGTCCTGCTCGGTGGGATCGGTCAGCAGGGTGGCGTCGGTGTTCTCCACCCCCAGGAAGTGGACCCCGGTGCCCTCCAGCTTGCGCAGGATCGAGCAGATGCGGGCGTGCGCATACTGCACATAATAGACGGGGTTGTCGTTGTCGGTCTTGACGGCCTGGTCCAGGTCGAAGTCGATGCTGCTGCCCGACTCGTGCATATTGAACAGGAAACGTGCGCTGTCGATGGGCACTTCCTCCAGCAGGTCGGTGAGGGTGATGGCGTTGCCGGTGCGCTTGGACATCCGCACGGGCTGGCCGTTCTGCATCAGGTTGACCATCTGCATCAGCACGATGTCCAGGCGGCTGCCGTCCAGGCCGATGGCGTCCATGGCGCCCTTCATGCGGGCCACATGGCCGTGGTGGTCGGCACCCCAGACGTCGATGGCCTTGTCAAAGCCCCGGGTAGCCAGCTTATTGTAATGGTAGGCGATATCGGCGGCAAAGTAGGTGGGGATGCCGTTGGCGCGCACCAGGACCTCATCTTTGTCCTCCTCGGCGCCGTCCTCGCTCTTTTTCTTGTTGGCGGCGCCGTACTTGGCGGCGTACTGGGCGCTGCGGTACATGATGGCGCCGTCCTCTGCCTTATAGCAGGCCCCCTTGGCCATCAGCTCATCCACGACGTGGCGCACCGCACCCGACTCGTGCAGGGTGCTTTCGGGGAACCAGACGTCGTACTCGATGCGGTATTTGCCCAGGTCGGTCTTGAGGTTGGCGATGTTCTTGGGCAGGGCATAGGCCACCAGAGCGTCCTTCAAAGCGGCAAAGGCTTCGCTCTCGTACAGGGCGTCCTCCTGCAGGCCCTGGCAGGGCTTTGCGTATTGGTCGCCCTCCTTGGCGGCAAACTCCAGCGCCAGCAGGGTGATGTCCCCGCCCTGGTAGCACTCCTTGGGCAGGGGGTAGGCGCTCTCGTCGTAGTAGTGCTGCAAATAGCGGATGGCCAGGCTCTTGCCGAACTTCTGGATCTGGTTGCCTGCGTCGTTGA
>ERZ1090864.738-NODE-740-length-17070-cov-6.570026_pt1 | contig 17070 bp, 13 predicted proteins | sample MGYA00478479_ERZ1090864 | MGnify/ENA primary metagenome ERZ1090864 (study PRJEB33644, sample SAMEA5815743) | chicken gut metagenome | biome: Chicken; feature: Gastrointestinal Tract; material: Caecum | place: Ireland | collected 2019-01-01 | study: A study of the...
GGCAGGAAGGAGGATGCTGATTTATGTGGAATTATGAAAAAAGACTGCAGTATCCGGTGAAGATCACCCAGACGAACCCGAAGATTGCTCAGATCATCATCTCTCAGTTCGGTGGGCCGGACGGAGAACTCGCCGCGTCTATGCGGTATCTGTCGCAGAGATATACGATGCCGTATAAGGAAGTGACGGGGACGCTGACGGATATTGGTACGGAAGAACTCGCCCACATGGAAATGATCTGCGCCATCGTCTACCAGCTCACAAAGGATCTGACCCCGGAAGAGATCGAGCGCTCCGGATTCGATAAGTACTATGTAGACCACACTCTGGCGCTCTGGCCCCAGGCGGCCAGCGGCATGCCGTGGACAGCGACCGTGTTCCAGTCCAAGGGAGATCCCATCACTGACTTGAACGAGGACCTTGCCGCCGAGCAAAAGGCAAGGACCACCTATGACAATATCCTGCGGCTTGTCAAAGACCCGGAAGTCGCCGACCCGATCCGATTCTTAAGGCAGCGCGAGATCGTGCACTATCAGCGTTTCGGAGAAAGCCTGAGGATCGTCCAGGAGAAACTGGACAGCAGGAACTTCTATGCGTTCAACCCGGAGTTTGACAAATAGCGGCATCTGCTGTTTATAACACAACATTTAAAAAAATGCCTGTCCCTGCATATGCCGGAACAGGCATTTTACATAAGTATCGTTTGTTACTTCACACTAATATGATTTTTTCTGATGATCCCGCTCATCTGCCAAACTTACAGTTTATCCAAGCGTCACATCAAGCCCCTGTTCATCATACTCTCCGTTTGACTGCGGGACCAGGATCGTAAGGCTGACCGTCTCACCCTTTGCATAATACTGAAGCTGTTCCTGGAGCGCCTCCATACTGTCAATAGAGCTTCCATTGATCGCTGTAATGATAGAACCCTTTGTCATGCCCGCTTTGTCCGCGCCGCTGCCCTGGCTGACCTCCATTACATAGACCCCTGCCGGGACATCGATCTGCTGTGAAAATGCATCCGACACGCTCATGCCTGTGATGCCGAGCAGCCCGCGTTCATTCTCCGGCACTTTTGTCTTCGTCTCCTGGTTCATCAGATTCTGGATCAGGTCAGACACATCGCTGATCGGGATCGCGTATCCGATGCCTTCCACGCTTTCCCCTGTCAGTTTCGCAGAATTGATACCGATCACTTCACCGTTGACGTTCACAAGAGCGCCGCCGCTGTTGCCCGGATTGATCGCCGCATCTGTCTGGATCAGTTTTGCCCCGCTCTCCTGAGTTTCCCCGGTCTGTGTATCTGTAGTGGAAACAGAACGGTCAAGCGCGCTGATCACGCCTGTTGTGACAGACTGTCCGTATCCGAGGGCATTGCCGATGGCGATCGCAGGCTCGCCGATCTGAAGTTTCGTAGAATCCCCAAGTGTAGCAACTGAGATCGCATCCATAGTATCGTCTGAGATCTGATCCAGAGCGACAGCGATCACAGCCACATCATAAGTGGCGTCTGTGCCTTTGATATTCGCCTCGACACTGGACTGGTCGTCAAATGTAACTGTAAGGGTATCGCTGCCCTCAACGACATGATTATTCGTAACAATCAGCAGCTCTGAGTCATTCTTTCCGATGATGATGCCTGTCCCCGCTCCTTCATTCGTCTGTTCATATGTGCCTCCAAAGAAACTCTGTACTTCCTGGACTGACATGCTCGTGATGGAGACAATGGACGGCATTACCTTCTCCACTACATCCGACACATCCGATGTCACGACGCTGGACGAAGTAGAGAGCGACGTCCCGCTGCTGATCTTGTCAGAGGATGCTGTCGTGGTCTTACCGGAGTCCCCCAGTCCCAGGATCTTCTGTCCGACAAGGTTTGTAGTGAGGAATACCGCGCTGGATACCACACCGAACAGGATCGCAAATCCTGTCACAGCAGCCGCCTTCACAAGATTTTTATGCGGCTTTTTCTCTTTGCGGGGTTTTTGCTGCTCAGGCTGTTCCCCATTGTACCCGCCGGGCCGGGGACCGCCATACTGATAGTTACTGTTCAGATCATCATTTGAATTGTAATAGTTATATTGATTATCCATAAGATTACCTGCTTTCTCTCTTAGTTTTTTCTTTTTACGGTTATATCATAGCTTTGGTTTGTGATAAAAATGTGTTCAATCCTTTAACAAAACTTGAAAAAGAGAGGCTCCGAATCCCCGGCTGACATTTCACATCATCCGGGCTTTCTTTGCCTCTCTGTCCACTGCATTTTACAGGTCTATGAAATTGATGTCATAATCATCTGGATCTTTTTTCTGCTTCCCTGCTTTCCCTCTGCGGTTCTTTCCAGACTTCTTATCATCTGTATAGATATCATCGTCCTCATAGATATCCTCATCTTCGTATCCATCGTCATATTCAGGATCTAAAGCTCCGTCATCATCATATCCATACTCATCGTCGTAATCATCATATCCATCGTCATCGGGCTCTTCGTCGTAGTCATCCTCATACTCGTCTTCATCCTCATCGTACCCGATCTCATCATCAATGTACTCATCCTCTTCCGCTTCATCTGCAGAAGCCTTCTTTCCCGGCTTTTTCTTTTTATCTTCCTTCTTTGTATCTTCCTCTTCATCATCAAAGGGGATATCATACTCATCATACAGGTCATCCAGTTCCTGATTGCGGTGGACGAGTTTGACCGCAAAAATGATCATCAGTATAAGGAGCAGGAGACATACCGCGATCCCCGCCACGAGGATAGGAAGGATATGCTCGCTGATAAACGCGCCTGCCGCCCCGGGAAGCGCCGGTGCCGCCTCTTCCTCTTCTGCCGGTGCCGGTACCTCAAAGTACTGATATGTCCCATCTTCAGAATCGTACTGGTACAGATCCTCCTGCCCTGTACGTGTATTCAGCGCATAGATCAGATAATATCTGTCAGATGCAGACGGATCAGACCAGATCGGGAAGACCTGATCCTGGACAGTAAGCTCAGACTCCTGATAATTATCCGGAAGATCCACTTCATCCGGTTTGTCCAGAGGGATAATGGATGTCGTATCAGAGATCGTCAGCTGGGCAAAAGGAGCAAATGTCGCATCCTCCGTGTCAAACAGGAAAAAGCTCCCTGTCCCGGATCCATCAGTCAGATACCCCAGATATACTCCTGCATCATTTACGACAAATTTCCTTTCCTCTCCATTAAATGTCATCGTAGTCTCAGAATATCCCTCCGGGATATCTGTTGTAGTAAAAGCCTCAGAGAAATGATAATCTGTCCCGTTCACAGTCACGGTGACCCCCGTGTCAGATCCTGCTTCCGGTGTTTCTGCTGCCGCTGTCGGCGCCACGCTCGTTGTGCCGTCATCCGCCGCTGCGATGGAGATCGCAGATGAACCCTGTTCCAGGTTTAACGTCTCTCCCGAAGACAGAGTCGCAGAACTGCTGCTCACAGAAAGTGTGGTCTCCGTCGCCTGGAGAGCGCGGAAAGTCACTGTTGTCCTCAGCTCATTCCCACTGCCTGTCCCTGTATAAGTCAGAGTCCCCGATCCGTCAGCTGAAAAGCCGTCGCCGCTGACAAACTCCAGCACAGACGCATCATAACTCATCGTCACATTTACGCTTCCCACGGTACCGCCGCTGCTCTGTACGACGAGGTCCACGCCCACATTCTCCCCTACCTTTGTGGAAGGATCCGAGAACATCAACACGCCATCTGCCGCGAACACAGCCGTCCCGAATGCCGGGACCATCAGGCACAGCGCAAGGACCAGACCCGCTAATTTCTTTAATGCTTTCATATAATTTACCTCTTCTGTATTATGAATAATATTTGATACGGACAGCACGGCTTCCGCCTGTCTGTCCACTGCCTACTATCATACACGCTCCGCGCAGAAAAGTCCAGTGATTACTGTCCGCCGGCCTCTGTCCCTGTACCGGAGTCCGTACCGCCTCCCGTACCCGGATCAGTACTGCCGCCGCTGCCGGGATCCGTACCGCCGCCAGAGCCCGGATCAGTGCCACCGCCAGCGCCGGGGTCCGTTCCGCCGCCCGGATCCGTGGTGCCGCCTCCTGTACCCGGATCTGTACCGCCTCCTGTTCCATCTCCGCCGGATGGTTCTGACGGAACATAGGCATCTCCGCCCGAGTAGTCTCCAGATCCGTCATCATAGTAGCTGTCATCGTAATAAGTACCGCTGCCGTCGTCATATGTCTCGCCGGAAGACTGGGCTGAGCTTACTGTGTAAGCAATGTTGCTGTTTACAGTCTGCACAGTAGACGATGGAGTATACCCCGTCGTACCGAACAAAAACTCGTGAAGCTTTGTCACATTGGATACAAGGTCATCCGGGACTACGATACTTCCCAGACCTGAAACAAGATCCGTATAATTATCCTGCGGGAATCCCATATTTCCGACAAGTTTGTATTCACTGTATGCCGTCGCGTATGTCAGGATCTCCTGAAGGGTGAAGCTGGTGGAAACCTGGGGGAAGACCTTATCGATTATCGCATTTAAAGTCCCCAGATCAGCACTCTTTGCCTTCTCGAACATCTTCTCGATCACGAGGCGCTGCCGTTCCGTACGGGTAAAGTCGCCTCCTGCGGTGGAACGGATACGGGCGTAGGTGGTTGCTTGGGTACCATCAAGGGTCTGAAGCCCGGCACTTGATAAGTAATTTGCCGCTTTTCCTGCCGAATTCGCTGTCTCCGGTATATACTGATTAATATAAGGCAGTTCTTCCTCAGTCACCTCAATCTCCACTCCGCCCAATAAATCAATCGCATCGGCAATGGCTCCGAAATCCACTGTCACGTAATCCTGAATGTCTAAATCAAGATTCATATTCAGCATGTTGATCGCAAGGACTGGTCCGCCATAACTGTATGCTGCATTACACTTCTGATAGGTACCTTCGGACAGATCAAGCAAAGTATCACGATATACAGACACCATCTTGATTTCCTTTGTCTCGTTATTCAGACTTGCAACGATGATACAGTCTGTGCGGTTTCCCTCTCCGAGATTTCCATCACGGGAATCAACTCCAAAAAGAGCGACATTTGTATAGCCGTCTCCAAGATCAACCTCTTTATTCATCTTTACTTCTTCATTGATCACGATGTCTTCTGCCTTAATATCCTGCGTGTCGATCTTACTCCACTTTGCATATACATACGCCACAGCCCCGAAAACGGCGCAAAGAATAACGCATGCTGTAATAAGCAACACCCGCTGCCACATCTTCATCCGTGTGAACCAGTTCCCTTTTTTCGCACGCGCGCGCCTGCGCCCCCGGCGTCTTACGTTTTTTGACATTTTTATCACCTAAATAAGAATTTTATACACTTTTTTCATAGTACAACAAAGTATGACTGGATTCAAGATTATTTTCGCGGTTAACATAATTATTCATGCTTATTCATACTTTTTCAATTCATCCAAAATACTTTTTGCCTTTTCAGCCCATGTGTTTTCAAGGGCTTCTTTATCAAGGAGCGCACGATATCCGGGATCATCTCTCAGTTCCATTGCCCTGTCCAGCTGTTCTATAAATTCTTTATGGTCATGCCCGATAAGTACTGACTCATATTTCCTGCATTCATCCATGTCAGTTGTCACGATCGGCTTATTTAGCGCCATATACTCAAATAATTTCACCGGAGATGTTGCTTTTGTAATATCATTTATCAAAAACGGGATCGTAAGGATATCAATTTTTGAAGCATAATTCTGGAGCACATGATAGTCTCTGGAACCGCAGAAATGGACATTTCTGCATTTATCGATCCCGGCCCGCTCAAAGGAATCGTCATATTTGATCCCAAGCAGGACCACCTGATACTTTCCTTCCGCATTGATCTCTTTGATCAGATCATAATCAAACCACTTTGCAAGTGCTCCATAATAACCAATAACCGGCTTCCCGGAATCGATAATTTTTCTAAACTCCTCATCCAGAGCAAACTCTTCATCTACCTCGTCATGAAAATGTGCATAATCTACACCATTGCTGGAATATACAAGCCGCTGATCTCCTCGTTTTTCCAGGACATCTCTTTCCAGAGCTCCAGCTGTGACAACGACAAATATTTCCGGATCGTTCATTGCCATCTCATATTTTTCTCTCACATTTACCGGAAGTTCGTCTGTACCTGCCAGGTGTGGATTCAGATCGTCAATATACTCATAGACAATCTTATACCCTTGTTTTTTATATTCTTTGATCTTCTTTGCCGGCATCGTCCAATCAGTTGAATAAAACTGTACATATTTCGGTACATCTTTATCAGCTATCTGCCGCATCAGGAGATTCGAAAATGGTGTATTTGCAAAATTAACAAGATACAAGTTATCTGCCTGTTTTTTCATTCGCTTCACATCATCTGTAAAGCGGGTAACTTCGTAAAACACCAGTGTCCGCTGTTTTGCAAAATTAGTAAAAATATGCTGAGGCCGCTGATACAATGGCACATTCCACCCGAAAGAACTTCTCCAGATCACAATGCGGTCATAAGTATCTCGTGCAAGGATCCTTTCAATCCCGGCCGCAAACGTCTTCTTATGCAGATGCAGCACGATCCATTCACGCAGTGAAAGACGGACTAAATAATTCGAATAAATATAGTCAAGCGCCTTTTTTAACGTGCCCTTTAACCCATACTTTTTAACCAGATTCTTAAGTTTACTGATCTTATCTTTCATTTTTTTCCCACTGAGACAGGTGCCTTTTCAACACGTCCGCTTTTGCCGACCAGTCATTCTCCCAGGCACACCGGCTCAGCTGCTCCTTTCTTTTCTGATCTTCCCGCTCTTTCCAGCAGTCATACACTGCTTTTACAAACTCTTTCCGGGAATGAGCGATCACAACCGGATCATATTTCATACACTCAGGCAATGCCGTTGAAACAACTGGCTTTTCCATTGCCATGTACTCAAAAAGTTTGACCGGCGAAGTAGCTTCTGTAATCTCGTTAAGGACAAACGGGATCATACACACATCAAAATAGTGCACATACCCTGCCAGCGCATCATAAGGTTTCTTTCCGAAATATCTCACATTTTTTCTGCCTAGCAGACCACTTTTCCTAAGAGAATCATCATGTTCTACTCCGATCAGGATAACCTGCATCTGCTCCTCGTCCGCAAGTTTTTTCAACAGCTCATAATCTATCCATGAGGCAAGCGCTCCGTAATATCCCACCTTGATCAGCCCCTCTTTCAGCCACTCAAGATACTCAACATCGTCTGTTGCCGTCTCTGGAGAGAACTTTCCGCATTCCGCCCCATTAGATATTAAGACCAATCCTGATCTTGCCCCTGCTGCCCTGACATTTTTATACAATTTATCAGCGGTCGTAACTGTCAGTACTCTGCTGTCCTCTAACAGATATTTGTGCCTGTCCATGATTTCATCAATCTTTCTGCGGGAGATCAGTTCCGGATTAATATCATCTACATATTCATAGATCACACGAAATCCCTGTTCCAAATATTCATTGATCCTGCTTACCGGCACTGTATCTGTCGAATACACGCATAAATATCTGTTCGGGATCTTCCTGCTCAATTCCATCAGACACCGTCTGAAATAATACAGATCCAATACATACACCGAATTATTAATCTTTGTGATCCGCCCCCTGGTTTCAAAATCAATGTCATAGTAAGAATTATACAAGACCAAAGTCTTGTCATCACCGCAGTTTTTCAGAAGATGCTGGGGTCTCTGCATCATAATATTGTGATACCCAAAATGATTTTCAAAAATAATAATCCTGTCATAATCCCCTGCCAGGATTTTTTCCAATATCATCTTTCTGGCCGGGGCAACAGCCATTCCCAAACCGCATTCCATCTTCTTCCATTTCACTGCAGCCATCTTTACCGTACCGGCTGCTCCAAGAGTGTGTACTTTATCTAACTTCGATCTAATGTCCATTCTTCTCTTTCCTTATCTCAAACAAAAACCTGACGTTGCTGTTCCAGAAACGTTTGAGCCGTTTTGGTTCCTTTGTGATCCGATACAGCCACTCAAGATTACATTTGATAAAAAATGCAGGTGCTCTCTTTTTCAGACCGCTCAGCACGTCAAAGCTTCCACCCACTCCCATATACAGCCCCGGCCTTTCTGCCCGGTAAAATCGATGGATCAACAGCTCCTGCGCCGGGGTTCCCAACGCCACGAGCACAATATCAGGCTCCAGCTCTGTAATCTGCCTGAAAACAGAATCTTTATCCTCAATGTATCCATCTGTGTACCCCACCAGTTCAATCCCCGGGTACTCTTTTCCGATCCTGCCGACTAAAGCTTCCAATACTCTTCGTTCAGCTCCGAACAGATACAGCGATCGATGAGTTTTATCCGCGTATCGTAATAGTTCCCCGCAGATTTCCACTCCCGGGATACGTTCCTTAAACCTGACGCCAAGCACCTCGCCGCCTTTGATGACACCGATACCGTCCGGAACGATCAGCGTATCCTCATCAAGGAGCGCTTCATTCATCTCGTCATGTTCCTTACCCATCATAAAGATTTCCGGATTTGCCGTTACTACAAAACTGCCCTTACCCGAATCGATCCGCCCGGTAAGTCCTTTGATCAGATTTTCCATACTGCCCCGGTAAATCTTATCGTAATACTTTTTCATCCTTCCAGTCATTTTTCTGTATCCTCAAACCCTTCTGTACTCTCTTTGACAAAGATAATCTTTACCGTCATAATGATGAGCTTAAGATCCAGCAAAAGTGAGTAATTCTGGATATACATCAGATCCAGCTTCAGCTTATCATATGCCGTAGTATTGTATTTCCCGTAAATCTGCGCGTATCCCGTAAGCCCGCCTTTCACTTTAAGCCGGTAAGAAAACTCCGGTATCTCACGGGTATACATTTCCACATGCTCCACGCGTTCCGGTCTGGGACCGACCACACTCATATCACCTTTCAGTATATCTATGAACTGCGGGAGTTCATCCAGACGGGTCTTTCTGATCACTTTCCCCACAGGAGTGATCCTCTCATCATCATCCGTCGCCGGGATCACTTCCCCCTCTTTTTCTGCATTTACGATCATACTCCTGAACTTGTGGATATAAAACTCCCTGCCATTGATCGTACATCTCTTCTGCCTGAAAAATATAGGTCCGCCGTCATACAGTTTGATCGCCACTGCTGTGACAAGCATAAAAGGAGACGTAATGACCAGCATCACAAGAGAAATGATAATATCCATAAACCGCTTAACAAGCTTCTGCTCAAAGCTCAGACCATTATTCCGTGATAATAGAAGCGGCGTATCGAACATATGGATATTCTCGGAACTCCGGATTATGATATCCGAAATCTTCGGTGTAATATATGATCGGATCCCATTCGCATAACAATATTTTACGAGCCGGTTGCGGAGCGGGGAATGGATATCACAGAGAAATACCGCATCATAATTACGCATTTCTTTCGTAATATTGTCCCATCCTTCCTCTACATTCATAGATTTTTTTATCAGATACCTGTCTTTTCTGGAATTCACCTTGCGGAGAAGCACAGAGGGATCATACTCTTCATACAAAAGCAAAATATGTCTCGCCGGAAACAGTTTTCTGAAGATCCTGTTTACCAGGAATGTCCATATAAAGATGACTACAATATCAATAGCAGTCAACTCGATCATGGGGATTACATTTACAAATCTTGCCGAAAGAAGGACTGTCTCAAGATAGATCGACACATTTGCCGCGATCAATGCAAGCGTCTGTGAAAGCATCAGGCTGCTGCTCTTGAGATAACCGATCTTCATGCCTCCAAGAATATATGAAAAGATCACAAAGAAAAGAGCGTAGAAAGCCCCCATTAACAGGAAACCTTTATAATAAAACGGAAAAACGATCCAATCGTTATAATTCCTGTCCCAGATGCGGATGAAGAAAAACATCAGACACCCGAGAAGTAATATATTAAATGCGAAGCGTATCAGCCGTTTATACTGATCTAATCCGCCAGATTTCATAGATACCAGTCTCCTTTTTCTGCTGAAAAATACTATATCCGCTAAATTATATTATATATCATACTGTTTTTCAAGATATGCCCACATATAATATATCAAAATTGTTACAATTTTTTTACAAACATAAAAAATAGGCATAGATATATCTCCATGCCCAGGCTATATTTTTTATATTATTATTTTATCTTACTGTATCGCAGCAATAAACTCTTCCAATGTCTGATTTCCCAGCATGCGTACCCTTGGTAGCAGATAAGGATTGTCACCCGGAAAAGCTTTTGCATTTTCCGTGGTTACTGCGCAAAGGAGCCCTGCTTCCTCCAGCACAGCACATCCTTCCTCTGTATAATCTCCAAAAGGATAAGCAAAAGCGTCGCTGTTCCCGCATATATCAAAAGATTTCTGAAGGTCACTGAGTATCTCCTCTTTTGACATTGACGTATAAATACCCCCATGTCCGATGCTCCCTCCGCCCTGATGCATCTGATAAGAATGAGATTCAAATGTCAGATAGTCGCTGGCATATCCATACAGCATATCTCTGCTGTTCCAGTAACTGGCGATCACAAAAGACGTTGCCGGCGTCTGATACTGTTCGAGGATCGGGGTTCCGAGATACATATAATTGGGACCGTCATCAAAAGTAAGCACTATACTCTTTTCTGGAAGGAGAAGCCTGCCGTCAACATAATCCCTCACTTCCTGCCATGTAGGAAAATAATATCCGTTTTCCCGGAGATATCTCATCTCTTCCGCAAGAGCATCCGTAGAAATAAAATTGCTGTCAATATTCTCCGGCGGACTTGCCGGATCATATACATAATGATACATGCAGATTGGCAGCCCCTCAGTCTCGTATTCCGTATTAGGCAGTACTTTCACCGGACGGACTGCTTTGGCTTCTACATTATTGTTCCCCATAACTGTATAGATAATCTCCCGGTCACCCGCCCGGTCCAGCCCGCTGGTATCCACCTTGACCAGGGACGTAAGGTCTGTACCGTCTTCGTCTTCTGCGTTATAGCCGGGATCCGTGAAGGGGTCTCCCAGTCTGATCTCAACCGGCTCACTGCCTTTGAGGGTAATCACAGCCGAGGGCTCCATGACCGGATCCTTCTTATTTTGGCTCACTTGTCCGGCATCTTCTTTTTTAACGCTTTCGGGAGCATTTAGTGAAAGCTTCCATTCAACGCCTATAAACAGCATGACAAGCGCAAGGATAATCCCTGAAAAAACGGAACGGCGGATCAGGTCCCTTCTTATATAGTTTTTGTTTTTTGAATATTTTCTTCTTTTCATCTTTCCTGGCATACCGGAAAATTCTTATTCCGCATTCAATTTCTCAGCAAGGTTCTTTGCTGCTATCATGCAGTCTTCCATAGAACAGTATGTCCAGGCCCCATATCTCCCGATCGTATAAATATTATTTCCCGCTTCGCGCTCCTTAAATTCCTGTATCCGCTTTTCTGTCTCGGTATTAATATGCACGTATGCCGGATCCATAATGATCGTTGAATGCTCTTCCAGTTTTGTTTCATCATCGATGATCCCCAGTTTGTGGAGATTCTCTAAAGTCAGTTTCAACTGTGTTTCTACATCTGCATCTGTGATCACATCATTTTTTCCATAGCCGATCTCAATATACATACTCAGCTTATCTGCATCCAGGATATTGTCATAAAATCCGATCCGATAGAAGTTTACCTTTTTATCCGGGATATACATCCAATGTTCTTCTGTATATTTAGATTTCTTATTAAATCCGAGATTAAATACAAGTACTTTGTTGTAAGACAGCGCTTCCTGCAGGTTTTTAAATTCTTTCCCTTCAAAATAATCCAGGAAGTGATTCAACGGTGAAGTATTGATCAAATATCCATATGTGATCTTACTGCCGTCATCAAGTTCCGCTGTCTTATTCTCGTTATCGATCTTTACAACCTTATGCCCCAGCAGCACTTTCGAGTGATCCAGTGAATCATAGAGGATCTGGATAAAGGAGCCAGCCCCATCCTTAGGATACAGGAAGGTGTTATTGTAGGATGTACTGTCCTTATTAGCCTTCATATTATCAATGATCGCCGGAATGTCCGCATACGGGAAAAACCTTCCCATCGCATCCTTATCCAGCGTAGTCAGATCTACTGCATAAAGCTTCTCATTATACGGTCTGAGGAACTTTTCCACGATAGACTTCCCAAACTTCCCGTAAAGCATGTCCAGATAGCTGTCGTAATCTTCTTTTTCTTCCCTGTGGAATAAGTCATAAAGGCAGTCGATGAATTCCTGCTTCTCTAATTGATGGATATTTGTCTGGAACGGATAATCCACCAATGCATCTTTATAAATAATCTTTGTATTTTTATCTTTATATTTGATGTCCTCCGGACTTACGCTGTCTAAAAATTTTTTCTTGAATTCTTCTGTACTGAAATGGAAAAAATGTCCCGCATAATCCCACACATAATCCTTTTTCTTTATTGTACGGCAGTATCCTCCAACCTCATCTTCTTTCTCGATGATAAGATAATCCCCATCCGCATAGTTTGCAAATGTAAGACCGGAAATTCCTGCTCCAATGATTAAATACTTTACTTTCCTATCCATATTATTTACTCCTTTATGTGACCTGCTCATTCTATTATACTACTGCCTCGCACTATTTTAAAAGACCGCTGAATTTTTCAATAATCGCGTCCACTATCCTCTCACTGGCATGTCCGTCTCCATACGGATTGCTTGCATGGCTCATGGCACTGTATGCGTCTTTATCTGTCAACAGTTTCTTTGTCTCACGGTAAATCACTTCTTCGTCAGTTCCTGTCAGCTTCAGCGTTCCCGCCTCGATCCCCTCCGGCCTTTCTGTCGTATCCCGAAGCACAAGCACAGGCTTTCCAAGAGAGGGGGCCTCTTCCTGTATCCCACCGCTGTCTGTCATGATCAGATAACTCTTATTTTGGAAATTATGAAAATCAAAAACTTCTAACGGCTCGATCAAACGCACCCTGCCGCAATTTCCGAGGACCTCATTAGCGATCTCACGTACTTTAGGATTTAGATGGATCGGATAAACTACTTTTACATCCTCGAATTCATCTACGATCCTCTTGATCGCCCGGAAAATATGATACATGGGTTCACCCAGATTTTCTCTCCTGTGTGCTGTCAAAAGAATCATGCGGTCCTCCCCGACCCAGTCAAAGATCGGGTTTTGGTACGTATCATCCACTGTTGTTGCCATTGCATCGATCGCAGTATTCCCAGTAATATATATTTTGGATTCATCTTTTCCTTCTCTGATCAGATTTCCTGCGCTTACTTTTGTTGGTGCAAAATGCATATCCGCAAGACATCCCACCATCTGACGGTTCATCTCCTCAGGATACGGCGAATATTTATTCCAGGTACGCAACCCGGCTTCAATATGCCCGATGGCAATCTGGCTGTGGAAAGCCGCCAGCGCCCCTGCAAAAGTCGTTGTCGTATCACCATGTACAAGGACAATATCCGGTCTCTCTTTTTCAAGCACTTCCCCGATCTTTCCGAGGACCCGCTGTACAACTTCATTAAGTGTCTGTCCCTGCTTCATGATATCCAGATCATACTCCGGTGTAATCTTAAATGTCTCGAGCACCTGATCCAGCATCTGGCGATGCTGTGCAGTCACACAGGTAATCTCCTCAATTTCATCGCGCGATTGTAATTCTTTGACTACCGGTGCCATTTTGATTGCTTCCGGTCTGGTCCCAAAAACAGTCATGACCTTTATTTTTCTCATCTGTTCACCTCATCACAGCTGGTTTAATATAAAACCTGTTCTTTTATAAATCTATCAAATTCCGCTGCCACATTTACGGCATTATATTTTGCCCTAGCCTCTTCATTTACAGTTATATGATATCCCTTATATACGATCAGATACAAATAGTTCTTTATCTCATCAACTGTATATGATACTGTCACTCCATTTACTTCCCGGACAATATCGGCTCCCGCACCATCGAACATTGTAACTGCAAAAATAGGACGCCCCGCCCCTATATAATCTGCAAGTTTCGCGGCAAAAAATATATTATCACTCAATATGCTGCTTAAATTTGCATCAATATGGATCAACCAGTCGCTGCTTTTCATGACCGCCAGGCTCGTCTTATAATCCACAGGCTTTTTAATGTGGATAACGTCCAGCAGTTCATTATCAATTAGATATACCTTCTCTTTTGCAGACATATTTCCGTAAAAAGAAATGTCCAAACGGTCAGCCAGGTCCGGCTGCTCTTTTTTCAACTCTAAAACAGCATTAAGCAGCAGATGGGGTGAACGGATGTCATCAAGATGTCCGATATACACCATCCGTATCTTCCCCGTATCTTCTGTTCCGATTTCTTTATCATACAAAGAAGCATCGAAACTGTGCGGCAGGACCAGCGCCTTGTCTTTTACTGTTTTATCATAATTTCCCAGCATATACTGTTTCTGATAAGGATTGTTCATGATCATATGATCACAGTGCGTAATGATATCCCTCTCAAGCTGCTGTTCCCGGCGAAATGGAAGCTGCTCATTTCTGGTCCTTCTTTTCCAGAGCATATTTTTCAGGATCCGTTTAGGGGAGACAGCTCCTTTAAGCCCGATCTGACCGCTTTTCAGAGAATATGGAGACACCTTTTTCATACCGTTCAACACAAACGGATTATTTGCAATCGGGTCTCCAAAAGAAGCGATCCATTTGATCTCCGGCTTAATCTCCTTTATTTTTAATCCGATTTCATGGCTTTCCGGAGGCATTGACCTGGTCATAACGATCTCATAGCTGTCTTTGTGGGCAGAAAAATATTCTATGACCTTTTCTTTCCATAACTCCAGAGAATCTCCCGGGATTGCGATCTTATGCACATGTTCTGACTCTGGGAGCATCTCATTTTTCCCGTAGGACCAGGAGTCATTCCCCTCCTGCATGCATACATCATACTGCATAGAAGAATTCCTTAGCAGTTTATATGTTACCAGACCTTCCGATGAATTGATCGGAGGATAAAACCAGCTGACGACCAGTATTCTTTTCATGAATTGATTCTTCCTTTCAAGCGTCTGGCGCCTGCCATTACTTTGTTCCATTTTGCGCCATTCAGTCTTACAAATTTAAAATGTGTTTTTCGGTTATACCGCACATAAGCCATACAGTTGAGCCGCTCATATAAGCCCGGATTTACGTGAAGCAGATAGCGGTCAAAATTTATTATCTCGCTGTATGCCCTCTGATGATCATTATCATATTCACAATAAATAGAATAATGTGTGTTCAGAGTATAAGTCAGTATGATCTCGATATATTCTTTCTTATTTGGAGATAACTGCCCGCTTATTTTCGTATAATATTCGATCAGCCATTTGATCATCTTTTTATGATGTTCCTGATTTCGGACAAAGTTCTCCATATTCATGCTCTGCTCTTTTCGCCCTATAAAATACCGGTAAATATCCAAATGATAATATGTGAAATTATTTACCCGGGTAATGGGAACAACATTGTACTGCATGTCAACGTAAAAAGTTTTCTCCAGAAGTTTCAAGCCGGACTTTCTGAGGATCTCGGTCTTATAGGTGGAAGTTGCCATAACAAAATATTCACCTTCAAGAAGAGCCAGATCAAATTTGTCAAGATCATACACTTGTCCATCCCGAAGATTTTTGTACTGAAAATACTCCGATTGGCTGTTATATGTGTGTTCCTTACGATAATCACAGACTACCAGGTCCGCATCCTCATTTCTTAAGCGGGCAGTAAATTCAGCAAACTCCAATGTATTAAACCAATCATCACTGTCTAATACACGGAAATATTTACCTGTCGCCGCCGCGATCCCTGCATTAATAGTTGAACCGTGCCCTCCGTTTTCCTTATCGATCAAAATAATCGTATCAGGATACCGTTCGACATACTCACGGACAATTTCTGCGGAGTGGTCCTTACTGCCATCGCTTACAACAATGATTTCTATGTCATCCAAAACTTCCGGGACCAACAGGGAGTCAAGGCATCGCTTAATATATTTTTCTGTATTGTATACTGGAATCAGTATTGTTAAACTCTTCATAAAAATACCTCGGATATTCCATCCTCTAATTTATTTGTCGCTCAGATTTATAAGTTCGCTGATCACCGCGTCATACGCGCTGTTATCAAACTGGATTTCTCTGTTGGTGAGACCTGGTGCAACAGGGACCGATTTTTTCAGTTCCTCGATCGATGTGAATAAATCCTGTTCCTTCTCAAATTTCTCATAGAGATCCCTCATTTTGTTATAATAATGCCGATGCTGGCTATATAAAAGGGCGAGCGTCCGCCGGCCGCCCTTCAGACCGAGCCGCGCCCCATGGTAGCGCATACTGATGATCAAATTGCACCTGCATATTTCACTGTAAGCCTGACAGAAATCATACGGCATGTCCGATACAGAAAAAATTTCATTCCCATATTCCCTGCAGAGCTCATCATAAAACACCTGATCATTTTTACGATAATCATAAAACGGTATAAACCTGACCTCTGTATTACTCATATCATATTTATCTAAAATATGGTCAAGCAATTCATAAAGAGGCTTTTTTAATTCTTCATAGCAGATCCAGATAATTCCTATGCGATATTTACCTTCTGTTTCCTCCGGGTATATTTTACTCTTATAAGTCAGTACGATATCGTTGATCAGGCTGACCTGCTTTCCGGCTGTATCTTCTAATACAGCCGCACTGTATTTATCCCTGACAGAGAAAAAAGCGCTGCCGCTGATAATCCTTTGCAGTTTTCCGATATATCCGTCATCGGTAAGGCGGTCATTTGTACTCAGCCCAACTGAATATACCTTTTTCCCTCTGCTTATAAACGAAGATGCAAGTTCAATAAAAATCTTTCCAAGATCATACTGATAACTGTCATTTAATGAATACTTTGTATCATCAATGACCGCGCCGCCGCCGAAGATAACACAGTCAAAAATATTGGATAAAAAATTAAAATCAAACTTATTTTTCGGATAGTGGATTATATTCA
>ERZ1090864.739-NODE-741-length-17063-cov-25.538217_pt1 | contig 17063 bp, 18 predicted proteins | sample MGYA00478479_ERZ1090864 | MGnify/ENA primary metagenome ERZ1090864 (study PRJEB33644, sample SAMEA5815743) | chicken gut metagenome | biome: Chicken; feature: Gastrointestinal Tract; material: Caecum | place: Ireland | collected 2019-01-01 | study: A study of the...
TTTTGTGTCTGTTAAAAAAAATTTCGGTTTTTTGCTAGTATATTTGTTTTTTTTTTTATTTTTTTTATAAAATTATAACGGGCGGGGTGGGTTTTGTGGCGGCGCCGCGCTTTTTGTCAGCTGACGGGATTGTCTGTCAGATAATTTGACGGACAATTCGGTGTTTCTTGCAGTCAGGGCAGACCGTAATCTCAGGACATGGGAACGGGCGCGATCTTCGCGTAGCCGTCCCAGGCAAAGAGAGGCGTCTCTTCTTCGCTGGCGTAGACGGCCTTGACGTTGCACACATACAGGTAGTGATCGCCTACCTCATGGAACTCTGCCAGATCGCAGACGATGGCAACGCGGGAGCGGGCAGGGACGCGGATGGGGGTATCGGGAAGCGATACGAGTTCGACGCCCGTCTTTGCCGCCTTGTCGGTGTCGCGGCCCGTGCACGAGCCGCAGGTAAGGACGACGTCTTTGAGCGCGGCGCCCGGAATGGTCAGTACGACTTGACGGTTCTTGCGCACCATTTCGCCGCTGTAAGAGGGCTTCGCCATTGCAAAGGCGATCATCCAGGGATTGTAGGAAAGGTACGTCCACCACGAGACCGTGGCAAGGTTGGCCGATCCGTCCGCTTTTTCGGTACAGACAAGCGTGACGGGATTGGGGGACGTCAGGACGGAAGCCTTGGGCAAAGTGATCTTTTTCATATCATTCTCCTTATAAATTGAAATTTTCGGAAGGGTCTTATCTCCCGAACAGAGATCCGCGGGACATAAGGCGGACAAAATTTGTTTTGCTATGTACTTGGGGTGCGTCCGCCGATGATCTTCGATCCATCGTTGGACGTTCACCGACAGGCGTCGAACAGACGGCATGAAGTCCAAAGACGAGGGCCGATCAAACGGGCCGTCGACGGAAGAGGATGAAACGGGGAAGCCTCCGAAGACGGGCACCGAAGGGACTGTTTTCTCCTCGCCGCCGCGCCTGAAACGTTGTCGGCTTTTCGGGCGCGGCAGGGGATTCTCTGACGCGGCAGACACCTTCCTCGTGCGCAGGTTCCTGCTCATTCACTGCGGACGATTTTCTGACGCGGCAGGCAAGTTCTCGGGCGGAAGTTACTGCACGTGCGCGGCAGCCGATTTCCCCGTCTGTAAAGATATTGCTCGCGTTTGGCAAGGGATTTCGAGGCATTGCTGTATTGTGCAACGCGGCAAATATTGTCTTGACGGACAGCTTATTGCTCGGACGCGCCGTCGGAGAGGGGCGCATTGCGGACGGTGTCGGAGTTCTGGTTGTAGGCCTTGGCGACGCACTTCCATTCCCCGTTCATCTTCAGCAGCAACAGGTAGTCGGTGAAGTCGATTCTTCCGCCCCAGCCCTCTTCCAGGACGCGTACGACGGCAAGCGTCTCTTCCACGGCGATGACGTCCACGCGCGCTTTGAACTGTTTCCCGCCGCCTACGCTGTCCACGTTGCGGTAAAACTGTTCGATGGAGCCGTGTTCGAGCGTTCCGTCGAGGAAGCCGAAGAGGACGGCCTCGTCGATGAACAGCTCGCGCGCATATTTGCTGTTTCCCTCCGCGACGCTTTTCACAAATTTTTCCGCGGCCGCCTGAACAGCCTCGTATTCTGCGATCTTGTCTCTCATAAAAAACCTCCTTTTTTTCCGTTTTCGGATTGACAAAGGTATCATACTGCGGTATAATCCTTTTGTCAAGTACGCACAAAAAAGTACGATACTAACAAAAAGGAGAGTGTAAAATGGCGGAAGAATTCATGCAAAAGCGGACAGATCGCTGTATTGCCTCGGAGCGGCTGTGCGATACGGGATTCAGCTATACGCTGTCCCTCATCAGCGGAAAGTATAAAATGACCATTCTCTATACGCTCATGGAATTCGGCATCGTGCGGTATAACGAATTGCGCCGCTACATCAAGAGCATCTCCTTCAAGACGCTCTCGGCGTCCTTAAAGGAGCTGGAACACGACGGCCTGATTCTGCGCAAGGAGTACCCGCAGATTCCGCCCAAAGTGGAATACTCGCTCTCCCCGAGAGGCCGATCGCTCATGCCCATTCTCGATGCCCTCTGCGAATGGGGCGACAAAAACAGGCTTTCGTAAATTCCCGAGCCTTCGCGTTGAATAGTCTTCCGATTTCGAACAGGGTCGGAAAACTTTTTTCCGCGGAGGCTTTTTATTTTTTCGGACAGCCTTGACAAAGCGCCGATCGTATGTTATATTTAATACAGATAATACAGATGATACAGAAAATACAAAAAAGGAGGGGGCATGGAAGTACGTCTGAGCGGAAAGCAAAACATTTTTGAAGAGATCGCCGCGGAATACGAGCGATATATTCGGCTCGGCGTGCTGCAGGAGGGGGAGAAACTGCCCAGTGTGCGGGCGCTTGCATTGCAGCTCGGGATCAATCCGAACACGGTGGAGCGCGCGTATGCGCGGTTGGAGGAGCGCGGATTGATTTACACATTGCCCAAGAAGGGGGCATTTGTGAGCGGGCAGAAGGCGGAGGCGGCGATCGTGGAGGAGGCGCGGCGGCACGTGAAGGCGCTTCGGGATGCGGGCCTAAAAAAGGAAGAGCTGGCAGCCGTGGCGGAAGAGGTCTACGGCGAAGGAGAGACGCATGATTGAATTAAAGGGGCTGAGTAAGTCGTACGGGGCGAAAAAGGTATTGGAGGGCGTGGATCTGACCATCCCGAGCGGGAGTTTGTTCGGGTTGATCGGGATTAACGGCGCGGGGAAGTCGACGCTTTTGCGGCTTGTGGCGGACGTATTGCGGCCGGACGCGGGGGAGATCCTTGTAGACGGCGAAAGCGTGCACGGGAACGAGAAGAGAAAGAGGGAGATGTTCTTTCTTCCGGATGACCCGTATTACACGACGGGAACGACGGTGGAAAAACTTGTCGCGATGTACAAGACGTTTTATCCGTTTGATGCGGACGTCTTCAAGCGGTACGCCGAGCTCTTCCGTCTGCAGATGCGCACGCCGATCCGCAATTTTTCCAAGGGCATGAAGCGGCAGGCGTTTGTCGCGCTGGCGCTTGCGTGCCGTCCGCGCTATCTGCTTCTGGACGAGGCGTTCGACGGTCTTGACCCGCTCGCGCGGCTGGAGCTCAAGCGCGGGCTCATCGAGCTGAACGAGCAGGCGGAGTGTACGACGCTCATCTCCAGTCATTCGTTGCGGGAGCTGGAGGACGTCTGTTCGGGGTTTGCGCTGTTGGACGGCGGGACGGTCGCGGACGCGGGAACGCCGGAGGAGGCGATCAGCCGATTCCATAAATTTCAGGTTGCGCTCCCGCGCGAGGCGAAGCGGGAGGACTTTCCCTTCGAGTGTATCTCGTTCGAGGCGACGGGACGGGTGGCGAAGTTTGTCGCGGTCGGCGATCGGGAGGCCATTCTCAAGGCAATCGAACCGCTTGCGCCGCTCTTTGTCGAGGAGATCCGCATCGATTTTGAAGAGCTGTTTTTGTGCGAAGTACGCAGCAGGGGGTACCTGAAATGAAAAAGATGCTTCTCTTTGAGATCCGCCGCAATCTGCTTGCGCTCGTCGTGTTCTGTGTGGCGGCGGTCGCCGTCTCCGTCGTATCCGTTCTGACGAGCGAGCTTTCCTATCACTTCATCGAGCCCGAGAGCATCGACCTGCGCAATGCGGGGATCGGCACCTTTACGGCCATCCTGTGCATTCTCTGTTCGGTCGTGCCCGTCATGCAGTTTTCCTATCGCATGAAGATGAACAGCGCCGATTTGTACTATTCGCTCCCCGTCGGACGCGTAAACCTCATGTTCGCGCGCGTTTTGATCGGTCTGTTTCTCGTCTTTGTGCCGTACACGCTTGCCTATTGGCTGGGCGTCGCCTGCGTCGCCATGCGCGAGCCGCACTTCGCCTTTTTGTGGCACCTTGTCTATTTCGTCGTCTCCGTTCCGCTCGGCGTGGGACTGTTCGGCGTCATTGCCTTTCTGTTCACGCGCGGAAACACCGTCCTGGACGGCATCGCCTTTGCGGCGCTCTGGTCATGCCTGCTGCCGCTGATCGTCATGTTTTTTGTCCCGAGAGTCTATGTCGGCGGCGATCCGGCCCTGCCTGAATATCTGCATTATTACAGCTATGCGCAATATGCGCCCATGTTCTTTGATTACAGTCCGCTTGCCTATACGGCGGGAGCCTTCCATTCGCTCGCCTGTCGGGACGTGTTGAGCACGCTCTCCTGTCAGGCGCTTCCCATCGTCCTTCCGCTCGGTGCGGCAGAGGGGATCGCGGCCTATGTCGGACTCTTTGTGCGCGCCGATCGGGACAAGGCGGAGAACGCAGGACAGATTTCCTCCTCGTGGTTCGGCTATCGCGTGCTCAACCCGTTGTACATTGCGCTGCTCTTTGCCGCGGTCGGAAAGGTTATGGGCGGAGATGTCGTCATGTGCGTGATCGTCGCCGTCGTCGGCGCCGCGCTGTACTTCCTGTATCGCCGTTCGTTCCGCCTCAGGAAGGAGGACGTCATCAGCTATGTTCTGGCGGTCGTCGTCGGGATTGCGGCACTCATGCTGATTCATTTCCTTGCGTAGATTGCAGAAAAAAGGATGCGCGTCGGAGTTCGTGCGATTTTTGCAAACCCCATTGACGAAACGGGGCGCAGCTGGTATAATCAATGCGAAACGGGGCAATACCCGAAAAAAAGCCAAGGGGTGTAGTATGAAAAAGATTCGAGTGGTACAATACGGCTGCGGCAAGATGAGTAAGTACATTCTGCGCTATCTGCATGAGAAGGGCGCGGAGATCGTCGGTGCCATTGACGTCAATCCGAAGATCGTCGGCATGGATGTGGGCGACTTTGCGGAACTCGGCCTCAAGACGGGCGTGAAGATCTCCGACAATCCCGAAAAAGTGCTCGACGAATGCGATGCGGACGTCGCCATCGTCACCTTGTTCAGCTTCGTGAGCGACATCTACGACGCGGTGGAAAAATGTGTTCTGCGCGGGATCAACGTCATCACGACGTGCGAAGAGGCAATCTATCCCTGGACGACGGCGGCGGCTTTCACGAACAAGCTGGACGTCCTGGCAAAGGAACACAACTGCACGGTGACGGGCAGCGGCATGCAGGATATCTTCTGGATCAACATGGTTGCCATGGTTGCGGGCGGCTGCGCGTCCATTCAGAAGATCAAGGGCGCATACAGCTATAACGTCGAAGATTACGGCCTTGCGCTCGCCAAGGCGCACGGATGCGATCTCACGGTGGAAGAGTTCAAAAAAGAACTTGCGCATCCGACCGAGATCGTTCCGTCCTACGCCTGGAACGCGGCCGAGGCGATCTGCAACAAGCTCGGCCTCACCATCAAATCGATCAACCAGGAGAACGTTCCCTATACCGTTGACAAGGATATGTACAGCGCGACCATGGGCAAGACCATCAAGGCGGGCAAGTGCATCGGAATGTCTGCGGTCGTCACGATCGAGACCTATCAGGGCATCGTGATCGAAGAGGAGACCATCGGCAAGGTTTACGGCCCCGATGACGGCGATCTGTGTGACTGGTGGATCACGGGCGAGCCCAATACCGAGTTCCACGTCGTCAAACCCGCCACGGTCGAGCACACCTGCGCGACGATCGTCAACCGCATCCCGTCGTTGCTCAACGCGCCTGCGGGCTACGTCACCGCGGACGAGCTGGACGAGATCAAATACCTGACCTATCCCATGGATTACGAACTGTAAGAGCATCAGACACGTTGTACGGTGTGTCTTCCGCATAGAGAAACCGCCGCGCGGGACGGCTTTGCACGCTCGCGGCGGAAGATGGTCTGCGGTTTTGCCCCGGCGCCCGAAAGGGCGCCGGGTTTTTGTTGCCGCGAACAAGGAACGGCCGCAAATAAGACAGCGGACAAGAGAACAGCGGTTAAGCGAACATCGGACAAGGAAACGGCGGACAGCGGGCAAAGGAACATCAGACAGGCGAACGGCAAACATACGAACAGCGGACAAGGGATCTCCTCGACGGGGAAACGTCAAACAAGGGGAGCGTCAGGAAGGAGAGAGTCGCCGATAAGGACAGTTGCCGATAAGGGGACGGCCGCGCCTTTTTTGTTTTGTCTTCCGACCGGGAAGGCAATGCCAAAGGAATGGGGTGAGAAAGAAAAGCGCCGAATTGCGGTTCGGCTCGGCAAAATTCGGAATAATTCGTCCACTTTGTAAAGTAATAAATTTTCCCCAAAAGTCTTTTCTTTTTGGAAAGTTTGTAGTATAATAGAGAAAACCTTGTGAAAAGGAGAAATTGTATGGCAAAGAAAAAAGCAAAGAAAGTAGGTCTTTTTGATCTTCTCATGATGCTGATGGCGGCAGTCGGGCTCATCCTGGCCGTTGTCGGAATCTGTGTTCCGTTCTTCACGCAGGTGTCCAAGACCTTATTCGGGGATCCGGAACCGCTGAACATGGGGCTCTTCGATGACTATTCCGCCCTGGAGGCCGTGATGGACGGGAATATGACGATCACGCTCGTCATGGCGTTCGCGATCGTCTCGCTCGTTCTGACGGCGCTTGCGACGGCACTCGTCATTCTCGGGAAGCTCGGCGTTCTCCGTTTCAAGGGGCTCATCAAATTGCTGTTTGCGATCGTGGTCATTGTCATTGCGGCGCTCGTCATCACGTTTGCGGCCACCTATGCGGCGCAGTCCCCGCTCAACCTGGACGGAGGAGATCTTGTCTCGACCTCATTCCTGCCTGCAACGGGGGCATATCTCGTCATGGCGGGAGGCGTTGTTTCGGGCGTTGCGCTGTTGGTCTCCAAGCTCAAATAATCTGCTCGTAAAAAAGAGCTGTGCCGATCGGCACAGCTCTTTTTCTTTATGGAAATCTGCATATCGCGGTGTCAGCCGTGCGGACGCTGCAGACGGGCAGGGCGGGAGTGCCTGCGAGGGATCAGCGAACAGATCAGGAAGGCAAGTCCGGCGATGAGCAGATACATCGGGACGAAGTACCACAAGAGCGGCGTGAACGGCTGACCTGTTGCCGCATTGCCCAAAAACCGATCGGGCGAAAAGAGGGCGATGAGGGGGAGCAGGCGGGCAAAGTGTTCGTCGGGATGGAAGAGCCAGCACGGATTGCAGGCGGAGAGCATCTGCCACAGATCGCCCCGCGCTCCCTGAATGACCCAGACCACGATGTCGTTGAAGGTCACGAGGATGAGGGCGATAAAGAACAGAAAGGGGAGCTTCCAGAAGTTTTTCCGTGCAGGTCGGTGCAGGCCGAGAAGGGGGATGAGAAGGGCGGAGGCAAAGAGCAGCCCGTGACAAACATAGAAGCGAAATACTTCCCACTGCCACAGCGGCTGTCCGATATACCAATAGGGAAACGCCATCGAGACGACGCCCGCATTGACGCCGAAGAGGACGAAGAAGTCCTTTCCGACGGCGCTGTTTCCGAGCAGAATAACGGGGGCGGTGAGGATGAGCAGAGCGCACAGATTGTACGCCGTGCTGAGGCGAAGGTCAAATTCGGCGCCGCGATAGGCGGGGTAGAGAAATCGTTTCAGGACGTGTTGTGCGAATTTGATGAGCATGAGGGCAAGAACGGCGTATTTTTTCGTCTCCTGCGTGCGATTACGCAGAAAAAGACAGAGCGCCGCCGTGATCAGCACGATGACGATCGGATAGAAGAAATAGGCAAAATTGCCGTATTGCATGATCATAGAGCGCCTCCTTGCCCCGATATGGGGAGATTTGAACGGGAAAACATAGTACTATGTCAAACATAATACCCTGAAAACTGCAAAAATACAAGAACATTTTTTGTAATTTCCCGCAAAAAAATCCATGGCGGGCGAAGAATGCGACGGCCCTCTCCCTTCGGTTTCCTTTCGGGCGCGCAACAGACGCGGGGAATGAAGACTCTTTCACAGGGCAAATGAAACCGATCGACGGCGAAACAAAGTCGCCCGACGGCGCAAAGAAAAACCGCCCGACGGCGCTAACTTAAGCGCCGTCGGGCGGACGAAATGTTTGGGTTTCGGAAAAATATGACCGATCGGAAAAGAGCGGAAAAAAGGGATTTTGGAGGATCCGATCGGAGGAAGATCCGATCAGAGAATGCTGCCGAGGAGATCGCTCATGTCGTACAGCCCCGCGGGGACGGTCGTGAGCCACGCGGCGGCTTTGAGGGCGCCTGCGGCGAAGATCTTGCGGCTGCGTGCGGAGTGCGAAAGGGTGATGATCTCGTCCTCTCCCGCAAACATGACCTCGTGTTCGCCGACGATCGTCCCGCCGCGCACGGCGTGAATGCCGATCTCCTTTTTGCTTCGTGCGCCCACCATGCCGTGACGTCCGTAGACGTTTTCCTTGTCGCCGCCGAAGCCCTCGTTTACGCTTTCCGCAAGCATGAGCGCGGTGCCGGAGGGCGCGTCTTTTTTGAAGTGGTGGTGGCGCTCGATGATCTCCGCGTCAAACGCGTCGCCCAGGATCTGAGCCGCTTTTTTGGCGAGGAGCTGGAGCAAATTGACGCCGAGGGACAAGTTTCCCGTGCGGAAGACGGGGATGTGTTCGGCGGCATTTCGGATACAGACGCCGTCCGCTTCGGAGTAGCCTGTCGTCGCAAGGATGACGGGAAGGTTATGCGTTTCGCAGAATGCAAGCACGTCGGCGAGAGCGGCAGGGGCAGAGAAGTCGATGACGGCATCGGCGCTTTCCTTGACATCGGCGACGGAGGCGTAGACGGGAAAGGCCGCGGCGGCGGGGGCGATGTCCACGCCTGCCGCGATGGTCACGCCGCGCTCGGCGGCGACTTCAGCGACGTTTTTTCCCATGCGCCCGCAGGCGCCGCAGAGGATGATGTTCATGCCTGCACCTCCAAACCGTAGTTCTGCATGGTGCGGCGCAGAAGGGCGAGGTGTTCGCTCTCGATGGGCGTGAGCGGTGCGCGCGGGTTGCCTGCGGCAAAGCCGAGCAGGTTCATGGCGGCCTTTGCGGGGATGGGATTCACCTCCGAGAAGCAGGCGCCGATGAGGGGAAGCAGTGCGTCGTTGAGCAGGTTGGCGCGCGCCAGATCTCCTGCGAAGATGCTCTCGGTAAGAGCCTTGACCTGTGCGGGAACGAGGTTGGACACGACGGAGATGACGGCCGTCCCGCCTGCGCAGAGAATGGGCAGGTTGAGGGCGTCTTCGCCCGAGAAGAGGTCGCACTTGCCGCGGATGCGGCGTGCGGTCTCCAGCACCTGCTGCATATTTCCGCTCGCCTCTTTGATGCCCGCCATATTGGGGATCTGTGCGATGCGTTCCATGGTCGCGGGGAGGATGTTGACGCCCGTGCGTCCGGGGACGTTGTAGCAGATGACGGGAAGGGAGGTGGCGCCGCAGATTGCCTTATAGTACTCGACAAGGCCGTTCTGGGTGCATTTGTTGTAGTAGGGCGTGACGGCGAGCACGCCGTCCGCGCCGAGGGCTTCGGCGTGCCGCGTTGCGGCGATCGCCTTTTCGGTGCAGTTGGCGCCCGTGCCGAAGATGAGCTTGACGCGTCCCTTTGCACGTTGAACGGCAAAGCGCATGAGCGCTTCTTTTTCGTCGTCCGACATGGTAGCCGGTTCGCCCGTCGTCCCGAGGACGATGAGTGCGTCCGTGCCGCCTTCGATCTGGTAGTCGATCATTCTCCCGAAGCTGTCGAAATTGATGCCGTCCGCCGTGAACGGGGTGATCATGGCAGTCGCACTGCCCCGCAAAAATCCAGTCATAATATCTCCTCGCCGCGCAATATCGTATGCCGCGCGCTCTGATCGGTGTGAAAAAGTGTCCTCGGCCTGCCGCCGCAGAGGGCGCCGAGAGCCGTTTTGTCCTGTCTTACTGTGTCCGACGGACTCAGTCGAAGTATCCCTTTGCCGCCAGAAGCTCTGCAAGCAGAACCGCGCCGCCTGCCGCGCCGCGCAGCGTGTTGTGGGAAAGTCCGATGAACTTGTAGTCGAACAGAACGTCCTCACGCAGTCTGCCTGCGCAGATCGCCATGCCGTTTTCGGTCATGCGGTCGAGCCTGGCCTGCGGGCGGTCGTCCTCTTCGAAGTAGTGGATGAACTGCTTGGGCGCGGAGGGAAGTCCGAGCGCCTGCGGTTCTCCCGCAAAGTCCTTCCATGCAGAGAGGATCTGCTCTTTGGAGGGCTTTTTCTCAAACGAGACGAACACCGCCGCCGTATGTCCGTCGGAGACGGGCACGCGCAGACACTGGGAAGTAATGACGGGGCCCTTTGCGGGGACGATGCGTCCGTCTGTAATACTGCCCCAGATCTTGAGCGGTTCCTCTTCGCTCTTTTGTTCCTCGCCGCCGATGTAGGGGATGATGTTGTCTACGATCTCGGGCATGGTGGCGAACGTCTTGCCCGCGCCGGAAATGGCCTGATAGGTGGTGACGGCGGCGCAGCGGATGCCGAATCGGAGCAGCGGGTGCAGCAGGGGGACATAGGACTGCAGCGAGCAGTTGCTCTTGACGGCGATAAAGCCGCGCATCGTGCCGAGGCGTGCGCGCTGTGCGGGGATGATGTCCAGGTGTTGCGCGTTGATTTCGGGGATGATCATGGGGACGTCGGGCGTTCCGCGGTGTGCCGAGTTGTTGGACACGACAGGGACTTCCAGTTTTGCGTACCGTTCTTCCAGCGCCTTGATGGCGTCCTTTTTCATATTGACGGCGCAGAAGACGAAATCGACCATGCCTGCGATCTTCTCGGCGTCAGCCTCGGCGTCGAGGACGGGCATTTCCGTGGCGTATGCGGGAATGGGAGAGGTCATCGCCCATTTTCCGTCCACGGCTTCGCGGTAAGGCTTTCCTGCCGAGCGTGCGCTCGCCGCCAGCACGACGGGCGTGAAGAGGGGATGTCCGTCCAGCAGGGTTACAAAGCGCTGACCCACCATTCCGGTCGCGCCGATGACGCCGACTCTGTACGTTCTGTTCATAAAAATCTCCTTATTGAGGGGTTTTGCATCGGAAAACAAAAAAAGAAGGCTGTCAGCCGCCTTCTTTCGCCTTTCCCGAATGTGCCGAAAAGCGCTTCACCGTGGCGGTGACAGGAATGCGGGTATTCTCCCGCAGACCCAGCGCATCTTCAAGGGGACGGATACGCTTCGGCGGAGATACCCTTTCCCGTGCGCCTTTGCGGAAAAAGCCTTGTCTTTTCCTCCGCGCGCGGTACTCATGTTCGTCCGCTCCTCTTTTTAGCGAGACAATTTTATCATACGGACACAGAAAAATCAAGGAATTTGGCTTATTTCAATTGAATTATTTTGCGATTTGTAGTACAATACCCCTATGGGTGGATGACGCCGCTCGCAACGTACAGAAAAACGGCGCAGACGGTTCTGTCCGTCGGACGCGCAACACGGGGACGGAAAATCGCCCGCAACGCGCGGAAAAACGGCGCAGACGGCGTTGTCCGTCGGACGCACAACGCGGGGGCGGAGGATCGCCCGCAGCGCGCGAAAACGGTGCAGACGGTTCTGCTCGTCGGACGCGCAACACAGGGCGGACTGCCCGTCAAACACGCAAAAACAGAGAGGCTTTTTATATGGCAGACAGAGAAAAGAAAGGGCTGGTGGCCCGTTGGCTGGAGGGGAAGGAGCGAAGCGAGGAATACGCGCGCAGTACGCTTCCCACAAACCGCTGGTCGCTCTTCTGGGACATTCTGAAGGGGCGGTTCGGACGGCTTGTCCTCATCAACCTGCTCATGCTCGTCACCTTTCTTCCGCTGATCGCCGTCATCGTATGGCGCATCATGGGCATTTCCGCACAGGGCATGATCGGCCCTTACGGCGCGGGGCTCGGGGTCGGCTATCCCGCCATTCCCGAACTCGTCGGGTATGCGGAGATGAATCTTTTCCAGGCAGATCTTTTGTTCTTCGCGCTCTTTATCCCTGCGGGCGCCATTGCCGCGCTCGGCATTTCGGGCGGCGGCTACATCATCCGCAACCTCATCTGGACGGAGGGCATCTTCGTCGCCAATGACTTCCTGCGCGGAATCCGCCGCAACTACTGGAACGTCCTGGAGGCCGTTCTCGTTCTGACCGTGCTTTTGTTCATCGCCCGCACGATGGGCAATCTTGCCGACTGGCTGGTTGCCATGGGTGCGGACGGCGCCGGCTGGCTGATCGCTTCCAAGGTGGTCGGGTACATCTTCGTCGCTCTGGGCATTCTCATCTTCTTCTGGATGATCTCACTCGGGATCAGCTATAAGCAGGGGCCGTGGGCGCTCTTCCGCAACGCCGTCGTCATGACGATCGGCACCTTCCCGCAGACCGTATTCTTTGCGATCCTCGCGACGTGGCCCGTCTTTCTTGCCATGTTCACGAGCGGACTGTTTGCCGTGATCGGCGTGATTCTTCTCATCTTCCTCGGCATTTCCTATATGCTGCTCGTCTGGCTGGACTATTCGCAGTGGGCGTTCGACCGCTTCATCAATCCGACGATCGGCGTCGCGCCGGGCAGAGGCCTTTACAACAAGGACAAGCCGAAAGACCCTTCGCAGAAGGCCGCGCCTGCGGCAACGGACAGCGCTGCCATGCGCGAATACCGTCGGCTCATCGTGGCGCAGGGCAAGAGCAAGCTCGTCTGCCGTCCGATCAAGCCCATTGACGACGATCTGGAAGTGTATCAGCTTCCCGAATCCTTCTCGCGTGAGGACCTTGAAAAGCTGCGCGAGAGCAAGCAGGCGATCGAGGAGGACACGCGCGCCTACGAGGAAGAGCACAAGGACGACAAGCGGTACGTCGAGTACAACCGTCAGTTTGAGGAACGCGAACGCGCGCTCAAAGAGGAGGACGACGGCAAGAAGAAGAAAAAGAAGAAGCCGACGCCTCCCAAGATGCTCAACAAGCGGTAAGGCGGAGCGGATATGGCAACGGCTTACGCGTATCTTTCCAAATGGTATGAACGACTCAACGATGACTGCGGCTATGAACAATGGTCGCAGTATTTTCTTAAAGGGCTGAAGGCGCTCGGCGCGGGGCCGAAGGGGCTGGAAGTGGGCTGCGGGAGCGGATATTTTTCGCGGGAGCTCGCCCGACACGGCTATCGGATGACGGGGTGCGATCTCTCGGCGCCCATGCTCTCGGAGGCGATGCGCCTCTCGCGCGAAGAGGGCCTGCGCATCGACTTTTTCCAGGCGGACGCCGTCACGCTCGCGCTGGGGACGTATGATTTTCTGCTCGCGCCCAACGACTGTTATAACTACATCCCGCCCGAAAAGCTGCCTGCGGCGTTCCGACACGCCTTCCGATCCCTGAGGAAGGGGGGCATTTTCTGGTTTGACGTTTCCTCCGAATACAAACTTCGCGAAAAAGTTGCAAATAATGTGTTTGCGGACGACCGGGATGAGGTTACATATCTTGTGTTCAATCATCTCTTTTCCGACCGCGTCGAAATGGACGTGACGCTCTTCGTGCGCCGCGAGGACGGCGCTTTCGATCGGTTCGACGAGAGACACACGCAATATATCCATACGGCGTCCGCCCTTGAGGCGCTTCTCACGGCGGCGGGGTTTTCCGTCGAGCGAACGGAGGGGCATCTCGGCGAGGACGCCGTCGGAAGTGACAGGGTGAATCTGATATGCCGGAAACCGTAAGTAAACTCTATCGCGCGCTCGTTCTGGACGAGCGCGTCTCGCTCGCCGTGCTGGACACGACCGCGCTCGTCAACGAGGCGATTGTCCGTCACGGTCTTTCTCCCGTTGCCGCGGCGGCGCTCGGCCGCACCATGACGGCGGCGGCATACCTTGCAAGCTGGCTGAAAGAGGACAAGAGTTCGCTCTCCGTGTCGGTGGACGGCGGCGGCCCGGGCGGCAAGATCGGCGTGGCGGCGGACGGCGCGCTCAATGTCCGCGGCTTTATTGAAAATCCGAACATAGAGCTTCCTCCCCGTGCGGACGGAAAGCTCGACGTGGGCGGCTGTGTCGGGAAAAACGGGACGCTGACCGTCATCCGCGACGACGGCGAGGGCATTCCCTTTGTCGGGACGAGTCCGCTCGTGTCGGGCGAGATCGCGGAGGACGTCTCCGCCTACTTTCTGACGAGCGAACAGCGCCCGACGGCCGTCGCGCTCGGCGTCCGGATCGGCGCGGACGGCAGGTGCGTGGGGGCGGGCGGCGTCTTTTTGCAGCCCCTGCCCGGCGCGGGCGAAGACGCGCTCGACTTTGTGCAGGCGCGCATTGCCGAATACGCGAATCTCTCCTCCGTGATCGAACAGGCGGGTGCGGCGTCCGTTGTGTCCGCCTTTGACGCGAAGGACGTCAGTGTGCGGGACGTGCGGTTTTGCTGTCATTGTTCGCGGGAGCGCGCGACGTCGGCCGTTCTGTCCATGGGACGGGAGGACGCGTTCGATCTGCTCCGCGAGCGGGGAACGATCTGCGTACACTGCCATTATTGCAACACCGATTATACATTTGATGAAGACGATTTGCGCAAGCTCTTCGGGGAGAGTGCATGAAGGAAGATAACGTACAGACGCTGAATCTCAGCGATGATTTTTTGTTGGAGAGCGTGGAAAACCGCCTGCAAGACGGCGATTATTTCGGCGCGCTCAAGATTCTGAACAAGCGCAACGGGATGTACGCGCCGAGTGCGGACGCGCAGGCGCTGGCGGCGGACATCTATGAGGGGCTGGGGCTGTGGCAGCTTGCCGCGGATGCGTGGTTCCGTTTTCTCGACACCTGCAATGAAGCGGATTTCGGGGAGGGGTACGAGGGCCTTGCGGTCGCGTTCATGAACATGGGCAACGACGTGCAGTCGGCGCTCTACTATCACCGTGCTTTTGCGGAGGAAGGACAGCTTTCGCCCGAGGGGGCCGCGGAGATCGGGAACTTGTTCCGCCGTGCCACGCAGCCGCAGCTGCGGCTCGTCCATGCGGAGGGCGCGCCCGAACCGGAGCTTCTCTCCGACGGACTGTCCCTTCTGCGGGCGGGAGAGCTGGAGAAGGCGCGCGAAAAATTTGCGGAGATCCCGCGGGAGAGCCGTGATTTTCCGTCCGCGGTGGGGCTTTCGGCGATGTGTACGCTGATGCTGGGGGATGAGGAAGGCGCGCAGAAGGAGTGCGAGGCGCTTCTCGAGACCCATCCCGACAACATTCAGGCGCTCACCACCTATTGCGCCGTGCTTGGAGCGCGCGGAGACAAGGAGGGCGCGAAGAAGGTGGCCGCGCATCTTGCATCCCTTCCCGCAGAGGCAACGGACGATCTGTATCGCATTGCGACGGCGCTGTGCGAGACGGGTCTTGACGAAGAGGCATACGAAAAGCTCACCCTTCTCGAAGACCGTCTGCCCTATGACGAGAACGTGCTCTGGTTCCGAGCGGTGGCGGCGTGCCGTACGCAGCGCATCGATGCGGCGATCGGCTGTCTGGAGACGCTCACGCAGCTCAACCCGCGCAAGGCCGTCGCGGAGTACTACCTCGAGCGCCTGCGCGGTGTGCGCGACGGCGAGGAAGAGCCGTTCCCGATGACCTATTACTACCGCGTTCCCGAGGACGAGTACGAGACGATCGCGGGCTTTCTGATGGCGGCATCCACGGCGGAGGAGCGCGACGTCAATCGGATCGCGTCGCTTCCGCAGTTGGGGGAATTTTTCCGCATCGCCTTCGACGAGATGGAGGGGCGGGACGAAAAATTGCAGGCGCTCGCCGTGCGCGTCGCGGTGCGGGTGCGTGCGGATTCCTTCCTGCGCGAGGTCTTGCTCGACAGCACGCTCGAGGAATTTTGCAAGATCAACATTCTGCATGCGCTGACCATGCGCAACGAAGAGGACTCCTTCGGTGTGGTGGTCTGCAATGTCTATAAGGAATTTTTCACGCACAAGATCGAGATCGGAGAGAAGAAGGCGGAGGCCTTTTTGAAGGCATTTGCCGACGTCTATTCCAAATTCGCCCTTCTGGGCGAGGAGAATGAGGGAAAGATCTGTGCGGCGGCGGAGGACGTCTATGCCTCGCTGGAGGAAGCGGACGCACTCGACTATTGCGACGAACGCGCCTCGCTTGCGGCCGCGATCTACCGCGAGTCCCGCCTCAAGGGGGGCGAACGGTCGCTCTCCGACATTGTCAATCTGTTTGACGCCAATCAATACACGACGGAGCGCATCCTCGACTTCATGATGTGACGTGCGCGGTGGCAGGAGAAATTATGAAAAAACTCATCGACTTTGACGGCCTGTTCGACGAAAAACTCGCCGAATATATTCGCAGAAACCCAAAAAAATACACGGAAAAGCAGTGGGAGAACGTCATTCCCAAGCTGTACCGACAGTTCGGCGACACCTATGTGGCCGTGGCGGGCGCGACGCCCAAACAATACTATGCGGAGATGTCGGACGAGGAACTCGCCGAGACGCTCGAGCGGCACTTTTCGGAGGGCGTTCCCGTTCCCGATTTCCTGTGTCGGGAGATCGAGACGCGCGGCTGTTCGGACGCGCTCGTGCGGCTGCTTTCAAGCCGTGAGGAGGAGATCCTGACGCTCGCCGTCAATCTTGCGGGCAGCAGCGAGAAGGCGTTTCCCGCCTATTTCGACCTGCTGACGTCCGACGTAAACGACGACATCAAGGAGGCCGTCTGCGAACAGCTCAAAGGGGGTGCCGACGCCGCCAAGGAGCGCGCCCTTGCGCTCTATGCGGAGGGAAAGGAACGCGAGATGATGCTGGAGATCCTCTCGCGGTGCAAACAGCGCGACGACCGCATCTACGATCTTCTGCTGGACGCATTCCGCACGGGGGACGAACTCCCCATGCACGCGAGCTACCTCGCCGCCTACGGCGACGAACGCGCATTGCCCGTCCTTCTGGAATACATCGACCGCGACGACATCAACTTTCTGGAATTCCGCGAACTCAAATACGCCATCGAGGCGCTCGGCGGCGAATACAACACGCCGCGCGACTTCTCCGCCGATCCGTACTTTCAGGAGATCTGCGCGCAGTCGCGTATGCCCGTCGATCCCGACAAAAAGTCGGACGCATAACCGAATATGAAGAATGCGGCGGGGGGGGGGGGGACGATAAAGCCCCCCCCGGGGGGTTTTTGAATAATAAAAATATTAAAAAAAAAAAAAAAACAACACACCCCCA
>ERZ1090864.741-NODE-743-length-17034-cov-7.538135_pt1 | contig 17034 bp, 14 predicted proteins | sample MGYA00478479_ERZ1090864 | MGnify/ENA primary metagenome ERZ1090864 (study PRJEB33644, sample SAMEA5815743) | chicken gut metagenome | biome: Chicken; feature: Gastrointestinal Tract; material: Caecum | place: Ireland | collected 2019-01-01 | study: A study of the...
CTTCATTCAATCCTGAGTCTGCAAACGAATTTGCGAAAAAGTCTTGACATTACCATGGCCCCTGCTTGTCACTTCATTTCACGTTCAAAAATAAAAAGCGAGGTGGACAATACACCGTAACGGTCCACCTCGCTTTTTCATACCATTTTGCAGAGCACTCCATCATGATAACCCGCTTCATATGCAGGCAGCACCGAAAAATTGATCGGATTGCCTGATGCTGCGGTCCCGCCTGGTTTTGACGGCTTTCAGTCAGCGCAGGGATTTGCCATATCCGTTCCGGAAAACGCTTGGCGGGGCGCTCTATGGACGGCAGCGCTATCCCATCGCCAAATTATTTCAGAACAATCGCCTGTGTCAAATGGCGCGGGGAATCTGCATCCAATTGTTTCTGTTGTGCAATATAATAGCCCAGAAATTGACCGATATATCCAATAATGGGCGCATATTGCAGCTCGTCCCAGCCCTCGTCGAGGGAATACGTATAATCTGCACAGCCGTCAAATACATCGCCAAGCTGTGCGCCCAGTACCGCAATGATTGCACCATAGCCTTTCATCTGGGTCATCAAATCCACATCTGCCTGCCGTGTGGCGCGGTGGCTCAAACAAACGATCAGCGTATTTTCGTCCACCAAACTCATGGGCCCGTGACGGTATTCCAAATCATAATAAGCCTCGGAATTGGTCAAGCCCATTTCCTTCATCTTGTTCATGCATTCGTTGGCAATCCCATAATAGATTCCCTGGCCCAAGGTGATGAAGAGGTTCGCCTGCGGGTGCTCTGTTACAATTTTCTTTGCCAGCGCATCCGTTTCCCGCAAAACGCGCGCCGCCACCGTTGCATATTCCTTGCATTGCGCAATTTTGTCCTTCTGGCCGCCCACATAAAAACCCATCAGCACCGCCAGATAAACCATGCTCGTAAAGGAACGCGTCATGACGACGCTGTCCTCGGCTGTGTCCGGCGAAAGAATCACAAAGTCATTGTAAGCCTTGCTGTCCGGGTCACAGGTAATGGCAAGGGTTGTCACATTGGGCAGTTCGCGGACTTTATCGATTGCGCGGCGCACTTCGGTGGTATAGCTCTTGCGTGTAATTGGCAGCACCAGATACTCTCCGTCCTTGATATAAGTCTCCCGGAAAAAATAGAGTTCTGAGCATGGCACGCCTTTGGCCGGAATGCCGGTACATGCTGCAAATGCACTGGCCGCTGCCTGTGCCAAGTACAGGGAAGTGCCACACCCTGTGAAAATCAACTCACGGTAGGTCTTCCCGCTGTGAAACACCTGGTCGAGTACCGCAAAAATTGCCGTCTGCGTGTCGTTGATTGCCTGGAATGAATCCGGCTGCTGATAGATTTCCCGATACGTCTGCTCGCTGTTTTTTTTCATGTGTATTTGCCTCCCTTTTGTTCTTTACGCTTTGCCTTCTGCGCCTGCCAGGCGAATAATTGCTTTGATATCCTGGGTCAGGGCTTCATTTGCCATCTGCGACAGCCGCCAAGAATGGCCTTGGTGGTTTGTTTTGAGTGCTTCCTCATAGTGCCGGACATATTGATAGCGGATTTCGGTGCCAAAGTTGATCTTGGCAACGCCTAACCCAATGGCCTGGCGGATAACCTCCGGCCGCATGCCGGTACATCCGTGCAACACCAGTGGGATATCCGTAAACTCCCGGGTCTGCTCCAGTACCTCCAAATGAATGTCCGGCTCCCCTTTGTAATAGCCGTGGGCATTGCCAATGCCAATGGCCAGGGAATCCGGCTGGCACAGCTCCAAAAATTGCCGCACCTCCGCCACATCCGCGATATTCTTATTTTCCATCTGCACGCCATCTGCATCCAAACGCTGCAGTTCCCCGATTTCCGCCTCAACCGGCACACCAAAGCAGCGCGCAACCTTCAAGACTTCATTTGTCAAGAGCGCATTCTCCTCAATGGGCTTTGTGGAGCCGTCGATCATCAGCGAGGTAAAGCCGTTTTGCAGGGATTTCATGCATAGGCCAAAGCTGTCTCCATGGTCGAGGTGGATTGCAATCGGTACATGCACCTTCGCGGCACACCATTTGCAAACCTCCACAAACCAGTCGTCCCCGGAATAAGCGCCCGTCGCCTCATAGTGCGCGAGGATTGCTGGCGCGTGCAATTCTTCCGCCGCGCGGCACACTGCCCAGATGATGTCATAGTTGCCGCCCTGCGTATTGATTGCCGGAACAGCGTACCCCTCCCGCCGTGCCTTCTGGAGCATCTCTTTTGTCGTCGTTAGCATTGCCTGCTCCCTTCTTATCATTGGCAAATATTTTTCCCTAAAAAGAGTGCACAAGCACCACAGCGTGCCTGTGCACTTTGATCGCGCTTACTTGCACGCAGCCTCCATCACATCGAACAGAATGTAGCTATCCAGGGACGCCGCCTTCGCGTCACCTTTTTTCACAATGGCATCCTGCTGGGTCTGATAGTACTTTTTGACCTCGTCCATGTGATTCTTGATGAAGTCGGAAGTCGTCCAATCCGCCACATTGACTTGGTCAAGCTGGGTCTGCTTATCGGTCTTTAGCTCATCTGCGACCCAACCGGCGACCTGGTCGTCATGGCTGTGGTCCGCGCGGTAGTCAAAGCCCTTGTACAATGCACGCGTGAAGCGCTCCAGAACATCTTTCTTCTCTTCCGCATACTTGGGCATGCAGATCCAGCTGGACAAGGAGACGGTCTGATCGATAAAAGTCTTGTTGTCGCACAGTTTCACCGCATCGCCCTTCATTTCATTGAGGATCTTGTTGGTGTTCGGTACCCAGGCTGCGCAAGCATCCACGCCGCCGGAAAGCATCGCGGTTACAAGGTTTGCAGCCTTCATATCCGCTGGTTGGATATCATTCATAGTCAGGCCCGCCTTTTCCAGACCGAGCTTCAGGATGTCCTCACTGGAGGTGCCAGAAGCATAGGCCACTTTCTTGCCCTTCAGGCCCTCCAGCGTGTCGGTTCCCTTGGATTTGCTGCCGATGATGGCGTCGCCGTTGGAGACATGCGCCAGCGCAAAGATCTTGGCGCGGCCCTGGATGCACAGCTTGTGCGCGCCCTGGCCGATATAGCCCACGTCAATCGAGCCGGATTCCATTGCATTGATGATCGTCGGGCCATCCTGGAACTGCGTCAGCTTGATATCGATGCCTTCGTCGTCGAAATAGCCGAGCTGTTTTGCGGAAATTACGCCGCTGAGGCTTGCGTAGTCCGGCATATAGGCCACGTTGACGGTAACCTTTTCCCCGGTCGATCCGCCGCTTTGGGCAGTGGTCCCAGCTTGGCTGCCTCCTGTCGAGGCGGTGGTAGAGCTCGCCCCACCGCCACAGGCTGCCATCGAAAGTGCGAGTGCTGCGGATAATGCAATTGTCAATAACTTTTTCATAATCATTTCCTCCTTTTACTTTCTGACTTCCAGATACTCTTGATATACTTGACCCCAGATATGATTTTTCAACTCCAGGAATCTCTGGCTCATTTTGGTTTCCTGGTCGCGCGGATAGGGAATGTCGATATTCACCACATCCTTAATCCGGCCAGGCCGCGCGCTCATAATGACGACCCGTTGCGCCAGGATGATTGCCTCTTCCACGTCGTGTGTGATAAAGAAGCAGGTCTTACGTTCTCTTTCCCACATTTCTAGAAGTTCGGACTGTAACTGGGTGCGTGTCTGCGCATCCAAAGCGCCGAATGGCTCGTCCATCAGAAGCACCTCCGGATTATTGGCATAGGCGCGTGCGATTGCAACACGTTGCTTCATGCCGCCGGAAAGTTCCTTCGGGTAATGATCCACAAACTCCTCGAGCTGCACCATTTTGATATACTTCATGGCGATCTCTTTGGCTTCCGCGGTGCTCTTCCCCTGCAGGGTTGGGCCAAACATGACGTTTTTCAGCACGGTCATCCATGGGAACAGCGCATATTGCTGAAAGACAACGCCGCGCTCCACGCCTGTGCCCTCAATTTTTCTGTCATCGATATAGACAGCGCCCTCTGTCGCGTCTTCAAGACCGGCAATAATATTCAACAAAGTCGACTTGCCACAGCCCGAAGGACCAACCACACAGATAAATTCATTTTCTTTGATCTCAAGATCCACGCCATTGAGCGCTGTGACCGCTCCATTGCGGCCCTGATATACTTTTTTGACGTGATCGATTTTCAGTTTGGTTACTCTCTCTTCTCCTGCCATCCTGTAAGCCGCCCTTCTAAGTATTTGATAATTTTTTCAGCAATCAGTCCGATGATACCAATAATAATGATATAGAGAAGCATTCCCGCCGTGTCATAGTTATTCGCCAATGCACTGATCCGCATGCCCAGGCCGGCAAATGCACCGGTGGATTCTGCTGCAATCAGGGTTGTCAGCGCCACAGAAACGCCCAGACGCACGGCGGTCAGAATAAACGGCGTTGTGGCCGGGATGATTACCCGCACAAAGACGTCCTTGTCCTTTGCGCCCAACACCCTTGCCGCTTTGATCAATGTGTTGTCAATGTTGCGCACGCCGGAATAAACCGTCACCGTCATAATTAGAAACGTGGCAATCCAGATAACAATGATCTGCGGCTTTCTGCCGACGCCGGCTGCGATGACGACCAGCGGCACATAGGCCAGCGGCGGAATGTTGCGGATAAACTGGATCCACGGCTCCAGGATGCCACGCACCGGTAAGTACCACGCCATCAGGAACGCAATCGGGATGGATGTGACAAGCCCCAAACCAAAACCGGCCCACACTGAAATCATGGAACTCGAAAAGTCCTGCCACAGCGCGCCGTTTGTAATCATTTTCACGAGTGCCTCTGCAATGGCAGGAATATACGGGAAGCTTCGCGCTGTCTTTGGCGTAATCGACAAGACATACCACAAAAGCAGCGCAGCTGCCAACGAAATCAGCACCCACGCCCATCCTGGGATACTTTGCAGTATCTTTTTTTTCTTGGTTTCCTCTTTCATTTCACTACCTCCGTCAACCAGTCTGTGTCTTTCAAAGTAAAAAGTCTGTACGCCGCTTTGCCAAATTATGTATATCCCATATGCAATATAAGATATAATTCTTATCCTCGTTTATCCGGCAAAACTTGCTGGCCGCACAAGACATCCTTTTCAAAAATGCAGCAGCTACATTTCTATGCGAACGTCATTTCCGATTTGGCATTTACCTGCCCAAATAAAGCCGGATGATTTCCAAATATTCCTCTGGATAAAAACCAATTTCACCAGAGAAGCGGGTCAGGGCGATCAGTCCGCCGTCGATCTGTGGGATTGAGGCAAGCATTTCGGCATTGTCTGCCTTGAGGCCGCCGCCATACACCACATCCATGCCGCCGGTGACCTGCTTGATAAATGCGGCCGTCTGTTCGATGGCCGCCCGATCGGGCGGGGTTTTCCCCGGACCAATGGCCCATACCGGTTCATAAGCGATCGTGACACGGCTTTTGTCCACACCGGCAAGGCCTTCTTCAATCTGCGTTTGCAGAACTTCCTGCCAGTGCGGCTGTTCTTCAGCGTTCTCGCCGATGCAGTAAAGCACTGACAATCCCGCCTGCAGCGCGGCCTTGACTTCCTGGTTCAATAACTCGTTGACCGCGGACGGGCAGGCCGCATTGGCCGCCTGCATGATTTCCAGTTTGTCTTTGCGCTCCTCACAATGGCCGATCAGCGCCCCTGTGCATCCCAACGCCTGGACCGCATGGGCTGTGCGGTTGGTGGTGAAAGCGCCGAAGTTGCCGCCGGGCGCCGTGTCCTGCCGGAATACACCCTCGCAGCCGATTTGCAGGTTGCTGCCCGGCCGCAGGGCGTCGAGCGCCGGAATCAGGTGCGCCTCCGGGAAAAACATCATGAATTCGACCGCTTCGTTTTTGTACTGTTCGAGCGCCTCCTGCGTACATTCGACGACCCATCTGCCCCACGCCCGGACGGGTTCGTACCGGTTGACACCGCCCATCTGTACGGGCACGTCAAATCGTTTGAGATTCAGAAAAATATGTTTCATTGGCTGCATCCTTTCTTAATTCCGACAAAAGTACGCGGGGAATTCCCCGCCAATCAGGGGCCGGCACCACTGCACAAATGCATCGGTCACATCATTGCCGCGGTCATTGATAAAAGCGTCCGGCATTTTCCGTTCGAGCAGCATGACCTGTTCAAGCGGAAATTCTTCCACCGTGACTGCATATTCGCTGCCCGGTTTGCGTGAAAAGCCGACCATGACGCCGCTGCTGCCCTGCAAGGCGCGCTGCACAGCTTGCCTGCCGGCTTCCACCGCTTCCGCGCGGTCCACCGGCGATTGCCACGCGATGGAGGCCCGTCCGCAAATGCCGGGCTTTTCACTGCGTGCCTTGATGCCCAGTTTCCGGATCACAATGCCCGCCAGGTGTGCGCTGACGTCGCCATAATAAACCGAACGGCCGGACTGGAAAATCGGCGGTACAATGGAGGCCCCGGTCTCGTCTGTCAATCCCTCGCTGACCACCACCAGGGCCGCCCCTTTTTGCGTATAAATGCGCTGGACGTCCTCCAGGAATTCCGTCTCCCGGAAGGGCCGCTCCGGCAGGTAGATCAGGTCAGGCCCACTGCCACTGTCCCTGGCCAGTGCGGAAGAGGCTGCAATCCATCCCGCGTTGCGGCCCATCGCCTCCAGCACGCAGACGTGAATCGGCAGCGAGCGGATATCCTCTGCAACTTCCCGCACTGTGGCCGCCATGTATCGCGCCGCGCTGCCATATCCCGGCGCATGGTCCGTCATCGCGATGTCGTTGTCAATCGTCTTGGGGATGCCAACCACCCGGATACTGGTACCTTTGCAAGCGGCATACAGCCGCCCGCAGGCATCCATGGTTCCGTTCCCGCCGTTAAAAAACACATAACGGATGTCCCGCCTTTTCAGCACCTCCACCATCTTCTGGTAATCTTCTGGCTGCACCGGATAACGGGACGAACCAATCACAGAGCCCGGGGTCTGCAAAAGCAATTTCAATTTGCTTTCCGGGCAATCGGAAAAATCAAAAAACCGTTCTTCCAAAACTGCTTGCGTGCCGCCGCACGCCCCGTAGGTCCGTTCGACCTGTCCACTTTCCCGCGCCGCCTGCAAAACCCCATACAGTGTTGCGTTCAGCACTGCGGTTGGGGCCCCGCCATGCACAACCAATAGATTCGGCATTTTCAACCATCCCCTCAAAAAGAATGGGCCCAATGTCCACATCCTGTACGATTCTTTTCTCTATAAAAACATTTTTTTGAATATTTCGTATAATTTTGTGTCTGTATTGTACCATACATGTGCGGCAACAAAAAAGCGCTTTTTACGCAAACGTTCTCGCATCCGGCTTTCAAATTTCCCCTCGCATCTGCAAGATTTGCATAAAAAACGGCAAAGAAGCCTGAAGCGAGCAAGACTTCAGGCTTCTTTGCCGTTGTGGTTAGAGGGCCATTGCCCTATTAGAAACAGGCTGGCAGCGTTTTGTTCTCTCTGCCTTTCATCATATCACATTTTATGCGCTGAAAAAACGCCATTTTACGCAAACGTTCTCCTATCCGGCCGGCCATTCACTTGACATAGGCATCCGGATGCATGCAGTCGTTTGTGCCGTCATAGACCTGGTTTTTCAGCATCAAATGCACCGATGCCGTCGTATACGTGCGCGGCAGCGCCAGAATGCGCGGATGCGGGCCGGTGTATTTGCGCATGGCATCGGCCAGCGCGTCCTCAAAGGTGGCCCGTGTTTTGAGCCCCATTGCGCGGGCATAGCCGGGTTCCTGCGCACCGACGATATAAATCGCCGCCGTATTCATCTCCGCAATCTGCCCGCAGCTCATCATCGAAAACCCATGGAAGGGATGGAACGCGTTTGCGTAGCGGTATTTGCGGATATATTCCTCGTTTGTGGCAAAGTATTCGCCGTACCGGTTCATATCCGTCAGCACGTTCATGTAATCGTGCTGGAACAGCTCAAAACACTCCCGCAAATAGGGCCAGCGCTCATCATGGAAATAGCCATTGCAGATGGAAGAGCAGATAATGACGCAATTGTCCTTCATCACGCGCTTGTGGCGGATGACCTGGGCGGAAAGCGCCTGCATCATCATAATCGGGTTGGTGCCCATGCCGTCTCCGTAATGGAATTTTTGCGGCATGCCAAACACCATAATGTCATATTTCTCCTGCGCAAACGGGACATAGGTGCGCTTGTCCGCCATTTTCCAGGAGATGGGCTGCATTTCGGCCGCGTAGCCGGAGTTAATTTCAATCTGGCGGGACTGCGTATCCAGCACTGCGTCACAGCAGAAATATTTTTTGCCCATGTGCTTTTCCTGCTGCATGCCGATCTCATCAAACTTTGTGCGCATCAGGGAATGGCCGCTGACCGGCGTGAAATCCTGGCGGTGCATGACTTCCGGGACATGGTGCGACGCGATGGAGGTCCAATGATTCAAACCGGTTGCGCAGTGTTTATAGCCGCCGGAATAGCCGCCATAGGGGTTGCCCTGCGTGTGGCCGATCAGGATCGGCAGGTCGCAGTCATGGACATATTTGTTCAGATAGACCGGGTCGCCGCGCTCCGTGCAGCCGCAGTCCACCAGATGGTCATAGTCCTCGCTGTCGTGGTTGATGATCTGATGCGTAAAATAGAATTCATGAAACAGCTCGTCACCCAGGATGGCGCGCAGCTCCTCCACCCGCATTTTGGGGTGCAGGCCGTTGGAGCAAATCAGCAGGATGTCCTTTTTCTCAACGCCCGCTTTGTAAAGCTCCTGCAAAATCAATCGGATGGCCACCTTGCGGTGCGAGGTCTTTTGCAAACCGCCTTTGACAATATCCGGGAAAACGATGGTCACTTTTGATCCTTTGTGCGCCAATTCACTGATCGGCGGCATCCCGATGGGATGGTGCAGCGACTCCAGATACGCTTCCTCCAGCTTTTCTTCCGGAATATAGGGCGGGTCGGGGATGGTTTCGCCTGGCACAAATACATCCGTATCATCCGGCAAAGACGCGCTCATCAGGCCCTGGCCGTATTCAAACTGCAAATTCTTCATGGTCTTCCCCTTTCTTCTCCTCCGTTTTGCATTCTTGTATTTTCAATATATCAAATTTCCCACACAAACGAAATCCATATTTAATCAAACGTTTGCATAAATTTGCGGAAAGCCCTCTGAAAGTCCCTCCGATTTTCAGGAAAGGCGATCCCGCTTTTTGCCGCATTCCCGCCCAAAATAAAAAACGGCAGTGAACCCGACTCCGGGTTTGCACTGTCGTTTTTTTGATTGACGTCTGCCATACGCGGGAACGCCCGCTTTATCGATTCTATCTTTTCAGGCGTTCAGGACCTGGTCAATTTCCGCGCGCGTGGGCATGACCCGCAAAGCCCCTTTGCGCTTCGTGATGCAGGAGGCGGCTGCATTGGCAAATTGCAGCATCTGCCGCAGATCCTCTTCCCGCAGATCGTCCAGCCCATGTTGGAGCACAAAGTCCAGACAGCAGCCGCAGAAGGTGTCCCCGGCGCCGGTGGTGTCCACAGGCTCCGGATTTCGGTAAGCCGGCATTTCCACGCGAATGTCCCGGTAATAGGCGCGGCTCCCCTGCGGGCCAAAAGACGCCAGCACCAGCGGAATCTGATATTCCCCCCGCAGCTGCTCGATTCCCGCATCCAAATCGCTGCAGCCCGTGAACCATTCGATTTCATCGTCCGAAATCTTCAGAATCTGGCAATGCTGCATCCCATATTCCGCAGCACGGTGCGCATCGTCCAGAGAGCGCCACAGCGGCGGCCGCAGATTCGGATCAAAAGACAGCATGGCGCCGGCCCGCTCCGCCATCTCAATGGCGCGGTGGGTGGCGCTGCGGACCGGGTCATCCGTCATGGACAGCGTGCCGAAATGGAAGATCCGGCATCCCTTCACCAGGTCTTCCGGGATCTCGTCAGGACGCAGCATCATGTCAGCGCCCGGACTGCGGTAAAACGAGAAGTCGCGGTCCCCATTCGGCAATTTATGGACCAAAGACAGCGTCGTCGGGATTGCCTTATCAAAATGCAGCCCATCCGCAGCAATACCGGCCTCCTGCAGGGCCTGCGCCAGCACATGCCCAAAGTTGTCTTCCCCAACTTTTCCGATAAACGCGGTGGAATGCCCCAGTTTTTGCAGCATCGCCAGCACATTGCACGGCGCTCCACCAGGATTGGCTTCAAACAGCAGGTTTCCCTGGGCGCTGGTCCCATTCTGCGTCAGATCGATCAGCAACTCCCCCAGCGCGACCACATCATATGTTTTTTCCATTTTTCTCACTGCTCCTCTCCTGATTTCGATCATGTACAATGAAGATAGCGAACCATATCTGAGAAAATTGTACAGCGAAATGAAAAGACAATCAAGAGACGGCGCATTTTCATATCCCGTCAATCCACGCGCTTCATCACTGCGAAATAGGCTGGAATCAAAAAGCAATCCGCGAAGATCCAGGCGATGGGGCTGGCAAAGCACGCGGCGGAAAATCCAAAAACCGGCACCAGGAAGACGCCGACCAATGTGCGCGCCGCCATCTCACACACGCCCGCAAACACCGCGACCTTGCTGAAGCCCATGCCCTGGATCAGCAGGCGGAATACATTGACCGCCGTCAGCGGGATATAGAAGCAGGCATTCGTGACGAGAAGCTGGTTTGCCTGGGCGATGATCCCCGTCTCGCCGCCATCGACAAAGAGCAGCACCAGATACCGGCCAAGAAACAGCAGGATCAAAAGCGCGATGACCGCATAAACAGACCCGATGATCATGCCCGCGCGCAGGCCCGGCGCGATGCGCTCTTTTTTGTGGGCGCCGATGTTCTGCCCGCCATAGGTGGACATGGCCACGGCCAGTGCGTCAAAGGCGCAGCAGAAGAACAGGGACAGCTTGCTGCCCGCGGTCACCGACGCCACGGCGTCCGAGCCGAGCCCATTGACCGACGTCTGCAAAATGACGCTGCCGATGGCTGTGATGGAAAACTGCAGCCCCATCGGCAGGCCCATGCCGATCAGCGTTTTGATCTGATCGGGCCGCAGGCGCGCGTCGTCGCGCGAAAAGCGCAGAATCTCAAACCGTTTGCGGACAAACAGCAGGCAGCAAAGCCCGGAAATCGCCTGCGACGCCACCGTCGCCACCGCGGCGCCGGCCACGCCCATCTGGGCCACCACGACGAGCAGCAAATCCAGGACAATATTGATGCCGGAGGACAACGCCAAAAACACAACCGGCGTTTTGCTGTCGCCTAATGCGCGCAGGATGCCGGCCAGAATATTATAAAACATCGTGGCCGGTATGCCCGCAAAAATAATCACAATATAGATATACGCGCCGTCGATGATATCGGCCGGCGTCTGCATCAATTCCAGAAGCGGGCGGCAGAGGACAACCGTCAGCACGGTCAGCACCACGGAAAACGCGATGGTCAGCCACAGAATATTCCCCAAAAACCGCCGCAATCCCACAAAGTCTTTTGCGCCAAACCGCTGTGCAATCGGGATGGCAAAACCGCTGCAGATGCCCGTGCAAAAGCCGATGATCAGAAAATTGATCGAGCTGGTCGAGCCGACTTCCGCCAGCGGCCCCTTGCCCAGGAACTGGCCCACAATGATGGTGTCCACCATCGAATAAAACTGCTGAAAGACGTTTCCGAAAACCAGCGGCAGCGTAAAGCGCAAAATCAGCTGCATCGGCGACCCTGTTGTCATGTCCTTTGTCATTACTTTCCCGCTCCTTTCCACCTGTCTCAAACGGTTTCTTATTCTATCAAATTCCATGGAAATCGCAAGGGGTTTTCGACATCTTTTTCTGAAAAACCTGACAAAGAAATTTCCAGGCATCCGTATAAGATGCACAAAAGTTGTGCGGTGGCTGGAAACGCCATTTTGAATTGGCTTCTGTGCCCATATCCGGTGGGGATTTGCCTGGATTTTCGGCGTAAATATTTGGGCAGCGCCGCACAAAGCCGCACAAAAAACCAGAACCCGCTTTGAGCTGCAGGTCCTGGAAATGCATCCGTATTTTATATTCTCAGCGCAGCAGCGCCCGCATCACGCCGCCATAGCAGTCGCAGACCTTTTGCAGCTGGTCGATCTCAATGTATTCGTCGATCGTGTGGGCCAGGTTTTCGAGGCTGGGGCCGAGGCCAAAGGTTTTGATGCCCGCTTCGCCCGCGTAGTGGCTGCCATTCGTGCAGAAATTATACTCCGTGATCGAAGGCGTGTAGCCCATGTTCTGCAATTCCTGATAGACGGCCTGGACAAAGCCGTCGTTCTGGTCATACAGCCAGCCCGGGAAGAACCGCTCGCCGGAAATCTCGTTGCCGGTGTAGCACTTCTCCCTGCCGACCGCATAGCTGACTTTGGCTTTCAGCTGCGGATCCTCGGCCATGAGCTTGTCGAGCAGCGCCTGGATGGGTGCGAGCACGCTTTCTTTCGTCTCGCCCACCAAGAGCCGGCGGTCATACGTGGCGCGGCAGTAATCCGGCACCACGGACGCCCCCGGATACGGGAAGGACTTGATGTCCGTCAATTCCAAAATGCCGTCGCCGAGGACCGGATGATGCGGCGGCTCGAGCGTGCGGATAGCCTCGATCACGCGCGCCATCTGATAGACCGCGTTGATGCCCTTTTCCGGGTTTGCGCTGTGGCAGGGCTTGCCGAATGTCTCCACCACAACCTCCGCGCGGCCGCGCTGGCCGACCTTCAAATTCAGGTGGCTCGCCTCGCCGATGACCACATAATCCGGCTTGACGAAGGCGCTGATCGCGCGGGCGGCCACGCCCTCAAAGCACTCCTCATGCACCACGCCGTCGACGTAGATCTCGCCCGCAAAGTCGCGGTTCGTCTCTTTGGCGAAGTGGGCGGCCGCACAGGTGTAGGCCGCAACCGCGCCCTTCATGTCCGAAGTGCCGCGGCCATAAATTCTGCCGTCCACGATCTCGGCGGCAAAGGGGTCGTGCGTCCATTTGGACGGGTCCGGCACCGGCACGGTGTCGATGTGCCCGTCAAACAGCAGCTTTGGCCCCGGGCGCTTGCCTCGGATGCAGGCGATCACGTTGCCATAGTCGTCCACGCGCACGCTGTCAAAGCCGTTTGCCTTGTAGTAGGCCTGCAGCCGCGCCGCCACTTGATCCTCATGGCCGCTGTAGCTCTGGGCCTGGATCAGCTCGCGGCACAGATCCACGACCTCCTGCTTTTGTGTCTCGTTGAGCATTCTACTCGCATCTCCTTTAAAAATCCTGTTTTATGCTTCATGGGCATACTTGCCGCCCCAGACGACCTTGCGGTAATTTTCGCGGTCCGTGTCGCCCTCTGTGCTGACAAAGAGCAGACGGCTGTTTTCATCGATATGCAGCTTTTCTTTGAAATCCGCCAGCTCCCCGCGCAGCAGGATATCGGCCACGCAGCCCAAAGCCGCGGCGCCGGATTCGCCCGAAACAATGGGCTGGTCGCCGCGCTGGGGCGCCGCCAGGATGCGCATGCCGTCCGCGGCCGCGTAGTCCGGGCAGCTCAGGAACGCATCCGCGCAGTGGCGCAGCACTTCCCAGCCGAGGGTGCACGGCTCGCCGCAGGCCAGGCCCGCCATGATGGTGGGCATGTCGCCGGTGACAAAATGGAGCCTGCCGTCGGCCGCTTTGGCGGTGCGGAAAATGCAGTCCGCCGCGTTCGGCTCCACCGTGGCGATCCACGGCCGCTCCTTGCCGTAATAGGCGGAGAAAAAGCCCGTCATCGCGCCAGCCATGCTGCCCACGCCCGCCTGCAGGAACAGGTGGGTCGGCTTTTCGGCGCCTTCCTTCTCGAGCTCTTTGACGATCTCATAGCCCATGGTCGTGTAGCCCTGCATAATCCACCGCGGGATGTCGGTGTAGCCTTCCCAGGCGGTGTCCTGCACCATGACCCAGCCGTTTTCTTCTGCCTGGCGGTTCGCCAGGCGCACGGCCTCGTCGTAATTGAGATCCGTGATGGAGGCGTCCGCGCCCAGGGCCTGGATATTGTGCAGGCGCTCCTGCGCGGAACCTTTTGGCATATAGACCACGCAATGGCAGCCCAGCTGGTGGGCAGTCCAGGCCACGCCGCGGCCATGATTGCCGTCCGTCGCGGTGATAAACGTCAAGCTGCCCAGCTTTTCGCGCACCTCTTTGGAAAGGATGCGGGAGGCGGGCATCGCCGCAATGTCTTCGCCCAGCTTTTGGGCGATGTACCGCCCGATCGCATAGCTGCCGCCGAGCACTTTAAAGGCATTGAGCCCAAAACGGTAGCTCTCGTCCTTGACGCGGACTTCCCGCACGCCCAGCGCGCGGGCAAGCCCCGGCAGCTTCACCAGGGGCGTCGGCTGATAAATGGAAAAGCTCGCGTGAAAGTCGTGCGCCTTTTGGGCCTCTGCCTCACAAAATGGGCGCAGGTCGGTGTCCGGGGTATCCGCGTGCGGATAGGTCACAATCTGGAATGCATCTTCCACTTTTCTGTCCTCCTTCAATCTATACCAATCTATGATTTGATTTTTTCCCATCAAAAAAGGCCGCAACGAAGCTGGGCAAAAAACACGTGATGACGTATTCTCGACCCGTGCGCGCAGCACTCCGTTACAGCCGTTTTGATCTATTATGTAGTATAATCCCGCCGGCTGCGATTTGCAAGCGTCTTCTGCGCTTTTCTTTTGCGAAAGCCTATTTCAGGTTTTCTTCCAGGAACCGCTCGGCGTTTTGATGGAAGATCTTCTCGGCCATCGCTTCGCCAAAAGCCCCGCAAAACAGATCCCAAAGCTGGGGAATGGACTGCACGCCCTCGATTCCTTTGGGGAACAGCCCGTCGCAGCCGTCAAAGTCGCCGCCGAGCGCGAGGACATCTTCCCCGCCCAGCGCCAGCACTGCGTCCGCGTGCCGCAGCAGGTCCGCGGCCGTCGGGTCCTCCCCGACAAAGGGGGCGAAGAAGTTGAGCCCGATCAGCCCCCTCCGCCGGATCAGCTCCTCAATCTGCCATTTGGCCAGGTTGCGCGGCTTGCCGCACACGGCGCGCACATCCGAGTGGGAGGCCATGATCGGGCGGTCCGTCATGGCGAAGAGGTCGGCCGCGCCCGCGTCGGAAAGATGAGAAATATCCAGCACAACCCCCTGCGAAAGCAGGTCCTCCGCCAGCGCCTTCCCGGCGGCGGTCAGCCCCTTTTTCTGGTCCGTTGCCGCGCCGCAGGCGTATGGATTCTCGTAGTTCCACGCGAGCATGGCAAAGCGAAAGCCCAGCTTGAAAATCTGGTTTACAAAACTTCCCATGCAGGAGACGTCCTCAATCGACAAAAACGCCGCGGCCTTGCCCTGCGCGTGCGCCCGGTGCATTTCCTGGGCTGTGGTGCAAAGGGCGATTTTGTCCGCCTGCGCCTGCAGATAGCCCTGGGCGCGCTGATAAAGCGGCCAGAACACGCGGTCCATTTCCTCCGGCGGGATGCCTTGGACATTTTTCCAGACCGCAAAGATCTGGGTATAGGAATCGGCAAACGCCTGCGCGCGCCGCAAATCGACGTCCCGCCGATTTTCCCAGAGCGTCTCGTCCGGGTCGTGCATTTCGGTCAAGGTGTCTGCGTGGCAGTCAAAATATTGCATCGGTTTTCCCCTTTCCACCCTTCAGATAAACGCCGCTGCCGCGCGGGGCCTGCACGGCGCCGTCTGCAAAAACCGTCCGCCCCGCTTTGAGGACCCGGTCAATCCGGCCCGCAAAGGCCATTCCCTCATAAATCGTGTAGTCGATGGCGTCCTGCGCCTGCCCGACGCCCGCCTTTGTCTCCCCAATCGGAGAGAGCAGGACGATGTCCGCGTCGCTGCCCGGCGCCAGGCAGCCCTTGCGCGGGTAAAGCCCGTAAAAGCGGGCCGCGTTTTCGGAAGTCAGCCGCACAAAATCCCGCATGGAAAGTCCCCTTTTGCGCACGCCCTCGCTGTAAAGATACAGCATCCGCGTCTGGATGCCGTCCACGCCGCAGGGCACGGTGCGATAAGTCCTGCCCATCTTGTCGGCCCGGCGGTAGGGGCAGTGGTCGGTGGAGAGGATGCCCAGTTTCCCCGCCAGAATCTGATGCCACAGCGCGTCGCAATCCGCTTTCTGGCGCAGGGGCGGCGTCATGGTATACAGCGCCCCCTCTTTTCCGGCGAGCTTTTCTTCCGTAAACGCCAAATAGTGCGGGCAGGTTTCCATCTGGAACTCCCCGCCGGCAGCCGGCGCATCCAAAAGCGCCGCCGTCTCTTTGGCCGAAACGTGGGCGATGCAGACCCGCACGCCCATCTTGGCCGCCAGCTTTTGCAGGGCAGCCGCCACATTCGCTTCCGCCTGCGGCGGTCGGGTCCAGGCCAGGTTGCGAAAGTCTGTTTCCGTCTGGACCTGCGCCTGGCGGACGCCAATCATGCGCGCATCCTCCGCATGGATCAAAAAGGTCCGCTCAGGATCCCCGCGCAGGCGCTCAAAAATAAAGGCGATGTCATCGAGCGAAAGCGTTGTGTTGTCATAGATCGTGAAAAGCTTATAATCGCGGATGCCCATGGATTCAATATATGCCAGGTCCTGCAAAAGAGTTGCATAGTCTTCGGTCAGGACAAAGTGAAACGCATAATCCACTGCCGAAATGCTGGCCTCCCGCATGCGCTGCTCGATGCAGTGGCGGGCGCTTTCGCCGGCCTTTGGCTCACAGAAATCAATGACCGTGGTGGTGCCGCCCGCCAAAGCGCCCAGGGAACCCTGATAGAAATCGTCGGCAATCGGGATTTTCCCGAATCCGCCTAAGTGCACGTGCGGGTCCACACCGCCGGGCACGGCCCAGGCGCCTCCGGCGTCGATGGTCTGCGCCGCAACGTCCGGCAATTCGCCCACCGCCAGGATGCGGCCGCCCGTTTCATAGAGCAGGCCGCCCTCCACGATGCCCTGGGGCGTTACGATTTTTGCGTGAATCATTTTTTGAAGCTGCACAGGATCTCTTCCTCGTATAATAAGATTTGCAGACAGTTTTAAGTGAGTCTGCTTAGTTCACTTT
>ERZ1090864.742-NODE-744-length-17033-cov-10.233184_pt1 | contig 17033 bp, 17 predicted proteins | sample MGYA00478479_ERZ1090864 | MGnify/ENA primary metagenome ERZ1090864 (study PRJEB33644, sample SAMEA5815743) | chicken gut metagenome | biome: Chicken; feature: Gastrointestinal Tract; material: Caecum | place: Ireland | collected 2019-01-01 | study: A study of the...
ATCGTATGTGTCTCACTGTTTAGTTATCAAGGTTCTCTGTCTCTCAGACAGCTTAATCAATTTACCATATCTTACTGGATATGTCAACAGATTTTTTTAGATTTTCATAAAAAAATTTATAAAGATATCATACTGGTAAATGATATTCAAAAACACATCTTTTTCAATAAGTTCCAAACCTTTTTTTCCGATTTCCGTACTGCACAGTACGGTCAGTACCAGAAAGGCGATCCAGACAAAAAGTATTCCCTCCGCCAGACCCACCAGAGCCCCTGTCAGCTTATTTGCCTCTTTGATCAGAGGCAGGCCGGCAATAAGATCCAAAATAAACATTCCGATCCGGATGATCACAGACGCAAGAAGATAAGAAACCAGAAATGACAGACCATTTACAATCGTTCTTGCAAGATAGCCGGACACATAGCTTCCAAAACTGTCCACCGCAAGATACTGATATGTTTCATCCGTATTGTTCGCTTCCATACCTTTCTGCAAAAGTCCCGGCAGTTCCAGGTTCTCGATAAAACCGTCCTGTTCCTCCCGGGCTTCTGCAGTCTTTTCTCCCTGTCCTTCACTCTGCTCAGTTATAAAATCCTCGCAGCTCTCCTGTATTTTTTCATATATCGGAGTATTTTCCACAAAAAATTCATTTACATAAGGATTTATCGCCCATGCGGCAGCAATAGCCAGAAACACAAAGAAAAACGAAACCACTTCTCTCACAAAGCCTCTCCGGAATCCTCTGTATCCTGCCAGCACAAGGAATGCGATCACTACGATCCCCAGCCAGGTTAAAGACATACTCCACCTCTTAACTGAATTTTATCACACTGACGCCGCTGTCCATAACCAGAAGATATCTGTTCCAGCCGATCTTGAAAAAGTCGTTGATGTTTCCGTCCACTGTTCCGTTATACTTCTCTACTCCCCTGCTGTTCATTACATATATCTGGGAGTCATTATACAGCAGTATATTCCCGCCGCTCATTTTGATCGTAGTATACGGAATATTAAAATCTCTGGAAAACTTCAGACTACCGTTCAGTGAATATACGTTCATTGTATACTGTTTATCTTTGTCGTCATTCTTAAACACCATTCCTATCAGATTATCAGAAAGGAACGTACTGACAATTTCATTTTCAACCTCTACGGTCATCGTCTCCTTCGGGATCTGTGGCCCGGTATAAATAGAAAATCCGTCGTCGCGCAGAGCCGCGGCATGCGAATCGTCCAGATACTGAATCTGCGGGATCACCACGCCTTCATAGGTATAACCGCTTACAATCCTGTCGTCCTCATTCTGGCCGACATCGCCGAAATTATAAAAAGCAACATAACTGGTAGTATTGCTTCCGTCTACGAACTGATACGTCACCATCATGACATCGCCATTATCGGATACCGTCACATCCATAGGATACCCCGGATCCTCGACATGAGTCTGATTCTCGGCGATAAGGCTTCCGTCTGCCGCATAATAATTGATCCAGGTAGAGTCTCCTCCGTCAAGGATGGCCGCCACCATTCCGCTTTTGGAGATTCTGGCTTTTACAATAGTATAGGAAGTTGTAACGCTTCCGGTCTCCCCTTCTCCGTCAAAAATCTCCATCGCCGTACCGTCAATATCAGCGATGACCGCCTTATCTCCGTTCACATCTGCCGCCGGATTCTGCATATCATAGAGATAACTCCAGTAGGGCTCCATTTCTCCGTTCACCAGAGAAGCGCCCTCGGGACTGTAACGCAGGATCTTCCCGTCCATCTCTCTGTATCCGGTGGAAACAATATCCTCCTGTTCGCTTGTCTGAAGAACCGTGTAATTGCGGTAGCTTCTTTTTTCGATAAAAAGAAGAACCCCCGCGACTGCCGCGGCAATAACGCAGACTGTGATCACAGTCCTCCGCATGGCCGCATGTCTGTGTTTCGAAAGTCTCGCCTGGTAATCCTCCTGGCCGCTCGTTCCACCGCCCAGAGCCTGCTCCGCCTGCGCCCGCTGCGCAAGAAGTTTCTTTCGTCTGTGGTTTTTCCTGAATTCTTTAAATATGTTTGCCATATGCTTCCTTACCTTATGTATTCTGTCTGTTTCTTTCCTGAAATCAGCTGTATCTACGGCAAACGCCGCCGTCTGTGGTTCATTATAGCAAATTTTTTACGGTAATACAATTATTTGTCCGGGATAAATCAGTTCATCCTCCGAAATCCCGTTCATCCGGCATATCTCATTTATTTTATCCATAGTTCCGTATTTTTCCAGACTGATCTGGTACAGCGTATCTCCCGGCCGGATGATATATGAGGTTCCGCTTTCCGCCGCGCCGTTAGCAATAGTTTCCGAAGAATTTTCTCTGTTCTCTCTCGCCGCCTGAACCCTGCGTTCCGCCTTCCGCACATCGGATTCTTCTCTGTAGATCGCTTTATCTTCCTCTGTCAGCGTCTCTGTCCCCTCCTGCTCCGGATCCCCGCCGTTTTCCATTATTTTCGGCGTCGGTGTGATGTCCGCCGTTTCTTTTTCTGATTCCCTCTCTGCCTGCGCGGCAGGTGAGACCGCTGCTTTTTCCGTTTCCGCTGCAGTTTCCTGAATCTCTTTTGTATCCTCAAGTATGGACGCCGCCGCTTCTGTTTTCACATTCTGCTCCTGCACATGCTGGTAATTCTGATAAAACCTTATTCCTACGGCGGCTACAGCCATGACCAGACAGGCTGTCGCGGCATAAGAAAAAACAGAAGGCTTCTCCTCTGCTTCCGCAGGCTCTTCTGTTTTCTTTTTCCCGATGATCCTCCTGAATGCTTTTACCGCGTCATCCTGGACCGTTTCCTGTTCCGCACCGGAAATATCCGGAATCTTCTCCAGCATATACGTCTGCATCTGAGGATTTTTTTCATAGTACAGATAATATCCTGTCTGACGCACAAGAAAATTATTTTCGTATCTGAAAAAGGCCTCCTCCTGCTCCGCAGGATCCATCAGCATAAGTACCTTTTCTCCCCCGCCAAAATGCCTGAGATGTACTCTCTGAAAAAGATCTGTAGTCTCCATTGGCAGCGACCGCGCTGCAAAAAACCATCCGGCAATTTCCTGCCCCTCGAAATATTTCTTAAGTTCCTCATGAATACCCTTCCACATTTCCTCCGTAAAATCAATGTGTTCCGCGGAAATTTCCGCATTCTCCACAGCCAGAGCGCCTCTTATGAATACATAGGTCGCTCCGCCGATCCATTTGCTCTCCCCTGTAAGGACCGCCAGACAGCCGCCGTCCTGACCTTCGTTCACCGCACCTGCTTTTTTCTTCAGAAAAGTATAAGCATAATCCTCCATATAGATTCTGTAATTTTCGCCGGCCTGACCGATCTGACGTATATTCTTCGGCACCGAAAACATCCCTTCACTGCCCTTCGCCTCTTGTTTCTCATCTTTATAGATGACCTCTATCATATGATATCACCCCTTCGGGTACCAGAATATCATATCCAAAACGCGGATTTTAGCGGAATGTAAGAGCGTGTTCCAAAAATTTTGCGACAGATTCCGCATGGCGCATAATCTGCCCGGCAGGGGGATACAATGAAACAGGACAAACCATGATCAGGAGATAATCATATGACTTATTATATCGACGCCAGCAACCCCGGCTGCCCCCGGCAGATCGCGGGCCAGCTTACGCGGTGTATCCGACACCACAAAAATAAATGGTCTGAACTGGTTTTTTTATGTATCGGCACAGACAGGACCACCGGAGACTGTCTCGGACCCTATATCGGACATCAGCTCAAAGCATACGCAACTGACAGAATCTTTGTTTACGGCACTCTGAACCAACCGGTCCACGCCCTGAACCTGGAAGCCGTCTCCTCGGGCATCCGCCGCAGACACCCTGACGCCCTGGTGATCGCTATCGACGCCTCCCTGGGACAAAAAAAGCACCTGGGCTATGTGACCATAGGAAATGGATCACTTCACCCAGGTGCCGCCGTGCGTAAAGAACTGCCGCCTGTAGGAGATATTCATATTACGGGAATCGTCAACACCGCCGGCGCGCTGGAGCACCTGACGCTGCAGACCACGCGCCTTTCCACCGTGGTCTTCCTCGCGGAAAAGATCACTCAGGGAATCCTGACGGTAATTCCCGCCTCAGCTCCAGGCCCTTAAATTATACAAAAGCTTTGATCTGCTGATAAATACCCTTGCCGTCCAGGCCGTATTTCTCCAAAAGAGCCGTCGCCGGACCGGATTCGCCGAACACATCGTTGACGCCGATACGCTTCACAGGTACAGGAGCTTTCTCGGAAAGGCACTCGCACACTGCACCGCCAAGTCCGCCGATAATGGAATGCTCTTCCACTGTGACAACCTTGCCTGTTTCTTTCGCTGCGGCAACGATCAGGTCCTCATCCAGAGGTTTGATCGTATGGATATTGATCACTTTCGCGTCGATACCGTCCGCCGCGAGCATTTCCGCCGCTTCCAGTGAAGCCGCAACGCAGAGGCCGTTGGCTACGATCGTGAGATCCTTGCCTTCGCGGAGTACAATACCCTTACCCAGCTCGAATTTATAATCCGGTCTGTCGTTGATCACCGGGACAGCCAGACGTCCGAAACGCATATAGACAGGACCCACATGCTCGTAAGCGGCTTTCACCATAGCCTGCGCTTCAATATCATCGGAGGGAGAAGCAACCACCATACCCGGGATACTTCTCATAAGAGCGAAGTCCTCGCAGCACTGATGAGTCGCGCCGTCCTCGCCAACGGAAATTCCGCCGTGAGTCGCGCCGATCTTCACGTTCAGTTTCGGATAACCCACAGAGTTGCGCACCTGTTCAAAAGCCCGGCCTGCGGCAAACATCGCGAAGGTACTTACAAAAGGAACCTTTCCCGTAGTTGCAAGACCTGCTCCGATGCCTACCATGTTGCACTCTGCGATACCGCAGTCAATGTGACGTTCCGGAAACTCTTTCTTAAACATTCCAGTCTGGGTAGCTGCAGCAAGGTCAGCATCCAGAACAATGACATCTTCATGTTCTTTTCCAAGTTCTACCAGAGCTGCGCCGTAGCTGGCTCTTGTAGCGATTTTCTTTACTTCTGACATAATGCTTCACCTGCCTTCTCCAGATCTTCCATTGCCTGAGCGTACTGCTCGTCGTTGGGTGCTTTTCCATGCCATCCGGCCTGATTTTCCATAAAGGAAACGCCCTTGCCTTTTACCGTTTTCATGATAATAGCTGTGGGCATGCCTTTTACGTTTTTTGCTTCGTCGAAGGCGGCTTTCAGCTGGTCCATATCATTTCCGTCCGCAACATTGATCACATGGAAATTAAACGCCTCGAATTTCTTATCGATGGGGTAGGGAGAGCATACTTCGTCAATCCTGCCGTCGATCTGAAGACCGTTGTTGTCCACGATCACTACCAGATTGTCAAGCTTACGGAAGCCGGCGAACATGGCCGCTTCCCATACCTGGCCTTCCTGGATCTCGCCGTCGCCCAGAAGAGTGTATACTCTGTAGGAGTCGTTGCTGAGTTTCGCGGAAAGAGCCATTCCCACTGCCGCGGAGATACCCTGTCCGAGAGATCCGCTGGACATATCCACGCCCGGGATATGTTTCATATCCGGATGTCCCTGAAGATAGGAACCCAGATGACGGAGAGTCTTCAGATCTTCTTTGGGGAAGTATCCTCTCTCTGCCAGAACGGAATACAGGCCCGGCGCTGTGTGTCCTTTGGAGAGGACGAAACGGTCGCGGTCCGCCTTCTTCGGATCTTTGGGATCGATGTTCATTTCTTCAAAATACAGGTATGTAAATACATCTGCCGCAGAAAGAGATCCGCCCGGATGGCCGGCTTTTGCAGCATGGACTGCCGTTACGATATCTTTGCGGACTTCGTTGGCAATCTTCTGAAGTTCTAATTTGTCCATTTTTAATTTCTCCTTGTTATGTGTCGCCTGCCTGAGGCCTGCGCGCGAAAATTCTGCTTAATCTCCGAATACTGCTCTGTAATCCGCCTGGAATTTCTCGATTCCGGCGTCAGTCAGCGGATGATGAAGCATCTGCTCCAGAACCTTATAGGGAACTGTCGCGATATCTGCTCCGGCCAGAGCGCACTCTGTTACATGGATCGGATGACGAACGCTTGCAGCGATGATCTCTGTCTCGATTCCTGCTACCGCGAACATATCGGCGATCTGACGGATCAGCGGAAGTCCGTCTGTGGAGATGTCATCCAGTCTGCCAAGGAACGGGGATACATATGTAGCGCCTGCTCTTGCAGCCAGAAGAGCCTGGTTTGCGGTGAAGATCAGGGTTACGTTTGTCTTGATGCCTTCTTTGGAAAGAACTTTAACTGCTTTCAGTCCCTCTCCTGTCATCGGGATCTTAACAACCATGTTGGGATGGATCTTGGCGATCTCGCGGCCCTCTGCGATCATACCCTCAGCGTCTGTTGTGGTAGCTTTTACCTCTCCGCTGATCGGTCCGTCAACGATAGATGTGATCTCTTTGATAACCTCGTTGAAATCTCTTCCCTCTTTTGCGATCAGAGACGGATTGGTGGTTACTCCGCAGATGATTCCCATGTCGTTTGCCTTACGGATGTCTTCCACATTGGCTGTGTCGATAAAAAATTTCATTGTTTTTCCCTCCTGTAGTTTTTGCTGTTTTTCTTGATGATTTTATTATAGCAAAAAGTTTTTTCCGGTCAAGTGCCGCCTTTCATTATTAATAAAATTTATATTAATAATTTAATTTTTTATAAATAAAAAGTACGGATTATCACGGATTGTCAAAACAAAAATATTGAAAATCTTCATTTTTCCATCTCGTGCTTCCGCACTTTCAAAAATTATTATTAATATTATTTATCCGACTGTTTATTTTTTATTTTTTTCACCCGTGCATAAGCCGTCGTCTTTCTCGCGATCAGCTTCGGCGTATACTCTATATTATACAGGCTGGTAGGCCGGAGATCCGTAAAAAACTGATCGTTCGTACCGATCTTCCGGATGATGATATCGCAGGCGTCCCGGCCCTTAAGGGCGACAAAATGATCGATGGTGGTAAGGGACAGCCGCCGGATACTGGAATAAAAAATATTGTCGCAGCCGATCACCGATACGTCCCGGGGCACATGGATCCTGGATTTTTCCAGAGCGTCGATGGCCCCGAAAGCCATCATATCGTTCTGTCCGGCGATCGCCGTAAAATGCCGCTCTTCCTTGAGAAGTTCCATGGTAAGCTGATAGCCCATGGAGTATTCCGAGTCCATCCTGGGGAGCTGGCGGTCCATGGATTCATCCGCCGCCTTGATAAGGACATGGCCTTCCAGCCCTTCTCTCTCAAACTCTTTCACAAAGCCGTCGATCCTCCGGGAACGCTGCCACTGCCTTCTGGTAAGGGGCGGCGTGATAAACGCCACGTCTTTGTGTCCCAGATCCAGAAGATGCCTTGCCATCAGACGCCCCACCATGGTATTGTCCTGGTTGATCGCGTCAACCGTGGTCGTCTTTTCTTTGTTGCTTATGATAACAAGAGGGATCTCGAGAGCGATCTCCTCCACTTTCTTCTGAAAATCCGGGTGGGGATTACAGGTATATATGATCCCCTGGGGATGTATGGTGCGTATCATACGGAGATATTTCTCCTCCAGATGAGCGTCTCTCTGGGTGTTGCAGATAAACACACCGTATCCCTTCTCGTTTGCCACCGCTTCGATCCCCTGGAGCAGAAGAACATAATAAGGACTGGTAAGAGTGGGACAGAGAACCACGATCAGTTTCTCTTTCCTGTTTTCTTTTCTGTTTCTTCTTTTCGGAAGTTCATAGCCCAGTTCCCTGGCTGCGCATTCCACTTTTTCCACTGTCTCGGCGGAAAAAGAAACATTGCTCCTCCTGTTCAGGATCATGGAGACTGTCGCCTGGGATACTCCCGCCTTTTCCGCTACCTGGGAAGATGTTATTTTCTTTTTCGCCATCCTTCATTCCCCTTCTACAGTTCCACCCGGCCTTCCAGCGCGCGAAGCAGAGTAACCTCGTCGATATACTCCAGATCTCCGCCCACCGGCACGCCGCTGGCGATACGGCTCACTTTGATTCCTGTAGGTTTGATCAGTTTGCTGAGATACATTGCCGTTGTCTCCCCCTCCAGACTGGAGTTGGTGGCAATGATCACCTCTTTTACATCCTGCTGGAGACGCTGCATCAGCTCCTTCAGACGGATATCGTCCGGCCCTATACCCAGCATGGGAGAGATCGCCCCGTGAAGGACATGATAAACTCCGTCATACTTTCCCGTCTTCTCATAGGCGGCCAGATCTCTCGTGTTTTCCACAACCATGATCGTCTGGTGATCCCGTCTGGAATTGGCGCAGATGGGACACAGTTCCTGATCCGTCAGAGTGCAGCACTCTTTACAGTACCTTACTTTTTCCCTTGCTCCGGTGATGGAGGCCGTAAGCTGTTCCACCTGATCCTTCGGCATGTTCATGATATGAAAAGCCAGCCGCTGGGCGGATTTCGCCCCGATCCCCGGAAGATGGGAAAGCTGTTCGATCAGTTTATTGATATGTGTGCTGTAATATTCCATCAGAAAGGAAGGCCTCCTCCAAGGCCGCCCAGTCCGCCTGTCAGCTTCGACATAACAGCCGCGGACTCCTCTTCCACCTTGCGGAGAGCTTCGTTCGTCGCAGCCACGATAAGATCCTCAAGCATTTCGATGTCGTCCGGATCCACCACTTCTTCAGAGAGAGAAACCTTCGTCACTTCTCTTTTTCCGGAAACCGTCACCTCAACGGCGCCGCCGCCTGCGGACGCGGTGAATTCCTTTTCCTCCAGAGCCTTCTGGTTCTCCTCCATCTGGCGCTGCATCTTCTGCGCCTGTTTCATAAGATTATTCATATTTCCGGGCATTCCCATTCCGGGAAATCCGCCTCTTTTTGCCATATTGTTATTCCTCCTGAATTTTTATGCCGGCGTTATTTCTGTCATGGATAAATCCGGCATCTTTACTATATTTTATCGTCCGGTTTCTGTCAAGATTCCGGATGATTATTCCGGGCTCATGCCCTCCGGCTCCTCCTCCACCACAACGTCCATATGGATATTTTCCCGGATCGCCTCGTCCACAGTGATCCGGGCGAGATTCGTCTGGTGATGGTCCTCCGCCACCAGAAAATGCAGTTCGATACTTTTTCCGATCTGCCTCTCTATGATGGACTGCAGTTCTCTTTTCGCCTCGGAGTCATCGGGGTAGTTCCGTCCCAGAGGGGTCTGAAACTCCACGTACAGAACCGGCTCCCCGGTCTCCCCGTTATATTTGGGAACAGATTTCAAAAGAGCCTGTTTAAAAGCCGCCGTCGTCTGCCCCACGATCACTTTCCAGCCGGCGACAACCTTCCTGAGATCCTCCGGAGCGGCTTTCACCAGTTTCTTTTCTTCCTGCGCAGGTTCTTCCTCCGCGCCCTGTCCGGCAGCCTTCTGTACGATCACCTGCTGCACCGGACGCTCCTCTATTTTCTGCTCCAGAACACGGATCCTGTCCAGCACGGAATCCAGATTCGTTTCCATGGCGGGCCTGCACAGCTTGATCAGCGCAATCTCCACAAGGACTCTTTTCTGCGTGGCAAACCGGATCTGTCCGGACAGATCCGAGAATATCCGGATATAGCGCATCAGTGTTTCCACATCCGCCATCTGGCTTTCTTCTTTCAGAAGTTTCAGATTCTCCGAAGAAACGTCCACCGCCTCCTCCGGATTCTCTGATGTTTTCACCAGAAGCAGGTTACGCATATACCAGGTGAAATCTCCTACGAACTGCCCCAGCTCCCGGCCGCCTGTGATGAGATCCTCCAGGATATGAATGGACCCCGTCACGTCTCCTTCCAGAACCTTCCGCAGAAGTCGGCTGAACACTTCGGTATCCACCGCGCCCAGCACGTCCAGCACCTTGTCGTACGTCAGCGTCTGTCCCAGATAAAAAGCGATACACTGATCCAGAAGGCTCAGCGCGTCTCGCATGGAACCGTCTCCCGCCTTCGCCACGTAGCGCACCGCCTTCTCCTCAGCTTCCACGCCCTCCGCTTTGAGAAGTTCCGTCAGCCGGGCGGCGATGGTGTCGATGGAGATCCTGTGAAAGTCGTATCTCTGGCACCGGGAGAGAATGGTCACCGGAATTTTGTGAGCCTCTGTGGTTGCCAGGATGAAGATCACATAGGCCGGCGGCTCCTCCAGTGTTTTCAGAAGGGCGTTGAACGCGCCTGTGGAAAGCATATGGACCTCGTCTATGATATAGACTTTATAATTTCCTTCCGTGGGGCGGTAGGCGACCTCCTCCCGGATCTCACGGATATTGTCCACGCCGTTATTGGACGCCGCGTCGATCTCGATAACGTTCATGGCCGTGCCCGCCTGGATGGCTTTGCACATCTCGCACTGGTTGCAGGGGCTTCCGTCCACCGGATGGCTGCAGTTCACCGCTTTGGCAAGGATCTTGGCCACCGTGGTCTTACCGGTTCCCCTTGTCCCGCAGAACAGATAGGCGTGGCCGATGCGGTTCGCCTTGATCTGATTGGTCAGCGTAGTGACAATATGGTCCTGCCCTTTCACATCTGCAAAATTATCGGGCCTGAATTTTCGGTACAGGGCAGTATAGCTCATGGATATTCTCCTCTCTTAACATCAATTCATAATTCCCCGCAAAGCCTTTATGATATCAGGTTCTCTCTTACATGAAAAGGATGCCGCAGAACGCATCCGTTGTATTCTGCGGCATCCCATATCTGACTCTCAGTCGCCGAAACTGATACCGATGGCCTTCGCGGCTTTTACAGTCTGGTCTTTCGGGGAAACCATCTTAAGTTTGCCCGCGCATTCTGCCAGAGGCACACGTTTGATCTTATTGTTGACGATGCCTACCATAATGCCGTAATCCTCATCCAGAATCGCTTCCGCAGCGCCTGCGCCGATCCTTGTGGAAAGCACGCGGTCATAAGGACAGGGCTGCCCGCCTCTCTGGATATGGCCCGGAACTGTCACGCGGACCTCGCTGCCGATTTCTTTATTGATAGCGTCTGCAATCTCATAAGATACGGAAGGATACTTCTTCGCTCTCTCGATCAGGCGTTCTTTATATTTCTTCTTGGAGAGCTTCGCGTCTTCCTTGGAGATGGCGCCCTCTGCTACCGCAAGGATGGTAAAACGCTTGCCGGCCTTATTTCTCTTCTCAATGGCCTGGGCCACCTTCTTGATATCGTAGGGGATCTCGGGGATCAGGATGATGTCCGCTCCGCCTGCCAGTCCCGCATGGAGAGTAAGGCTTCCCACCTTATGGCCCATGATCTCCACGATAAATACACGTCCGTGGGAGGTTGCCGTGGTATGGATACAGTCAATGGCGTTCGTTGCGATATCCACCGCGCTCTGGAAACCGAATGTCATATCTGTACCGTAGATATCATTGTCAATGGTCTTGGGAAGATGGATGATGTTCAATCCCTCTTCTCTCAGAAGATTGGCGGTCTTCTGGGTTCCGTTTCCTCCCAGGATCACAAGGCAGTCGAGGCAGAGCTTATAATATGTCTGCTTCATGGCCTCCACCTTGTCCAGACCCTTCTCATCCGGCACGCGCATGAGCTTAAAGGGCTGGCGGGAGGTTCCGAGAATGGTTCCGCCCTGTGTCAGGATACCGGAGAAATCCCTGGAGGTGAGCATACGGTATTTCCCGTAGATCAGACCCTTGTATCCATCGTCGAATCCATAGACTTCCAGCTCGTCCAGCGCGTTGGAAAGACCCTTGACCACGCCGCGCATTGTCGCGTTCAGCGCCTGGCAGTCGCCGCCGCTTGTAAGTAACCCGATTCTCTTAATCATAATCGATCGCACCCCGCTTCATTATAGTTTTTCTACATTATATAATACTTTGCCCCCTCTTGACAAGACAGGAAAAATCGTCTATACTAAAGTTCCGCGCAGCCGGGGAGTTAGCGGTGCCCTGTACCTGCAATCCGCTACAGCAGGGGTGATGCCAATCCGAGGACTGCTTTCTGCAGAGCTGCCCTTTATAAGTGGCGCTGACGTCCGGGTCTCGCGCAACAGGAACCTGTGAACCGTGTCAGGGCAGGAATGCAGCAGCACTAAGCAGACACTTCTGTGTGCCGTGAGGGTGCCTGGGCCGAGTTAACTGTAAAGGTAACGTCTGTGGGCGCATTTCGACGTGCGGCGCGCGTAAATAAGAACAGTACAATACCCTGCGGCATCTGCCGCAGGGTATTTTCATGCCTTTTCCGGAGATTCTTTTTTCTGTTCCTCTTTCCGCCTTTTCTTTTCCTCCCTAAGCTCCCGGAAAAAATCAGAGAGCATACGGGAACACTCTTCCTCCAGAATCCCTTTCGTGATCTTTACTTTGTGGTTGAACCCCTCCGCTTCCAGAAGGTTCATCACCGATCCGGCGCACCCGGCTTTGGGATTCATGGCGCCGATCACCACCTCGTCGATCCTGGACTGCACCAGGGCGCCGGAACACATCTGGCACGGTTCCAGAGTCACATACATGGTGCATCCTTCCAGCCGCCAGTCTCCCAGTTTCCTGCTGGCCTTGCGTATGGCGTTCAGTTCCGCATGGGACAGGGTGTTCTTATCCGTATTTCTCCTGTTATAACCTCTTGCGATGATCTTTCCCTCCGAGACGATCACACAGCCGATGGGGACCTCTTTCAAAGCCCCCGCCTTCTTTGCCTGTTTAATGGCTTCCTTCATAAAACGTTCCTGTTCCGTCACAAAAACGTCTCCTCTCTTTAAGTTCTTTTTTGATCTGATGTCTTACATGATAAATCTTTCTGGAACAAAATACAAGAATGCAATATAATGATAGCAGAGTCAGAAACGCAGAATGGAGAAGAATGTTATGAAAATATACGGACTGAACAAGACAACCCTTCTGGACTATCCCGGCAGAGTGGCCGCCACGATCTTTCTGGGCGGATGCAACTTCTGCTGTCCTTTCTGCCAGAACAGCGGGCTTGTGCTGCATCCCTCACAGCAGCCGGAGATCGCTGTGGAAGAGGTATTGTCTTTTCTCAAAAAAAGACAGGGGATTCTGGAAGGAGTGTGTATCACCGGAGGGGAGCCCACTCTTTCTGCCGATCTGGAAGATCTGATCAGGGATATCCGCGCTCTGGGTTATCCGGTGAAGCTGGACACCAACGGCACACATCCGGAGGTTCTCGTTTCTCTTGCGGAAAAAGGACTGATCCAGAAAGCCGCCGTGGACATCAAGGCCTGTCCGGAAAATTACGGCGCGCTCTGCGGGCTGTCCCGGCCGGATCTGGCCCCCGTGATGGAAACCGTGGACTATCTCCTGCACGGTTCCCTGGACTATGAGTTCCGCACAACAGCGGTAAAAGAACTGCACACAGAAGAAGATTTCATTAAGATCGGCCAATGGCTTAAGGGCGCCCGGGCTTACTACCTCCAGGCGTACAGGGATTCCGAAGAAGTCCTGCAGCCTGGATTCAGCAGCTTTTCAGCGGAGGAGCTCCTGCGCTTCCGGAGCATCCTGAAAGAAACCATCGATCTTGTGGAGATCCGGGGCGTTGATTAGGCGGTACCAGTAGCCGCCTCTCCCTTTCCCCGGACGGATATGGCGGCTGTATTTGAAATAGGGAAAACCGAACATCCCCGCCATGAATTTTTCCTGCTGGTCGTATACTCCCGGCACTCCCAGGAAGAACCTGCCCGCCCCTGTTTTTCCCAGAAGCAGATGGCCGAAAGCCTGAAAGCCGTACTGGAGGAAACGGTTGCCCTTAAGGGAACGGTCCGCGGGATGCAGACAGCAGAAATCCTCCGACGTTATTTTCCAGCATTCCGCAAACTCTCCGTCTTCAAACGGATCATAATCCCCCTCCGGCGCCCTGCCGCCGGTTTCCTCCGCTTCCATTTCCGCCCCGGTTCCGGGGCCTGTTTTTTCCTCCGGATCCGCTTCTTCGCCCGGCTCTCCTGCGTCTTCTTTCGCCGGTTCAGAGATTTTCTCCGCATCGGAACTTTCCTTTTTCTGAGCGGGCGGGGCTTCTCCCTCTGATTCTTCTCTCTTTTCAATCCTCCGGAAGTGTTCCGGGCGCACCGGACGGTCATCCCATTCCGTCGCAAAAAAGGCGCCGTCCGCTGTTGTGAGGATCATACCTCCCATCTGTTCCAGCGAAATCTCTCCCTCCCCCATACGGTCGCGGTTTGTCTCGATGACGCATTCCGCCCGGTTCTCCCCGGTGATACAGGTACCCAGAAGGCTTCCGTCCATCAGGCCTTCCCTGCGGACAAACCCGAAGATCTCGCATAACGCTCCCGGCAGCAGGCCGGGACAGTTCAGACGCACCTCTGTCCTGCACCGTTTCTCCCTTGCTTCCACACGGATAAATCCACAGTTCCTCCCTTTCTTTCCTTTCTGATACTCATATACATACGCGATAAAACGCCGGTATCCTGTCAAAGCGTTCCTCCTGATTTCCGTTTCATTAATATATATGAGATCCCGGACAAAAGATACCGTGAAGATTTATCGAATACGCGGGTGCGCTCGCTCAAAAAGAAAGGGGACAGAAAGTCTGAACTTCCTGTCCCCCGCTTTTTAAAAGGGATTATCCATGTATGAATTTCACTTCAGAACCGGAACAGCTCCGGTTCTGTGCCGCTTACAGATTATCTGCACATTTTCTTGAATTCGTCGGCAACAAACTGAACCTTTGTTCCTACGATTACCTGTACAGAATTCTTGCCCGGACGGATCACTCCGGCAACTCCGGCAGATTTGATCTTGCTTTCGTCAACCTTGGTGTAATCCTTGATCTCCAGACGAAGTCTTGTGATGCAGTTGTCGATGGAAGTAACGTTCTCTTTGCCGCCGATTCCTTCCAGGATGATGGCTGCAACTTCTGTGAAGTTGTCATTTGCGAGAATCACTTTCTTCTCAGCTTCCTGATCGTCATCCTCACGTCCCGGTGTCTTCAGATCAAATTTTGTGATCGCGAAACGGAACACTACATAGAATACGATGAACGCAGCGATTCCCAGAGGGATGATCAGCCATGTTTTCTGCGCTGCCGGAAGGGAAGCGGAGAAAAGAAGGTCAGTTGCTCCGGCGGAGAAACTGAAGCCCGCACGGAATCCAAGAGCAACTGTGATCACTGTAAAGATCGCGTACAGAAGAGCGTAGATCACATACAGTGCAGGAGCCAGGAACATGAAACCGAATTCGAAGGGCTCTGTAACACCGCAGACAAATGCTGCGATAGCTGCGGAAGCCACAAGACCGATGGCAACTTTCTTCTTGTTGCTCTTTGCTGTATGTACCATAGCGAGAGCCGCGCCGGGGATACCGAACATCATGCAGGGGAAGAATCCTGACATGTACATACCAAGGCTCCAGGTTACGTCGGCAGAGGTCTCGCCTGCCCAGAAGTGGGTCAGGTCGCCAAGTCCGATGGTATCGAACCAGAATACGTTGTTCAGCGCATGGTGCAGACCGAACGGGATCAGCAGTCTGTTAAAGAATGCATAGATACCTGCTCCAAGAACGCCAAGGCTCTCGATTCCTTCGCCAAGTGCGATCAGCGCGCCGAATACGATCGGCCATACGAACAGAAGGATAACGGATACAATAATGGAAACAACGCCTGCCACGATGGCTACGCAGCGTTTGCCGCTGAAGAAAGACAGCCAGTCCGGAAGCTTTGTGTTCTTGAACTTATTGTAGCACATGGATCCGATGATACCTGCGATGATACCGATGAACGGGTTCGCGATCTTATCGAATGCCAGTGTAGCATCCTCGGAAAGTGTTCTGATAACGGAAACGTTTGCTGTTGCCAGCAGGTTTGTCATCATCAGCCAGGATGCAAGGGCTGCAAGACCGCCGGTTCCGTCGTTGTCTTCAGACATACCCACACCGATACCGATGGCAAAAAGGATCGCCATGTTGTCGATAAGGGCGCCGCCTGCTTTAACCAGATAGTAACCGATCTGCTGAGCGATTCCGGTTACATCTCCGCCCTGCATGGTTGAGGGACAGAGCCAGTATCCGATACCCATGAGGATACCGCAGATAGGAAGTACCGCTACGGGAAGCATTAAAGCTTTACCCAGTCTCTGTAAAAACTTCATACAAATTTCCTCCTTCAATTATTTTACTAATCCCTTTATCTATTTCAACCGGCCGCCTGTCCCGCCTCCCGGGAGCTTTCGCCGGTTAAAATCAAAACCTGCCGCCAATGGCGGATCATCATTTCTCAATGGCGATCACGTCGTCTCCGGGGACCACGTCTTTTCCGTACAGTCCCTCCACGGACGCGAAATCGTCGGTATTGCATACCAGCACAGGAGTGATAATGTCATATCCCGCCGCTTTTACCTTATCAAGATCCACTTCCAGGAGCAGATCGCCTTTCTTCACGCGCTCGCCGGCTTTCACATGGCCGGTGAATCCGTCGCCTTTCAGTTTAACGGTGTCCAGACCCACATGGATCAGCACCTCGGCTCCGGTATCTGTAGTGATGCTCACTGCGTGAAGGGTGTCGAACACCATTCCCACTTCACCGTCTGCAGGAGCGTATATTTTTCCCTCGGAAGGGATCACAGCCACGCCTTTTCCAAGCATTTCCTCGGCAAATGTGGGATCACTCACCTCTTTCAGCGCCACAGCCTTCCCCTTCGCCGGGGAACCCAGGGTAATTTTGTTTTCCTTTTTCTTAAAAAAATTGAACAATGCTATTCCTCCTCCTTCTCTGCCATTGTCACACGCCGGATATGGATGGCCAGATACATGACCTCCTCGCCGGACAGTCTGCAGTTTGCCGCTTTCTCTATATACTCTGCAATCTTTCTGCTGCAGGCATATTCTTTCGGATACTTCTCCTGCATCATCTGCGCCAGCTCTTCCTCCTCGTTGGGAAGCAGCTCCTTCCGGTAGATACGCTGCAGAAGAAATTTCATATGGGTGATAAATCTCATCTTTGACACATGTGAAGAAAGAAAAGTGCCACAACCCCTTGAAAAT
>ERZ1090864.747-NODE-749-length-16926-cov-8.318831_pt1 | contig 16926 bp, 19 predicted proteins | sample MGYA00478479_ERZ1090864 | MGnify/ENA primary metagenome ERZ1090864 (study PRJEB33644, sample SAMEA5815743) | chicken gut metagenome | biome: Chicken; feature: Gastrointestinal Tract; material: Caecum | place: Ireland | collected 2019-01-01 | study: A study of the...
TCGACTCGAAGAAGGTTCGTGTGGAGTTCTCGCTGGAAGATATGGATATGTCCGGGTTTCAGAAAGGTGCGACCTATGAGCAAATCAAGGCGTATGTGTTGGAACATACTGGCTTAAAGGTATCTTCCCTGTATATCTCTCAAATCAAGCGGAAATGTGGGCTGGATGTCGGTCAAAACTATAATCTGTCGAAGAAAGAAGATGCCAAAGTACCGCAGTGTCCGCCGGAAAAGGAAGCGGCGATTACGGAGGCGTTGAAGTTCTTTGGGATGATTTGATAGTCGCCTCTTTTTTCCAAGAAAAGGATAATTGCACGCCCGTCTGTGAGAAAATTTCTCTGGATGGGCGTGCTTTTATAAATATCGCAAGAAGTTGCGAAAAAGTGCTTAGTAATTGCTGATTACTCTTGACTTTTTAGCGAAACACAAATATACTGATATTAGGACAAGCAGACGGATTAAGAAAGAGTGTGCTATGAAAATTAGTTATAAAAAGTTATGGATATTGCTCATTGAAAAAGAAATTACGCCTGCAACGCTTAGAAAGGATTTAAATATCGCAACTGGTACGATGACAAAGCTTCGGAAAAATGAAGAAGTAGCACTCTCTGTTCTTTTGCGAATATGTGAGTATTTGGATTGTAACATAGGCGATATATGCGATGCTGTGAATGTTAATGATGAGCCGGGTTTGCCATAGCATATATTTTTGTATTTTGGAGGAAGAAAAATATATCATGAGTAATTTGGGATTATATCAGACAATGACAACTTGGGCTAAGAAAGCAGGTGGGCCTGTGCAGTTCTTGGGCCTTGTAGCTGCTGGAGGTTATCTTGTCTTAAGAACCGTAGAAGCCGGAGGAAAGGTCATTATAAAGATTGTGACGAAAAAAATAGCGTCAAAAGAAGAGAATGATGCGATTTATACGGTACATACTGCTGGAGTAAGCAACGAAGGGTTACAATTTGCAGTTGGCGATACATTTCGTGTTCTTGAAATGGATAAGGATGCCGTTCTTATCGAAAAAATCGGTGATGATAGCAGCCCCTATTTTGTATCTTCTACTCTACTATATTCAATATCTGACTTTGACTACTTACACAAGGGGAGATAATTTATGAGTATATATGAGGATGGGAGACATCAAGCTGGATCGGTTGGTCAAAAGCAGAGACTGTTTTGCCCTTATTGCGGGACTAAACTGGACAGTGGCGCACACTTCTGTAAGAATTGTGGTGAAAGGGTTTCAGATAGCACACAAGAGCCTAGAGAGTACAAGCAGGAAGAAGCAGTTCGTGGTAATCCGACTAAGCGAAAAACGGTTTATGAGGGATGTGTACATAAATGCCCCAATTGCGGCGAAGTGTTAGAATCGTTTCTGACAGTTTGCCCATCTTGCGGCTATGAAATTCGAGATGCAAAATCATCGACTTCTGTTCGGGAACTGGCGCAGAAATTAGAAAACATTTCTGCTCAGAAAATGCCAGACTTTGAAGAAAAGAAGTCGGTCATGAAAATGATTTTTGGGAAAGACTTCAAAGAGAAAGACGAAGTTGAGGAAGCCAAAAAACGATTTGATGAGCAGAAAGCTGAAGAAAAAGCAAACTTCATTATCAATTTTTCTGTTCCAAACACCAAGGAGGACATTCTGGAATTTATGATTTTGGCCGCTTCTAACATCGACATAAATCGTGGCGTCGATGATGCAGTAACAAAAGCATGGATTCAAAAACTGGAACAGGTTTATCAGCGAGCCAAAATTATCATGGGAAATGATCCTGACTTTGCTATGGTTCATAATATATATGAGCAAAAACGGTCTGAACTCAAAAGCAGGAAATTTAAGGGCCTTGCCACAGGTGCTTTTATTGCGGGTGGCTATATCCTCTTAATGGCATTTCTTTTCTTTATGGCAGAGAATCTTGCGGCGGCGATCATTTTGCTTTTGGTAGGAATTGCGTTGATGGTGGGTGGAATTAAGTGTATTTCGATATACCATAAAAAGAATAAGCACAATTTATAGGGGAGGAGCAAATTATGGGCCTTTTTGATCGAGAAAAACGCAGAGGCGGATTCATGGACGAAATCCGTTGTGATGAGCCGTCTTATCTGATTTGGAAATGGCATCCTGCTGGCGTTCAACTGGGCGAAGGTAATAGAGAAAATGCAATCCGTTGGGGTTCTTCCCTACGTGTCAAAGATGGCGAAGTTGCAGTGTTTGTCTATTCCCAATATGGTGATATTGCGCAGGAGTACATTGAGGGGCCTTGTGACCTGATATTGAATACATCAAATCTTCCTATCCTTGCAAGCCTTGTTGGACTTGCATATGAAGGCGGCACACCATTTCAGGCAGAGGTTTACTTCATCAATCTCGCCCGTATCATTCAAGTGAAATTTGGTGTACCATTTTTTGATGTATATGATCCACGCTTTGTTGATTTTGGTATTCCGGTTGCCGTTAGAGGTACCATCAGTTTTCAGATTCAGGACTATTGTGAGTTCATCAAACTCAATCGACTGAATGCGTTTGAATTAGCGGATTTTCAGAAGCAAATTAGGGATGCTGTGTGCCGGTATGTGAAGGATACTGTTGCCAACGCACCCGCTGCCAATAATATTCCTGTAATTCAGATTGAGGCCAAAACAGCACAAATCAATGATGCTGTGGAATACGACATCAGCGAACGACTGAAAGAAACCTTCGGTGTTTTGGTATCTGGTGTGGATATTGGTGCCATTGAGATCGACAAAACCAGCGAGGGTTACCGCCAATTGATGGCCGTTACCAAAGACATTACCGCAACGAGGGTCGAGGCCGAAACACAGGATTATGTGGAACGCCTTCGCATCCAGCGTGAAGAAGGACAGTATGCCGTACACAAGCAGACACAAACAGCCAACATTGGTGCGTTCCAAGTGGAGAAGCAGGCCGAGGTCGGCGTTGCAGGTGCGCAGGCCCTTGGCCAGATGGGGGCAAATGGTGCGGGTGATGTGAATTTGAGCGGTGGTGGAGATGGTTTCAATATGGCTGCTATAATGGCAAGTATGGCTGTTGGCGGTGCTGTTGGCCAAAATATCGCTGGGACAATGAACAACATGATGAGTGGTATGGGACAGGCCGCTCAACCGGGTGCAGTTCCTCCCCCGATTCCTGTTATTGCGTATCATGTTGCAGTCAATGGACAGGCCACCGGGCCGTTTGATTTTTCCACCCTTGCGCAGATGGCTTCAAACGGGCAGCTTACTGCGGATAGTTTGGTGTGGAAAAGTGGGATGGTGCAATGGGCAAAAGCAGGAACAATTGATGAGTTGAAAAACGTGTTTTCTGCTATACCGCCCATTCCTCCATCTGAAAAAAAAGGAGAGTAGAAAGATGATGAAATGTCCTAAGTGCGGAGCAGAACTGTCTGACGACACAAAGTTTTGTTCCTATTGCGGCACGAAAATGGAAACGATTGATCCGCCACCTGTTGATGAAAAAGCCGAGGTTTCCGGCACTCCACAAAGTGAGTCTTTTAGTACTTACTCTGCGGAATCTGAGGTTCCTAAATCTTTGAGTGACAAAATCAAAGATAAGGCTTCCGAACAGTGGCACAAGCTGAGTACGTACGGCAAAATTGTGACGATTGCAATTTGTGCATTTGGCTTGCTGTTTCTTGTAGCGTTGTTACTCGGAAAAACCGCTGCCGCTGTTATCGCTATTTTGCAAATTGCGTTGACCGTGGTTGCAATACTTATGAAGAAACAGATCATCAAGATGCCTCAGCGGTGGCTTCATATTGCTGCCCTTGCTCTCGCGGGGATTCTCTTGGTGCCGTATATGAGCCTGTTCAGCACAGATTATGGTGATGCTGAGCGGTTTGCATGGTCGGATATTCTGTTAGCAGATGTCGTCCCTGAACCCGACTCTTTGCTTGGAGAAATCGTGAGCAATCATGACGATTATCTGTCGGTGTATGTATATAAGACAACGATTGCTGATTACAATGAGTATGTTGAATCCTGCAAAGAAAAAGGATTTACGGTTGAAGCTGACCAGTCCGAGCATTCCTATTATGCCTACAATGCTGAGGGCTACAAGCTGTCTTTGTACTATACGGAGAGCGATAGCAAAATGCACATTGGTGTTGATGCTGCCGAGCAATACGGAACGCTCGTATGGTCTGACAGCGCAATTGCGAGTATGCTTCCTGTACCGACTTCGACAACAGGGGAAATTACGCAGGATGATGAAAAAGGTTTCCAGGCTTACGTAAGCAACACCCCTATGGATGAGTTTAAGGCTTATGCGGCAGCTTGTGCTGATAAAGGTTTTAATATTGATGTCGAGGATTACGGTGAATCCTATTCAGCCGAAAATAGTGAGGGTTATAAACTGTCTGTATTGTATCATGGCAACGGTGTGATTTCTATTTCCGTAGACGAGCCGGAATATGAAGTTTCTGTTGAGATTGAGTGCGTAGAGAACTTGATTTTCAGTAAATATGATGTGGATGTTTATATTGATGATAACCTCGAAGGAACCGTCACTCATGGCACCACTGAAACTTTCACTGTGACCCTGACCAAAGGCACATATGAAATCAAATTTGTAAGTGCTGAAGATGATGAGGCCACAGGTACGGTAAATATTGATATCCATCAAGATGAATTGCTCAAATATAAAATCTCTTGTACGAGCACGCAAATCAATATCGAAACCATTGCAGGTACTATTCCAGAACATGGAGAAGACGAAGCGCCAATGCCCCAGTCTGCATCTGACTACAAATATGATAATTATGCCGATGTTCAGCAGGAACTTGCAGATGCCGGATTTACCAATATCTCTTTTGAAATCCTCTACGATATTGAACTCGGCTGGACAGAAGAAGGCGAAGTGGACAGTGTGTCTGTTGATGGAAAGGCTGAGTTTGAACAGGGAGATATATTCAAGAAGGATGCGTCTATTGTAATAACATATCATATGCCAGTGGAAGATGATCCGAACGACCTTGCTGCAACTGAGAGTGCCGAAACAGAAGTCACTGAAACGGAAATGCCGGATGCAGAATCTGCAACACCGGCATCTGAATACGAACTTGCTTTTGTCCGCCGCCTTTCCAGTTATAGTCTGTATATTATGTTCGATACAGATACTAAAACGGCAGCACAATTCGGGACTGACGACACCTATTTGTATAAGGGGCCATATACAGGTGACTTCTCCAGTGGTGTGACGATTGCCTGGGATCATGGTGAATTTACCGAGAAGTTTGTCTATCAAGATGGTAGCTCTATCGGCACCTATATTGATGGCAATGGATATGAATGGGAATATTCCAAGTGTGACCCAGGTGTAGCACAAGAGGTACTGGACACCAGAGAATAATAAAACTGGATCAAAGATGTAGCCCTTCAAAAGAAATAAGCGTTCTATTTGCCGCCGTTATCTACCAGAGATAGGTAGGTAGTGGCGGCAATTTTTATTTTTGCTCGTGGACTTAGATTGGCTCTCTGCCGGATACTGATATATTATGCATTGATGAAGCTAACAAAGGTGCGCCCAGAGTAATAGATCTTCTGGCTCTGGGTTTCCAATAGGGGCGGCAGCATCCCTGTTGGCAAGGGGATTTCAAAGGGGAACAGCGGTCTCCTTTGTCTGGGGTGTTCAGAGGGGATAGAGTTCCCCTTTGACCGGAAGAATCCAAAGAAACCGGCGGTTTCGTGGCACACGACTTTCCTCGGAAAGTCTAGTGTGTTATACCTTTGCTCCCGGCTGACACCGGAAAGGGGTTGGCTGCGCCATCTGCTGTGCGGGCAGATAGCGGCAGGCAGACACTCTCCGGCGGCAGTAGGACAGGCGGAGTTTGTGACAGCGGTGTTGTCACAAATGCAGGATTTTGAGAAAATCCGACTGGACGGAGAAGGGAGCAAAGGTATATATAAGCCCTCGTCCCGCCGCAGCGTCACGCTCTAATACCACCACGGCAGCTCCAGCCAGAGATTATCCAGAGCCAACGCCTCGGTTGACCTTGCACGGCTTTCGCTAAGATGGAAGTGCAGCGCTGTTCCCACAAGTGGATGCTCCATATCGTCCTCAAAGCCGAATCGGTACAGAAGATATACCTGTTCCCGCTCCGATATGCGTCGCAGGCCTTCATACAGTTCTCTACGGCTTTCTTCTTCTATCATCATCTTTTCTGGCTCTGATGAATAGGGATCGGCAATCAGATCGGAGCGCTGCATGGAATCCTCGCCGGGGAGCAGCTCATCCAGATTGATCCGTTTCATCGAAATACCATCTTTATCGGATTGCATCCGTTGTTCAAAGGCTGAAAAAGCAGTGGAGATCAAATCCATCATGGCATTGTGGATGGCTGGCCCAGCGTACGTGAGAAATTTTATTTTTTTATCGGGGTCATACCGGGAGATTGCCCGAAGCAAGCTGATACTTCCCTCTTGAATCAGGTCATCACGGTCGATTCCCAGTTCACTATTTTCGAGGTTGTTGCTGATGTACAACTCGTTTGCGGTTTTTCGGATATACCCCAGATTGTTCCGTACCAATTGCTCCTGTGCCTGCACATCACCCTTTTGGGCCAGAACGCAGAGCTGTTCATTTGTCATCTTTTTCATTGTCCTGCTGTTGCTGCATACTTTCCATCATGTGGAGAAGCGCCTGCTGTAATTCTGACAGGGTTCCGTCCTCTGCCAGCCCCATTTGGGAAATTGGTTGTACGACCATATCTGCAAGTTGTTCTGGAGAAATAGATGGATGGAGCAAGTCCTGTCCTTTTGTCAATTCCGAGAACATCTGCTCGGTCATTTCCTTTGTCATGTTCTGGGATACTTCTTCCCCGGAAGCCATTTCCTTTTTAATCTCCCGAAGTACCGCCATAAATTGAGTTTGAATGTTTGTAAGGTCGGCCTGAAAGACAGGAACCTTGTTTAGAGATACCGCCTGTGCCGCTTGTTGAGATGCTTTTCTGATCTCAGGTTGTTCTTTGCCTGTGGCTAATAACATGGAACTTAAGGATTGGAAAATTTGGTTCTGCGCCGCAAAGCCGGAGGCAAGCGTTTCATCAAAATACAGGGCAATCATGTTTGTCACCTGAGCGAAACGGCGGTTTTCCAGCAGACGGCACACTACCTCTGGATTGACCCGCCCGGTGTAGAGGTTGCGTGCAGCTTCAGCGGAAAGACCAAGCTCGGAGATGTCATAATTCTTTTTATCCGGCACGTTGGTCAGACAAAGCAGGAAATCCGAAGATACATTAAAAATACGGGCTATGCGGATGATCTGCTCTGTGGTTAGCTTGTCCTTCGTCCCTTTCAGAAAACGGCTGATGGAACTTTCCGCAACACCAATTTTGGATGCAAGCTCTGCCTGGGTAACCTTGTGTTCTTTCATCAAATCTTGCAGCCGCAGTTGTGGGGTGTCACTGGGAAGATATTGCTGCGCCATAAACAAATCACCTCGTTTCTTTTTTGTATTTTCCGCTCTTGATGCGGGCATCGCTGGGCTTCTCTGCATCCTCTGGGATAATCCAGCGGCTTCCCGCCCTCTGTGCGCCGGGGATGCGGTCCTGATTGCATAGGACGCCGACCCGCCGGGGAGAAATCCCCCATTTTTCCGCAATTTCAAACGTAGATAGATATTTCATACCAAGTCCTCACCGATTCATGTTCTGGTTCTTATTATATTCTATAACAGGAACAATCTCAATCCATATTTTGTGAACACAGCCGCTTTCAATCTTGCAGTTTTGCAAGTTTTGGAGGCGGTTTTTTATTTTCTTGCAGGACTGACGGATTTTTTGAATCATGCCCTTTTTCCCCGTACATTGAGGTGACAGGAGAAACCTGTACGAAAATAAAGGAGGAACTGGCATGAATCTTTTTGAAACGATCAAGGCGACTGTCACGGTACGGCAGGCTGCCGAACACTACGGGCTGGAAGTGGGCCGCAATGGGATGACCCGCTGCCCCTTCCATAATGACCGGCATCCCAGTTTGAAGCTGAATGAGAGCTATTTTTACTGCTTCGGCTGCGGAGCCACGGGCGATGTGATTGACTTTGTGGCAAGGCTGTTTGGCTTAAGCAGCTACGAGGCAGCACAGAAGTTGGCTTATGACTTCGGCATCGACCCGGACAAGCCGCCCGCTGCGGCGGCACTGGAAAAACCGAAATACCCGCTGGTAAGAGCGTTCCGACAGGAGGAATTGCACTGTCAGCGGGTATTGTGCGATTATCTGCACCTTCTGGAACGATGGAAGGTGCAGTGCGCACCCAACTCGCCTGATGAAGTCTTAGACGACAGATTTGTGGAGGCTTGTCAGATGCTCGACTGTATCGAGTATCTGGCGGACATTCTGGCCTTTGCAGAGCTGGAAGTTCGTGTAAAAACGGTGGATATGCTCTATAAGGACGGCACAATCGAGAGACTGGAAGAACGCCTGAATCGGCTGGGAGAGGAGGTGGACGCCCATGAAGAACCGGAAATTTGCTGACGGCCCTGTTTGGTTTGATGGTACGAATATCAACGAGGCTCTTTTCTGCGACGAATTTTTGAACCGTCATAAAATCATCTTTGCCAACGGCGCATTTTTCACGCCGGACGGCAGAGTGACGGACGATATTCCTCTCCGTGGGGCGATTTATGAAGAATTGAAGTGCTGCGCTGTGAATAACATCCCCCGGAAGATCACCAACATTCTGGAGGTGATGAAACTGGCCGCTCATGTGGAGGACTTTCCACCGGAAGCAGATCGAATCCATCTGACGAACGGCACCTTAAAGCTGGACGGCACTTTTACCGAGGGCAGGCCGGAGATTGTGCGGAGCCGGCTGCCGGTAGCGTATTGGCCAGAGGCCCCGAAGCCTGAGTGCTGGCTGTCATTTTTGGATGGGCTGCTCTACTCGGAGGACATCCCTACCTTACAGGAGTTTATCGGCTATTGTCTGATTCCCAGTAATAAAGGGCAGCGGATGATGGTTATTAAGGGCGAAGGCGGCGAGGGTAAGTCCCAGATCGGCGCTGTGCTATCTGCCCTGTTCGGCTCCAACATGAAGGACGGCAGTATCGGAAAAATCTCTGAAAATCGTTTCGCCAGAGCAGATCTGGAGCATGTCCTCCTGTGCGTGGATGACGATATGCGGATGGAGGCTCTGCGACAGACCAACTATGTGAAATCCATCGTTACCGCTCAGGGAAAGATGGATTTGGAGCGTAAAGGCAAGCAAAGTTATCAGGGTTGGATGTGCGCCCGGCTGCTGGCGTTCTCTAATGGTGACTTGCAGGCACTCTTTGACCGTAGTGATGGTTTTTACCGGCGGCAGTTGATTTTGACCACCAAAGCAAAGCCGGTGGACAGAAAAGATGATCCAGACCTTGCGGAGAAGATGAAGGCTGAGGTGGAGGGCATCTTTCTCTGGGCCTTTAAGGGGTTGCAGCGGCTGGTGGCCAACAACTTCAAATTCACCGAAAGCCAGCGCACCCGGGATAACCGGGAGACCGTGAAGCGGGATAATAACAATGTCTTTGATTTTCTGGAATCGGAGGGCTATATCCGGCTGAAAGCGGATTGCTCCATCAGTTCCAAAGAGCTGTATGAAATTTACCGGATGTGGTGCGAGGAAAACAATCTGACAGCATTGAAACGGCGGAGCTTCAGCGATGCGGTCATTGCCAGTCAGAGCAAATATCATCTGGAATACTGCAACAAGATCACTAATGCTGCAGGGCGGCGGGTATGGGGCTTTTTCGGGATTGAGGCGATTGCCAGACCGCATATAAATGGGTTTTACGAGGTTTCGGAGGGTACGTACGTACCAGAGGAGTGGCGGGAGTGAGTTCCCGCCTACCTTTGTGTATGTATGTACGCAGCGATTTTCCCTAAAACACCAATATTATGATTTCCTTATACAGACTGTCCCCTGTTTTCGGAGCAGGAAATCAGGTCAAATGAAAAACGCAAACTATTTGACCCGATGCAGAAAATATTTTACGGAAACGTGCTTCTCTGAACAATGAAGCGATTTTCTGAAATCGTGGGAGAACACACGATTTCAACCAAAGTCACACGAAACAGAAAAGCCGGTTGGTGTCGCTTATGGGCAGGACATCGTACCGGTCGATGAAAACGCAATTTATGAAAGACAGATATTTCATCGGACAGCGAAGCAGATACGCTTGAGAGTGTACCAGTTTCGCTGTTTTGTTATCTCAGAAATGGAGGATTTGAATATGAGTGTACGCAATGAAATCAAGGCACAAATCATTCGAGCCGGTTATACCATGCAGGAGGCGGTTGACCGCCTGCATGATGAATATGGGTGGTCGGACAGCGTTTCCAACTTGTCTGCCAAGCTTCAACGGGAATCTATCCGCTATAAGGAAGTCGTGGAGTTGGCTGACGTTCTGGGATATGACATCGTTTGGCAGAAACGGAGGGACAGAGTATGAGCAAACCTCAATATGCCATTCTCCGCTTTGCCAAGTACAAAGGGCCGGAAATTGGAGGTATTGAAGCCCACAACGAACGTACCAAAGAGAATTATGCCAGCAACCCGGACATTGATACCAGCCGTAGCCATCTCAATTTTCATCTGATTCAGCCAGAGCGCAGATATCGGACGGAGGCAGAACGGCAGATCAAGGAGGCCGGATGCCGTACTAGATCGGACAGTGTGCGGCTGGTAGAGGCTCTTGTGACGGCCTCGCCGGAGTTCTTTCAAGGAAAGAAAAAAGCGGAAATCAGAGCTTATTTTCAAGAGGCACTAACGTTTATCCAACAACATCAAGACCCCAAAACGATTGTTTCCGCAGCGGTGCATATGGATGAGAAAACACCCCATATGCACCTTTCTTTTGTCCCGCTGACGGAGGACGGGCGGCTCTGTGCCAAAGAGATTGTGGGAAACAAGAAAAAGCTGACTTGGTGGCAGGATGGATTCTGGGAACACATGGTGCAGAAATATCCTGATCTGGAGCGTGGGGAAAGCGCCAGCCAGACCGGGCGTGACCACATCCCGCCGCGGGTGTTTAAGGAGATGACCCGGCTGAACAAGCAGAAAGCCAAGCTGGAGGGATTGCTGGCTGGTGTCAATGCCTTTAATGCCAAGAGCAAGGCTGCGGAGCTTTCGGCACTGTTGGATAAATATATCCCGGCTGTGGAACAGATGCACACTACCTTGAAGAAGTATCAGGTGGCATTCACGAAAACCACCGCCGAAAATCAAAAGCTGAAAGATAAGAACGCACAACTGGAAAAATCGTTGGATAAAGCTACTGAAAAAAGCACCCTAAAGCAGCTTGCGGATGCCAAGCTGCGGCGAGATTACGAGGATGCTGTGGCGGTGTTGGAGCGCATTCCGAAAGAGGTGCTGGATGTGTATGCCCGTGGCGGTCACGGGAGAGAGGAGCGGCCTATTGAGCAAAGTTTATGATGATTCGAAGTATAATGCGGCATTTGACCGCTGTATTGATGTAATGGCGAAAATGATGCTGAAATACGGCAATCAGGTATTGGAAAGGCAGGAGAAAGACGTTCCCGTTCCCCAGTGTGACAAGCCGAACAAGAAAAATGACAGCATTTTAGATAACGCTGCCTAAAAAATGAATTTACACGTTGCGTAATTATTGAGGCTATGCTATAATAATTACGCAACGTGTGTTTTTTTGTTTATGGAGATTGTGCGATGGACTGCAAAACCAAAATAAAAGAATTGCGGGAAATGACCGGAATGAACCGCAAGGAATTTTGCAAATTTTTTAATATCCCCTATCGGACGGTAACGGAATGGGAATTGGATAACCGCCATGCACCGGAATATGTGTTGCGGCTGTTGGAGTATTATATTCGCAGCGAGGGATTGATAAAGTCACCGGCAGACACAGGGCAGGCCGGGGAAAGGAGTTCCAGCCATGAAAAAGAGGACTAAATGTTATATCTACACAAGAGTTTCTACCTCTATGCAGGTCGATGGATACAGTCTGGACGCCCAGAGGGATAAGCTGCGCAAGTATGCCGAGTATGAGGATATGACCATTGTTGGAGAGTATTCAGACGAAGGCTTTTCCGGCAAGAATATTCAGGGACGGCTGGAATTTCAGCGGATGCTGAATGACATTCAGGAAGGCAAGGACGATGTTTCGTTTGTACTGGTATTCAAGCTGTCCCGTTTTGGAAGAAATGCAGCTGATGTTCTCAACTCCTTGCAGCTCATGCAGGATTTTGGCGTGAATCTGATTTGTGTGGAAGATGGCATTGACAGCTCCAAGGATTCCGGTAAGCTGATGATTTCCGTTCTCTCTGCGGTAGCAGAAATTGAGCGTGAGAATATTCGGACACAGACAATGGCTGGACGGGAGCAGAAAGCCCGTGAAGGGAAATGGAATGGCGGCTTTGCTCCATATGGCTACCGCCTCGAAAACGGTAATCTGATGATTGCGGAGGACGAAGCGGAAGTGATCCGAATTATCTATGACCGCTATATTCACACCAACGAGGGCCTGTCCGCTGTGGCAAATTATCTGAACAACCACGGCTACACCAAGAAGCTCCGTCAGAATGGAACCATCCCCGGATTTTCTTCCAACTTTGTGAAGGATGTTCTGGACAATCCTGTTTACATGGGCAAGATTGCCTATGGCAGACGCAGAACGGAAAAGAAGCTGGGGACAAGGAATGAGTTTCATGTGGTCGAACAGGACGAATTTCCGGTTTATGAAGGGCAGCATGACGCCATTATTTCGGAGGAAGATTGGAATCTGGCGCAGGAGAAGCGTAAAATCAATGCTTTTAAGCGGGAAAAGGTGCATGACCCAGAACACGCACATATCCTGTCCGGCATCCTGAAATGCCCTTGCTGCGGCAAGAGCCTTTACGGAAATATCGCAAAGGCGCACAGTAAGGACAAGAAAACCCGCTATTATTACTATTGTAAAAACACGGTGGGTGCCACCGGACACAAATGCACGTTCCGTGTGAATATTGAACAGACAGAAATGAACCGCATGGTAGCGGCCATTATATCTGCTATGGTCAACGACCCGCAATTTTCTAAGGCAATCAAAGAAAAAGTCGGAACGTCTGTTGATACTGAGGATTTGGAGAAACAACTTGCCGCATTGCAAGCGCAGCTTCGACAGACTTTGGGCATTAAGACGAGGCTGGAGCGTCAGATGGATACGCTGGATATTGACGATCCGCATTTTGACCGAAAAATCTTGGATTTACAGCGGCGCTATGACGAACAGTATGGTAGAATAGAAGAAATCGAAAGTCAGATCAATGACATGAAAGGTCAGATTTTGAATATCCGTCAGGAGAAAATCTCCGGCGATAATATTTATCAGCTTTTGCTGGCCTTTGATGAAGTGTATGGTGCGGCAACGGAAATCGAGCAAAAAGAGTTTATGAGAGCGTTCATTGAACGAATTGACCTGTACCCAGAGAAGCAGAAGGATGGCAACTGGATCAGGAATATTGTGTTCAACTTCCCGGTTCCAGTGAACGGGCAGGAAGTGAAGGAATTACCCTTGGAATCTGGAACAATGCTCGAGACGGTAGTATTGATGTCAAAAGTCAAAGAATAGAATAGCGAAAAAGTGTAGAAAACAAGGAATTTCCGGGAGTCGGGGCTTGTCAGAGGACAGGTTCCGGTTCCCGGATTTTTTATTTTACGGGTAAGCGGGAACTGGTCTACTGTGAAAAATGGCGGAGAGTTGAGTGGTTGATTTGGATATTGGGGGTGTTGAGTTGACACGTTGGATAAATGGTATGTTGGGTTGACAGATAGACTAATTATTATATAATATAAATGAGTGAATGATGATTAGACTGCAAGATGTTTTGATGGAGGGAATGGATTATGAGTGTTGGTTCATTCTTAGATGCAGTTAAAATACTTTATGATAATAAAAAATATGAGGAAGCTCTTTGCATGGCATGTATTACAATTGATGCTTGTTCAGCCAAAGAATATCCAGATAGAGGAGATAGAAGCAATGCGAAACGATATAAGTTGTTTCTGAAAAGGCATTTCTCTACTATATGTAAATATGGATTCCCAGGAATACAGGCAACTAATATTCGTATAAAAATAAATGTTCCTGATAGTAATTTGAAGCCGGATGAAAACGGATATGTTGATATGGAGCAAATTATTTATCATGTGTTACGTTGTGGCTTGGTTCATGACTGTAGTATTGAAAAAACTATTCGGTTTACAGATACAACTATTATTGGGGATTGGAATGATAAATTCTATATTCCTAAAGATATTATTTGGGGACTTATTGCTGCAGTTGAAGAAAGCAATGAGTGTAATTTGTAATAGTTTTTTGTATTTGGAGATGTAATATGGCAGATAGTAATAAAATACATTTTATACCTCCGATACCGAAAAGAGAACAACGTATCGGAATTTATTGTCGTGTCAGCACAAACAGCATGGAGCAGTTGCAAAGTTTGACTGCTCAAGTATCTCATCTAACAAGACTAACGGCAGCTATGCCGCAATGGTTGCTGTCAGATGTTTATATGGATATTGCGACAAGTAAAACAGGGTCATCACGCAAGGAGTTTAATCGAATGTTAGATGACTGTCGATTAAATAAATTGGAAATAGTTCTTACTAAAAGCATTAGTAGGTTTGGCAGAGATACTGTTGAAATTTTAGATGCACTACATCAATTAAAGCAGTTCGGTGTAAGAGTAATATTTGAGCAAGAAGAACTGGATACAGCAAATACGGATAGTGACTTAATGATTTCAATTATTGAATCTCTTGCACAGGCTGAAAATGAATCCCGTAGTGAAAGTATAAAATGGGGTATTAAGCAACGAGCAGCGTCAGGAATTTCAAAACTTTATGACAGGAAGTGCTATGGTTATAAACATGATAAAGATGGTAGGTTGATCGTTGATGAAGAAAAAGCCCCAAATGTTAAGTTGATATTTGATTTGTATTTAGGCGGTCAAAGTGTTATAGGGATTATCAGAGAACTTGAGAAAAAGAAAATACCCTCTCCTACTGGAAAAAAGAAATGGTGCAAGAGAACGATTGATGTAATGCTTAGTAATGAAAAGTACACTGGAAATGTCCGGCTTTTAAAATCTGGTAAGAGTGAGGTTCAATATTTGTCTTCGGATAATAATCCTGCGATAATATCCAAAGAGGCGTTTGAGGCTGTTCAGATTGAAAAGAAACGGAGAAGTAATGTGATAAAAGATGAGAATGGTAGTCAAAGAAAAAATCATAAGTACAGTTCAAAGAGTAGATGATTATTGGTCATGTAAGTAATAAGAAACCAATGACATTAGGAGGAGATTATGAGTATAGATTTTGAAGATACTGATAAAAATATAGTAAAAAAACCTCAAGTTTTTTTGAAGAGTGTTACATTTAATGATAATGTTCAATTAATGCTTAAACAGAATAGTATTATCGTATTTACGGGGCCCAATAACAGCGGTAAGAGTCAAGTATTAAAAGATATAGAATCTTGTTTAGATCAATCTAATCAAAAGGGGACTATTGTTATAAAAAGCTTTGAATGTGATTATCAAGGTATGATTGACGAAACTACTTTTCTTAAGGAACGCTTTTTAGAAGATAGACAAGGCCATTATCAATTATTTGAGGCAGGATTTGTTTTATTGCGTGTTATAGGGGTTTTAATCTGTCTTATTTTGCAGGCGGTTTTGTATGGATGGGGATTATCAATTTCTCATAAAGCCGCATATAACACATTACTCCGGCTGCGGGTATCTCTGCAAAAGAAGTTTGAGAAACTTCCTCTTGGCATTGTGGAGGAAAAAGGAACAGGAACAATCAAAAAGCTGTTTGTTGATGATGTGGACAGCCTGGAATTGCTCCTTGCGCATTCTGTCCCTGAGGGCATCGCAAATTTACTGATTCCGCTGGTAATTTATATTGCCATGTTTTGCGCAGATTGGAAACTGGCTCTTATGTCTTTGGCCTCTATCCCGATCAGCCTGCTCTCTATGGTTATTATGTACTCTGTTGGAATGAAGCGTATGGGACCGTACTATCAGTCTGCACAGAAAATGAACAATACAATCATTGAGTACATCAATGGCATGGAGGTTGTCAAGGTTTTCAACCGGGAGAGTGAATCTTACGAGAACTTCCGCAAGGATGTAATGAACTATCGTGATTATACCCTGGCATGGTATAAGGCCGCCTGGCCCTGGATGGCGATATACGGAAGTTTGCTGCCCTGCACTGTTATTTTGACTTTGCCTCTTGGAGCGTGGTTTGTTCTCTGCGGCATAAGCACATTGCCTGATTTGATTTTAGTCCTTTGTCTTTCCTTAAGCATCGGGATTCCTCTCCTAAAAGCTCTGAGCTTTATGGAGACGATTCCAAATCTGAATTATAAGATTACAGCACTTGAACAGACGTTAAATGCGGCACCGCTGCAAGCTGCTGAAGATGATTTTCACGGACAGGATTTTAACATTTCTTACGATCATGTTTCCTTTGCATATCAGACGGCCCAGCCTGGCCCGGATGGAAACCCGATAATAGCGGAAAACGAAGTCCTCCACGATATTACTTTTGTGGCAAAGGCAGGACAAAAAACCGCCCTGGTTGGTGAATCCGGCTCTGGAAAGAGTACCCTTGCAAAACTGTTGATTCACTACTACGATCCGCAGAAAGGGAGCATTTCCATTGGAGGGCAGAAACTTTGTGATATGAGCCTGGAGGCATTGAACAGTCGCATTTCCTATGTGGCTCAGGATCAATATCTGTTTAATACTTCTCTGTTGGAAAACATCCGGCTTGGCTTTGACACCTCCATGTGCCGGGCCACATCTACGGTATTTCGTCTTTAGTTGGTCTGTCAAAATAGATTTGACACCTCCATGTGCCGGGCCACATCTACGGAGCGCACCATACCGAGTTTC
>ERZ1090864.748-NODE-750-length-16900-cov-50.433482_pt1 | contig 16900 bp, 19 predicted proteins | sample MGYA00478479_ERZ1090864 | MGnify/ENA primary metagenome ERZ1090864 (study PRJEB33644, sample SAMEA5815743) | chicken gut metagenome | biome: Chicken; feature: Gastrointestinal Tract; material: Caecum | place: Ireland | collected 2019-01-01 | study: A study of the...
CCCGTAGTTGGAAAATCCCCTCTCGGCTGTCGGTTATTCTGTTTTACTGTGCGGGCTGTGCGGCGGCGGTCTGCGCCTTTCTCCTTGCCCGGTATTCCCGCGCCTTGATACGCTCATACTCCCGCTGCTTTTCAAGGTTTCGCGCCCGGTACTCCCTTGAATACTGCCGGTGGTAGGCGCGGCTCTTTTCCTTTTTGGCTTCTTCGATTTCCTCCCGCATTTGCCGGATTTCCTGCTCGGTCGGCTCTGCAAGCTGCGTTACTTCGTTCTCAAACCTGCCGATATAGTTGAAATATATGCTGATGTGCTGGATTGCGTATCTCGCCCTTTTCTGGTCGCGCTCATGCACTTCAATCCTGCTGATAAACTCGTTGAGAATGGCGGGGGTGAGGTCGGTAAAGGCGGCATGGCGTTCCGTCAGCTTCAAAAACTTCTGCGCCCGCCCTCCCGCGTTCTCATAAGCGGATAGCTGCTCTTGGAGTCCCGCAAGCTCCGTTTTCAGTGTGTAGTATTCTTCCGAATACTTCTGCGACATTTGCTCATAGCGGTCTTGCGGGATAGTGCCGAGGGCGTTGTCCTCATAGAGCTTATTCAGCACCTTGTCAATCTGTTCAAGGCGTGTCGTGATTTGCGGGATACGTTTCTGCTGCTTCTTGGTCTGGTCGGTCTGCTGCATGGCAAGGTTCTTTTTCACTAAGGCTTCAAACTCCGCCCGGTTGCTGATAGAGTAGTCCTCGATTTTCTTCAGCACTTCCGCGACGGTCTGCATGAGCAAGTCCGCGTCAATGATGTGTGGGGAATGGCACTTGGGGTTTTTGGCTTTCCCCTTGTGGTACTCGCTGCAATAGGCAACGTGCCGCTTGCCGCCGTTTCTGTAATCTATGCGGATGTGCATTTTTGCGCCGCAATCCTTACAGAAAAGCAAGCCCGACAAAGGGTGGATTTCCCCGTCCCCGTTGGGGCGTCTGACGGGCGCGTTTTCCAAAATCCGCTGTGCGGTTTCAAAGTCGGCGCGGTCAATAATCGGCTCATGCACATTTTCGGTTATCTGCCATTGGCTCCGGTCTACATAGTGGTTCCGCTTGTCCCGGAAATGCTTTGTAGTCTTGAAGTTGACTACATCGCCGCAATACTCCTGCCGTGTAAGGATATGGGTCAAAGTGGCTTTGTTCCACTTGTAACGGTTATCCTCATTGAGCGCCCTGTTTTTGCACGTTCCCCGCCCGCGCTCTTTCATGTAGAATGTGGGCGTTGGGATTTGCGCCTGCGTCAGATATACGGCGATTTGGTTGCGGTTTTTCCCGTCCAGAAACAGGCGAAAAATCAAACGGACAACTCCGGCGGCTTCCTCGTCGATAATCCAAAAATCCTTGTTGTCCGGGGATTTGACATAGCCATAGGGGGCTTCGGTGGCAATCGGCTTTCCACTCATGCCCTTCGTCTTAATGCCGGTCTTTACTTTCTTGCTGATGTCCTTTGCGTACCACTCCGACATGATGTTGATAAAGGGCGCAAACTCCAATGTGTCGGGCTTCTCGCTGTCAATGCCGTTGTTGACCGCGATAAAACGCACGTTGTTCCGTCTGAATATCTCCATAGCGTTGCCGACTTGGAGATAGTCGCGCCCCCAGCGGGTAAGGTCTTTCATAATGCAAACGCCGATTTTCCCGTTTTCAACGTCCTCCATCATGCGGGAGTAGGCAGAACGGTCAAAAAATCTGCCGCTTTCGTCATCGTCAATGTAGTGCCGGATATTGGTTAGGTGCTGCCCTCTGGCGTAGTTCTCCAAAAAGATTTTCTGGTTCTGTATGCTGTTGCTCTCGCCGCCGTCCCTGTCCTCGTCGCCTACGGAAAGGCGGGAGTAAAGGGCTGTGATTTTGTTGTAATCATTCATGTGCATATCCTCCTGTGCGTCCATGTAGAGTTCTTTACACTTAAGATTATGCACTCCAACGTGCGCTGCCGTATTCTGCGCCCTTGCGGTATTTCTTTGCGTTTTTCCCTTTGACATAGACAATCAGACGAATAACCACCGCGCCGACAATGCCGATAAGCAAATCCAACGGGTGAACGCTCGGCAAGGCATTTGAAAACGCTTCGGAAAATCCCTGTGTGATATTGAGTATCTTTTCGGAAATATCCGCGCCGGGGGCAAGCCGCGTCGCCTGTCCTACTTTATCAAAGAGATAGACAAAGAACACATAGGGGATATTCGGGATTATCAGCTTTTTGTAGTTTATCTGCTTCATATCTCGCGCCCCCTGTCTATTTTCTTTACCTTGTCGCGGGCGGCGTTAAGCTGCTTCGCCTTGTCCTTTGCTGCGGCAAGGGCTTTGCGGATAGAGGGCTTTTTATCCCTGTTCAGCTTCTTTGCGGAAAACTCTTGAAACGCTGCGATCATAACGTCCGCGTCCCTGCCTTTGAAAAACACAAGGTAACGGGTCTGTTCGCCCTTAACCTTTTTCAGCGAAAAATCTATGTTGTACTTCTTCGCGGTACTCTCAAAGGCTTTGATATTGCTGTCGGTGATCTCGATGTTGGAAACACCCGCATTTTGCTTCATAAGCTGCCGCATGGTCTGTTTCCCATGCGGGGCTTTGCTTTTCTGCTCCAAAAACTTCTTGATTGCTTTTTGCAACGCCTGTTCGGTAAGCCTTGCCGCGCCTTTTCCCACATTGACGGATAGGGCAATCGTTTTTTGGGTTACTTCCTCCTGCAAGGTATCAACTCCTTTCCCGGTAAAGTGCGGCTATGCTCATTCGCCGCCGTATAAGTCGTGATTGACAAGGGCGGTATAGTAGCTGTCAATGGTACTCGGCGCGTTGAACAGCACCGCTTTTAGATACTGCTTGATGTTGCGCACTTTGGTTGTGTTCTCCCTCATGCAATCCAAAACAAACTCAATATGGCTGCTGTTCAGCTTCAAAAACTTTGATTTCACTAATTCGGCGGGGTAGTCGTCCCCGGCAATACGGATTGTCTTTCGCGCTGTGCAGACGGTTTCCAGCATAAGGTCAACTATCTCATTTAGGCGGTCTGCGTCAATTTTGCAGTTTTGAATGAGATGGTCGTATTCGATATTGTCCTTGATAATCTCCCTGTAAATCTCTACTGCGCTATTGCTTTTCGCTTCCGTTCTTTTCCTTTCCGGCGGCGTAGCCGCTTCGCCCTGCTCAAAGGGCAAGGGGTTTAGGGAATGGAATGGAAAGGAATGGGTACTTGATAAATCCGTAATTGATTGTTCTTTACTTGATATATCTTTATTTAATTGCGTTGGATTTTCCAACGTAGGTTTTTCCTGCGTAGGTTTTTCCAACGTTGGATTATCCAATGTTGGATTTTCCAATGTAGGTAAATCCAATATAGGCGGCTGTCCGCCGCTGGTAGCTGCTTCCGGCTCTCGCGGCTGCGGCTGCTCGTATATGACGTAATCTGCGCCCCGCAAGCGTCCCTTTTCGTCGCGCTCCCGGCTGCGCACGATATATCCGGCTTTTTCGAGTTCCTTTACCGCTTCGCGGATTGCGTCGATCTTCTCCCGGTTGATATGGGATAAGCCCGCAAGGGTATAATCCCAATCTTCGGGCAGCGAAAGCATTTGCGACAACAAGCCCTTTGCCTTTAAGGACAATTCCTTGTTTCGCAAGTGGTGGTTGCTCATAACGGTATATCCCGTATTTCGCTCCACTCTGAAAACTGCCATATTTCCTCACTTCCTCTCTTGGTATGCGTGGACAATTAGAAAGCCGTTTTCGGCTGTTTTGGTATTGCAATATGCCCTTTGCCGTTTTCGCGTCTGCAAAGCCGCATGGCACAAGGGCTTTTGCCCGTCTATTTGTCCATGCTGGCGTGCGTTTTCCGCGTCCTTTTGCCGGGGCAATAGGGACACTCTTTGAAAACGCAAAACTCATATTTCCACCCGGGGCGGTAGAAACGGCAAGTGCCGCAATCTTCATCATCTCCGGCACAACCGGATTGATAGCGGTCAAATCCCGGCTTCTGCTGCATGAGCAGTTCAAACGCCCGCTGCTTGCCCTTTGTGAAATACATTCCGGCTGCGCCTCCTTTCCTGCGGGCATAAAAAAACGCCACAACTTCTTTGAAGCTGCGGCGGCATATCCTACCCACTTAAAAACGCCATATCAAGGCTTGTCCAACCTTGCTACGGCGTTTTAGGTGTAATCATAGGGGCTGTTTAATTGTCTTTAAGATAGTGGAAAGCCGCATGGTTACGGCAATTTCCGTGTTGTGCATATATTGACGGAGCAGTCGGTCCTGTTTGCCCAGCCGCATTTACAGTCACTGTGCAGACCGCCGTATTTCCGTCATTAGTGGTAACCGTAATAACTGCCGTTCCTTCTCCTACCGCCGTCACAATTCCTGATGGGTCCACAGTCGCCACCCGCTCATCGCTGCTGCTCCAGACGAGCTGCGCTCCTGCCTGGCTAGGCGTTGCGGTGATCTGCGCTGTCCCGCCCACTGTCAGTGTCATCACCGTTGGAGTGACCGTAACAGTTGTCGGTCCGGACACCTGTCTCTTTGTAAAACGCGCTGTCAGAACAGTATTCTGCTCCGCCGGGAATGTATAGACCATCTGGCCGCTCACCTTGCTGCCGTTCTCGTCATACCATCCCTCAAAGATATATACGCTGCTCGGAACCGCTGTAAATGTTGCATTATCGCCGGGCAGAACCGCCCCGGCTGATACCTCCACTGTCCCCCCGACCGGATCAGATACACTGGCGCTCATTGTCAGCCTCTCCATACTCTGCGCATCCGCGTATACTCTAAATTCTGCCGCGCACGCATATGCGTCATGGCTGTTATCTCCAGTTCCATCTATCGCTTCCAACCGCAGATATCTCACCTGTCTCACTGTAATACAGAGAATACTGTGTGATCTGACCGTTATTGTTGTTATCCTGCCGAGGCAGATAGGTAAATCTGCTCACCTCGGCAGTTTCTCCGAGATCGATCGTCACCGCTGCCGGGAGCGCGATATACGGATTCCAACTGGAGTGCCAGAACGTACTCTCATTGTTGTCAAACGCGTTTTCAATACCTCCGTTATCCTGCTCGCTGTCCGCGCTCACCGTAAAACTTTGAAGAGTCCATAAGCATCGGCCCCTGCTTTAACTGAATATTATCCATCTCCGCATGAATGGCATTGGTCAGTGAACCGATACGCCCGGTGGGAAGGACAAATGTAGCGCGGGTGATGCCTGTTATGTCTCCTGTGCCTGTTTCATGCCATATACCAGTCGCCGCATACGCAGCGCCGTTCACATACAGGACAGCGCTTTCCATCTCTGTCGCGATCTCCAGATGTACAGTCTCTCCGACAGGAATACTGTATCCAAAGGAGTAATCATACATTTCTCTTGTAAATCCTAACGTACCGTCTTCCATGATCCTGATGTAATGAGTTCCATACTCGCTGTCAGTCTCAAACAAAATGTAACCTGGCTGCGCTGCTTCCGTAAGGGTGATGTCAAAAGCAAGACGGTTGCCTGTCCCCAGTTTTTCAATGGCGTCTCCGCATAGCTCTCTCCTCCGTTCAGCGTGACAGCATTATTTTTAAATGTCACGTTCTTCTGGACAGTCAGATCTCTGCTGTTACCAGAGATATCTTCTGCCTTATCTTCACCGTCAAAGTCATAATCCATATACATTCCATTTTTAGAGGCTTCTTCATATCTTGGGTTCAGATCCAGCGGGAATTGTCGTGTTTCCCATCACATTAGGCTGCCAATTGGCATAAAGAGACTCTGTCTCAAGATAATCATGGTAATATTGTGTTCCGACTCCGGGAACGATGTAGAGCTAGTGGTCCACCATATTGATGAGTTCAAATCCGGCGTTATACATTTCCTGCGGATTTGCCCATGAGGTATTCCACAGATTCATCTGGACACCCTCGCTCCGGACCGGAGTTGTACCGGAACGCTGGGTAAGGCTGCCCCACAGCCGGACAGCATTTCCTTTATCCTGGACAAACTTCAGCATATCATCTGTATACTGTCTGAGTTCTTCTGTATATGTTCCGTCATACCCGTCTGTTCCAACATTTACGATCGTCTCGCTGTCAAATACCGGATTTTCTCCCTCCATGTATTCGTTCCACACAGATTGAACAAACGTCAACGACTCATCGTATTTATTGTGCAGATCAAGATGATCTATCCCTTTTTAAGTCTCGGCAAAGATAAGATCCGGACGCACTTTCGTAAATGCGGGGGAGTGAGCCGGTGTGTCAAACTCCGGAACAATATCAATTCCCATCTGTCTGCTTGTCTGGATCAGATCTCTAAATTCATCCTTTGTGTAATACATATCTTCGCTGGTCAGAGCTGCCGAGGGTAAAGTAAAAATCATGCGTTCCCGGCTCTGTCCCGGAAACAATTTCTATCTCTCTTCCTGTAATATCCTGATAATCCGCCTTGAACTCTGCTTCCATAAATGACAGTGCAGCGTCATAGGCCGGATTAATGACGATCCGTGAGATATCAGTAACAGTAAATTCTCCATTTCCTCCGTCCCACTCTGCAACCTCAGGAATCACAACAGGCTTTTCATTCCCCTCGCTGATGGATTTCTTTCCCGGAACTTCCACTGTATAAGCTCCGGTTTCCCTCGTTTCTGTACCCTTTGAAATCCGAAAGTTCACTGTCACATCTGTGTCTGTTAACGGCTGGTATATGGTGAGATCATAATCTATGATCTGCTCATAGTCAGCCCCTATCAGCTCAATCTCATATCCGTCCGGAACAGCCGGAACCTCAAATACAGTTCCCCCACCCCGATTTCAGTAATCCGAAGGCTATCTGCCACCTGATCCATGGTCATGCCGGAGGATGGTGTATCCCCTGCTTCCTCCGAGTAAATCTCAAGCTCATAGATCGAGACATTATCCCAACTGTCCCCGGGATTCATATCAATAGTAGAGCTGAACTCCCGGATCAGAACTCATACTGGATCTCATACCTGGTGGCATTTCTTCTCTCCCACTCAATCACCACAGTCCGCACAGGCACCGCCTCAGAGAACTGTACCGCCAGCCACTTCTCCTCATTCTGCTGCACATTGCTGGCCCAGCGCGAAGCCCTACTGCCGTCTCTATCCACACTGCCGTCAATCGCCTTGTCCGCAGTAAACGCAGTCTCACTCTCATAACTGTTCGCACTTGCCGTCACCGTCATATCTGCTGACTGTGTCAGATTGTTTGCTTCACTTAGAACAGTCCCTGCTGCCGCGGCAGTATACGAAAATACCGGTGTACCCGCCAGAACAGCGCACAGGCTCAATATAAAAGCTGGTTTTAAAATTCTTCTCCTCTTTCCTCGTTTTTCCATATTTGCTTTTCCCCTTTTTCTTTTCCTTTTTAGCTTCCTCCATTTGCATATATCTGCTTCGTTTTGCGGCAGATAATATTTTGATTTCTGAAAAATCCGCGCCAACAACATATAGACAAATTGTATAGTATTTTCATTTAATTGCAAATAATATTCAGTATTTTTATGTGATTTAGACAAATCTCTTAAAAGCACTTCAGCTTAGGCCGATTGTCCTCAGTCAATCTGATGCCTAAGCTGATTCGATGTTTCTTTATCCATGTTGATGTAAATACTTTTCTCTCGTGGCCATCCCTCCCCGGATGTGGCGCTCGGACTTGTTCATGTCCAAAACCTTGCGGGCTTCCCGCGCCAGGGAGGGGTTGATCTGGAGGAGCCGTTCGGTGACATCTTTATGTACCGTACTCTTACTGATCCGAAACTGCTTCGCCGTCTGCCTCACAGTCGCGTTATTCTCTATGATATAATCAGCAATCTCCACGGCTCTTTCCTCAATGTAATCTTTCAAAAAAATCCCCCTGCAAACATTCTTTTTACAATGTATGCAGGGGTTTTTGAAGTCATGCTCACTTGCTCTCGTCTTTTATAAATATCTGTCTGTATCTCCTGCCCTATAGAGAAATCTCCGGACTTCCATCACAACTCCTGTAACAACGTAATAAACCACATAATTTCTCACATAAATCTGATAATATAGATATTTTCGCTTCATCTCCACGTTGTCTACAAGACCGGCATATTCCTCCAGACTCAGTACAACCATTGCTCCATATCCGTTTTTGGTCAAATATACCGGTTGGCCCTCATTTACGAGCTTTTCAATCTCAGGAAATTTATTTCTCAAATCTGAAACAGGGCTAATCTGTATCATGGTAATCTCTCCTTTCTTTGTTCGTCTTCTAATTATCTTAATTTTGTCATATCCATCAGTTAATATAGGATTTATTTCATATTTCTGAAGATAACCTTTCTATATTAATCATTCAAAAAAGACCACTGCGCCCCCGCACAGTGGTCTTTTTATCTGACCGGATTTTATCCATCCGGTTCCTTTTCTCTGTTCATATCCTCAGAAAATATGATAATTCACAACCAGCGCCGCAAACACGATCGAAACCATGGAGAGCAGCTTGATCAGGATATTGATAGACGGTCCCGAAGTATCCTTAAACGGATCTCCCACCGTATCGCCCACGACAGCGGCCTTATGGCAGTCGCTTCCCTTTCCTCCGTGAGCGCCGCCCTCGATATACTTCTTCGCGTTATCCCAGGCGCCGCCTGCATTGGCCATGAAGATAGCCATCAGGAATCCTGTCGCGGTCGAACCGGTGAGCAGTCCGATCACGCCGTTATATCCAAGGATCAGCCCTGTCACGACCGGGGTAATGATCGCAAGCAGCGTAGGCAGGATCATTTCATGAAGGGATGCCCTTGTACAGATATCAACACAAGTCTCATAGTCCGCTTCAGCTTTTCCTTCCATCAGTCCCCTGATCTCTCTGAACTGACGGCGCACTTCCACGACGATGCTCTGAGCTGCCCGTCCCACAGAATCCATTGTAAGAGCAGCGAATACGAACGGCAGGCACGCTCCGATAAAGATACCCACCAGCACAGTCGGATTCATGACACTCATATCAAGCGTAATATCCGCCCCGCCTACTTCCTGGACTTTCTCTACATAGGAAGCGATCAAAGCGAGCGCAGTCAGCGCCGCAGAACCGATGGCAAAGCCTTTTCCTGTTGCAGCCGTTGTATTTCCAAGAGAGTCCAGCGCGTCCGTACGTTTCCTGACTTCTGCTTCCAGGCCTGCCATCTCCGCGATGCCGCCCGCATTATCAGCTATCGGTCCGTAAGCGTCTGTCGCCAGAGTGATCCCGAGAGTAGACAGCATGCCAACTGCCGCCAGCGCGATCCCATAAAGCCCTCTCGTTGACTCGATGAAACCGCCGGACAGCGCATATGCAGCCATTACGCAGACCGCGATGATAATAATCGGCACTGCTGTGGAAAGCATTCCAAGACTTAATCCTCCGATGATGATCGTTGCAGAACCTGTCTCTGATTTACCCGCAAGACTCTTCGTGGGCTTATATGAGTCTGATGTAAAATATTCTGTAAAAAATCCGATCAGTACGCCTGCAAGCAGACCGGCAAGGATCGCCACATAGAACCCGATAAACTCTCTGCCGAGGATAAACCACACAAGAGGAAAAGCGACAACGGCAATAATGATCGCGCTCGTGTTCGTTCCCCTCCTGAGCGCCTTCAAAAGAGTACTCTGATCCGTATTTTCGCCTGTCTTTACGAGCAGTGACCCAATGATGGACGCAAGCACACCGACCGCCGCCAGTACCATCGGGATCACGACCGCATTCACACGGTCTACTGACTCTATCTTGTTAAAAGCGATGACGCCAAGGGCACACGCAGACAGGATGGAACCGACATAGGATTCATAGAGGTCAGCGCCCATACCGGCAACATCCCCCACGTTATCTCCCACATTATCCGCGATAACAGCCGGATTCCTCGGGTCATCTTCCGGAATACCGGCCTCTACTTTTCCTACCAGGTCAGCTCCCACATCTGCAGCCTTCGTATAGATGCCGCCGCCCACACGGGCAAAAAGCGCCATTGAGGACGCTCCCATTCCGAATGTCAGCATGGTGCTTGTGATATCTTCTATCGGAAGTTTAAACACGAGCCTCAGCAGCAGATACCAGATCGAGATATCCAGCAGCCCCAACCCTACCACGGTAAAGCCCATAACAGAACCGGCTGAAAACGCTACGTTGAGTCCTTTGTTCAGGCTTTTCTGACATGCAGCCGCAGTCCTCGCATTTGCCCTCGTAGCAATCTGCATTCCTACAAATCCGGATAGTCCTGAAAAGAAGCCCCCGGTCACAAACGCAAAAGGAACAAACCATGTCAGCAGACCCAGCGCTGCCATCACAGCCAGGATAACGAACATCACAGCAAAAAATCCGACCAGGATCTTGTACTGGCGGCGCAGGTACGCCATCGCCCCTTTGTGAATGGAGCCGGAAATCTTTTTCATGACAGCGTTCCCTTCCGGGAAACGGAGTACCTTCTGGGCTCTGCTCGCCACGAACAAAAGTGCGATGATGGAGCCAAATAATGTCAGTAGTGCCAATTGATTGTCCATTCCAATCACTCCTCCATTCCTTTTAATATAAGAATACAAAATTTTATGTGTACAAGATATATTATATCATCAATTTATAGTTTTTTATATAATTTTCCGAATTTATTTTATAAATATGTTATATTTTTATACACATCTACTAAAATGGGTCAGTTCCCTCACCTGAGGTATCTGACCCATTACAGATTCTGACCTTTTCTATGATCAACACTCAAATACAGCCACTCCATACGCCGGCAGCGGATATGCGATTGAATATTTCTGACCATCGCATTCCTGTTTCACAGGTTTATAGATAAGTGGTCTTTCCCCGCCTTTTCCGCCATATTTCTCATCGTCGCTGTTGAGCACCAGCTTGAGCTGTTTCCTTCTGGGAACGCCTACTCGGTAATCCGGCCGTTCCACAGGCGTGAAATTGCAGACAAAGAGCAGGTTCTTCTTACCATCCCTGGAATGCCGCATAAAGCTGTAAATGCTGCGGAAGCAGTCATCCGCATTGATCCACTGGAAGCCCGCGGGATCGGAATCCATCTCATACATCGCTTTATTTTTCTTATAAAGATGAAGAAGGTCACGGTACCAGTTCTGGATCGCCTGATGCTCCGGCTCGGCAAGCAGGAACCAGTCAAGCTCTCTCTCCTCGCTCCATTCCCTGAGCTGCGCAAACTCCTGTCCCATAAACAGAAGCTTCTTTCCCGGATGCCCTGTCATAAATGCGTATGCTGCTTTCAGATTTGCATATTTGTCAAATCCCAGACCAGGCATCTTGTTGAGCATCGAGCATTTCAGGTGTACGACCTCATCATGGGACAATACGAGAATATAATTCTCGCTGTACGCGTACGACATGGCAAATGTCATCATATTGTGCGCGTTCTTCCTGAAATACGGATCCAGCTTCATATATTCGGTAAAATCATGCATCCACCCCATATTCCATTTCAGGCTGAATCCAAGACCGTCATCCTCGGGCGACCCTGTTACCTTCGGCCATGCGGTAGACTCTTCCGCGATCATGACAGCGCCCTTATTCCTGCCGAGGACAACAGAATTCAGATGTTTAAAGAACTCGATCGCCTCCAGGTTCTCATTTCCGCCGTATTTATTCGCGACCCACTGTCCGTCCTGCTTGCCGTAATCCAGGTACAGCATAGACGCCACCGCATCCACGCGGAGCCCGTCCACATGAAAATGCTCGATCCAAAACAGCGCATTCGCAATAAGGAAATTCTTCACCTCCGGCTTGCCATAGTCAAAGATCTTTGTTCCCCAGTCCGGATGCTCGCCTTTTCTCGAATCCGCATACTCAAATGTGGGTGTGCCGTCAAAATCAGCCAGTCCGTGCGCGTCTCTCGGAAAATGCGCGGGTACCCAGTCAAGGATCACACCGATATTGTTCCTGTGCAGGTGATTGATCATATACGCGAAATCTTCCGGTGTGCCATACCTTGAAGTCGGCGCATAATACCCGGTCACCTGATACCCCCATGAGCCGTCAAACGGATGCTCCGCCATACCCATCAGCTCCACATGGGTATACCCCATATCTTTTACATACTTTACGATCGCATCCGCAAATTCTCTATATGTGTAGAACCCTTCGTCCTCTCTGCCCGGATGACGCATCCATGAGCCCATATGCACCTCGTAGATCGACATCGGACTCTCCTTGTGGTCCCACGTCTGACGCGACTTCATCCACGCGTTGTCTGTCCATTTCAAATGGGAGATATCTGTCACCCGGGAGGCGGTTCCCGGTCTTAGCTCCGCATAATTCGCAAATGGATCCGCCTTAAATATTCGTTTCCCCTGTTCCGTCTCAATACAGAATTTATAGAGCTCTCCTTCTTTTACCCCCGGAACGAAACAGGTATAGATGCCAAGAGGCTCCTGCCGCTCCATATAGTTGGCCTCAAAATCCCAGTCATTGAAATCACCGATCACAGCAGCTCTGCGCGCATGGGGCGCCCAGACTGCAAAATACACCCCTTCTTCCCCATTGCAAGTCACTTTATGAGCCCCCATCTTCTGATAGATCTCATAATGGTTTCCCTGACCAAAAAGATATTGGTCAAGTTCACCGATCTCATAAGGCTGTACCCTTTTCTTTGTGCTTTTTCCCTTCTTCATAAAAGCCACCTCGCCGCTCCATTTTTGTTTACCCATATTATACTTTATCGCCACAAAAAAAGAAAGAGAAAACCCGGCCTTTAGAGAAAATAGACAGAAAAGGACCGGCGCCCCGGGAAAGCCTCTCACGGCCTTTCGACAGACACGCCGGTCTCTTGATGTATAACTTGTCAAATACTGTCAGATATTAAAATCCTTCTCTGAAAGAATGATCCTGTCCGCATCGTCGGTATTCTTCCCAAACACACGCTTCATCAGCTTTTTGGCTGACGCCTTCTGGGAATGCTGGATCGCCTCGTCCATGATTTCCTTCACCTCTGCAACAGTGACCGCATGGTCTTCCCTCTGGAGGGAATCGATCCTGCTGTACAGCGCCAGGATCCCCATCTCATCGATGCGGTATCCGTTTTCCTGTGCGTACGTCTGCCCGAAGGTAACAAGCTCATCATTGATAAAGACAGGTATCTCCAGGCGGGAGGTAAACTTCCTCCTGAACTCCCGGTTTGAGGATAAGAGCCGGTCAAGCGGCTTTCTCTGTTCCTCCAGAACGATCAGCAGTTCTCCGGTATCTCTCTCCATCGCCTTATTCAGCCGCGCAACTGTCTTTTCGTTCATTTTGCCTGCCTTCTCGATGATCAGCGCGCCGCCGTGCAGCTTGTCAAATATATCGCCGATCTTCTTCTTATTCAGGGAATCGCCTGTAACGATCGCCACCTTGCCCTGCTTGATATTGCGCTGCTTCTGTATCGCCTTTACCACATCCACGGCAAGCACTGTCTTTCCGCTTCCTTTGCTTCCGATTATGAGCAGGTTTCCTGACTTTGACGTGCCCTTTCTGTTCGTACAGTTTTTATCCTGCTCCAGCACATCTACCAGCTGCTCGCTCATCCCGCGTACAGGCACAAAATAGGAAAACAGCTTCTTCTGCTCTTCTGTGAGCCCTGCCCTGGTCCCAATACCGCTCTGCATCTCCAGATCATAACGGCCATGCACGATAAAGCCTGTATCAGACATGGACAATGCATCCGATATCTCATCCAACGGCAGCGGCGCTGTCTTGCCTGTGGCGATCATCTTCGCCGTCTCTTTGCGGCTCAGAGGTGTTGTAGCTGAGAGGATATCCATATCATCCTCGTCATCCGGGATTTCTCTGTCATCCTCCTGGTCCGCGTGTTCCGGATTTACACGGAATTCCGCGTCGATATCCGGAGCCTCGTCCTCCAGGTCTTCGTCTTCTCCCAGATATTCTCCTTCATCATCCGAGAGTTCTCCGCTTTCTTCAGAGATTTCCGCGTCTTCTTCTAATACTTCATCCTCACCGAAGTACTCTTCTACATCCACAAACTCTTCATCTTCATCAAAGTACTCCTCCGCATCCCCGAGTTCTTCATCTTCGTCAAAGTACTCCTCCGCGTCCCCGAGCTCTTCGTCTTCATCAAAGTACTCCTCCGCGTCCCCGAGCTCTTCATCCTCATCAAAATCCTCTTCCAGATCCTCGAGCTCTTCATCTTCGTCAAAATCAAAGTCATCACCGTCTATACGGAGTGAGTCAGCCACCTGACCCATATTTTCACGAGGCTCCTCCGGCTTTCTTTCCAGTGTCTTCTTAGCCGGCTTCTCCGGTTTCTCTTCTTCCGCCGGGATCACCCCTTCGATTTCATCGATCATCCGCTGGATATCCGGCGGCAGGATCGGTTCCGTTGTCTTCTTTGTCTCCATCTTATCCCTTGTCACTTCCCCTTCTGTCATATCATCTGCTTCCGCATCCTCTTCAGGCAGATCTCCGTCCGCTTCTTCCGCGTCTTCTTCAAGCAGATCCCTATCTGTTTCTTCGGCGTCCTCCTCAGCCGGTTCCTCGCCTGCTCCTTCTGCCGCTTCCTCAGGCAGATCCTCGTCTGACGCTTCTGCTTCTTCCGGCGCTCCCTCCCAACCGGAAAGAATATCTTCAAGGCTTATCTGCCCTGTGATCTGCTCGTCATCCGACCGTGTATCTTTTCTGTCTTCCTCGTCCGTAAAGAGATCTTCCGCCTCCGCGAGCTCGATCTCCTGTGTCTCCCCGACACCAGGCTCCTCCGGCGTGATCTCTGTCATCTCACCGGCAGCTGCCGCCGCTTTCATTTTCTCATCCGCGATCTGAGCGACAATATCCATATCCGCCACGGACTCGATCTCGCCGATCGCGTCTGCCAGATCGTCCAGTTCGGGCTCTTCTTCCGCTGTCTCTTCGCTTGCCTCTTCTTCCCTCTCCGGACCGAGCAGCTTCCTCAGCGCTTCGCCAAGAGGCATTGTATCCCCGATTTTTTTCTTCTTTGGCTTTTCCTCCGGCACAGCGGCCGCGTTTACATCTTCATCATCTGACGCCGCTGCCTGTGCGCTCATATCCTCATCCACACTGCTGTCAGTCCCGGCTGCCGCTCTGTCCGAGGCATCTTCCTCATCACCGCCATCTGCCGTATCCTGATCCTCATTCTTCGCCTCAGCATAGGAAATGACATCCGGCATTTCTTCTGTTTCCGCAGAAAGCTTTTCATACCGACGGTCATATTTCTCCTGCTGGGAAGGCGTCAGAGGTTTATACTGCATTTTTAGCTCCATTGCTTTATACACATACTGCCCTTCGCTGAACCATAGGATCAGATCATCACATTCCTCAAGACACTCCGCCGTCATCCCGGCTTCCTGGTACAGCTTGGCCAGTTCATACGCCCACTCTTCAATATACTCAGACTTCTTGTACTCCTCAAGAGCTTCGATCTGCTGTTCGACCGGGGCTCTCTGCGCGCGGAGGATCTGGTATCTCAGGATATACTGATTCGGGTCTTTCGGCGCTGTCTGGATAAAATCATCATAATAATCGATGGCTTCATCCACGTTCCCTGTCTTCAGGGCAAGAGTACACAGACGGCTGATGATCTTCCTGCTGCCCTCCGCGTGGCGGTAAGCAAGGCTCAGTATATCATAACCTTTCTGATACTCTTTATTCTTTTCATAGATCTCACTGACATTTGCCAGCATCCCTGTGTTGCGGACTCGCTTCCAGTCGATCGTATCCGCAATCTCCGCCGCCTGCCCATACGCGCCGTCCTCCATAAGCTCGAGCATCTGCTCGGTCTTTACTTTATAATCATACTTATCCACCGCATTCACCTCGTCGAAAATAATATTTCATCGGTCAGTATTTATCTTCCTGTGCCCTCCCGGCGCAAGTCGATATTCTTTCAATAGTTTATCATATGCAATCTTCAATGTCAAAAAAATGCATCCTCAATTGACATTGAAGACGCATTTTATATTTTATTTATTTCATTTTTTAAAAATCGGAGGCAATGCTTAGATTTTCGTTCCTGTAAAGACCTCTGCCATCTGTTATTTGATCTTCGGTCGATTTATTAAGACCTGCTTATTAAATCTTCCCTCCTTCAATAACAAATTGAGGTTCATAACAGCATCCCTTATGCTTCTCACTTTCGTTTACGCTTCGGGTATCACTTTATATCTGAAAGATCTCCTGAGTTATTCATCCTATAATCGTTCAGCTGAAGCAGTACCGTTCCCCGATATTCCAACGGCTTACTGAATTATTCCTTCTATAACTGTGAGCCTTTTCTATAAAAATGATATTCTACTCAATGTTTCTTTACACATCTTTCGAAATCCTGGTATATGTGGTATCTATATTCAATACGTCTGCAAATGCCAAATCTTGGTAGATTTTCATCCGGATCAACGAACTCTCCGACCTATTTCTTTTCACTCTGATTATTTCCGGATTATTGATCTTCTCTCCAGCAAAGGTCTTTTTCATCACAGGAACTTACATTTGCCGTACCACTGACATATTGATGATCAACTGAAACTATACTGTCCATGGGACTTACCTCCTGCTTTTTATCTTTGATCTGATCAAACAGATGATCCACGATCCAATCCCTGTTCTCTCAGATAAATATCCTTTTGAGATTTTTTCTTAATCTCTTTTGGATGGTTTTATAATATCACCGGCGCCCTTATTTGTCAACACATTTTTTAATTATTTAAAAAATAAATTTATTATTGTTTCATATTTATTGAATTTTCTGATAATTAAACCCCATCTATTGTGTACACCTGACAGGAAAACGCTACATTTATGTCTTCTTAAGAAATCTTTAGATTCTCTTCGGGTATTTTTTAAGGAATCTGCACTATCCTAATATCTAGGTAATTGCGAAACTCGCTAAGTTCCTTAGCGATCTCGAAGTAAAGCAGGAAA
>ERZ1090864.754-NODE-756-length-16861-cov-16.464893_pt1 | contig 16861 bp, 18 predicted proteins | sample MGYA00478479_ERZ1090864 | MGnify/ENA primary metagenome ERZ1090864 (study PRJEB33644, sample SAMEA5815743) | chicken gut metagenome | biome: Chicken; feature: Gastrointestinal Tract; material: Caecum | place: Ireland | collected 2019-01-01 | study: A study of the...
AGTACCACAACATCCATGTGGTCTACACCCGGGAGGCCGAGACGGCCGATATGTTCATCGAACGGGTCACCCATGAGATCGGCCGGGACCGCCGGGTGCGGGTGGCCACCTCGGACGGGATGGAACAGATCATCATTCTGGGTCACGGAGCTTACCGCATCTCGGCCAGGCAGTTCCGCCTGGAGGTGGATGAGGTGGAGCGGGAGATCCGTGCCATGATCCAGCAGGAAAAAGGGTGAGGAGCGCCATGGAACAGCTGAACAAGGAATTTGTCTTTTCCCATATACCGCCCCGTGCGGCAGAGAGCCACAAGGGCAGCTATGGCCGCCTGCTGGTGGTGGCGGGCAGCCGCCGTTACCGCGGGGCCGCCGGCCTGGCGGCGGAAGGGGCGCTGCGGTCGGGGGCGGGCATCGTCACCCTGGCCTCGGTGGAGCCGGTGATCGGGGCGGCGGCTTCCCGCCTGCCCGAATGCTGTCTGCTGCCCTGCCCCGAAGGGGAGGAAGGCGGCATCGCGGCCGCCGGCCTGGAGATGCTGCAAGCCGCCGCAGCCCATGCAACGGTGCTGCTGCTGGGGCCCGGACTGGGGCACACCGGGGACACCCGCGCCCTGGTGCAGGGCCTGCCGGCGCAGATGCGGGGCACGGTGGTGCTGGACGCCGACGGCCTGAACGCCGCGGCGGATCTGCTGGCCCGGGGCGGAGCGATGCCCCTGCCGGCGTCCGGATCGCTGATCGTCACCCCGCACCCGGGGGAGATGGCCCGGCTGACCGGGCTTCCGGCCGAGCGGATCGCCGCCGACCGCCCGGGCGTGGCCAGCCGCTTTGCCGCGCAGTGGGGGTGCACGGTGGTGCTGAAAGGGCACCGCACCCTCATCGCCGCCCCCGATGGCCGCCTGTGGCAGAACACCACCGGCAACCCGGGCCTGGCGCGGGGCGGCAGCGGGGATGTGCTGGCGGGGATGATCGCCGGCCTGGCGGCCTGTGGTCTGGACGCCCCTGCGGCAGCCGCCTGCGGAGTCTGGCTGCACGGCGCCGCCGCCGACCGCACCGCCGCACGCCTGGGACAGTACGGTATGCTGCCCCATGATATCCTGGCCGACCTGGGGGGCCTCTTTGCGGAAAATGGGCGGTGATGCGCGTGCCGTACTGCGCGCGTGCACCGATCGATCTGTCCCGCCTGTGCGTCTGTGCCGCCAGAGCGGGACTTTTTTGACAGATCGAAAATTGCCTCTTGACTCTGACGCTGCGTCATAGGGTAGAATGGGGCTGCAAAGCCTGGCCCTGCTCCAGCGCCAGCAGGGCTTTTTTGCGCTCCAGACCGCCGGCGTAGCCGGTGAGGCTGCCCGAGGCGCCCACCACCCGGTGGCAGGGGATCATCAGCCAGATGGGGTTGCGGCGGCAGGCGCCGCCCACCGCCCGGGCCGCCGAGGGCCTGCCCAGGGCCGCGGCAAGCTGGCCGTAGCTGCGGGTCTGGCCGTAGGGGATGGCGCAGAGGGCGCGCCACACCTCCTGTTGGAAGGGGGTGCCCCGGGGCGCCAGGGGTACGGTGAAGCTCTGCCGCTGCCCGGCAAAGTATTCCGCCAGCTGGGCCGCCGCCTGGGCCAGCACCGGGCTGACAGGGCCCTGGGCCGGGACTTCCTGCCCGCAAAAGCGCAGGCCGGTCACTGCGCCCCCTTCCTCCTCCAGGAGGATGGGACCCAGAGGGCTGCGCCAACAGAGAGTATTCAAATTGACCGCTTCCTTTCTGCACAAAATATGCTATACTTTTACCATAGCACATTCTGCATCGTTTGGAAAGGGGCGGTTTTTATGGTCAAAGCATTGGAAGACATCATCGCGGCGAGCAGCAGCATCGTCTTTTTTGGGGGCGCGGGGGTCAGCACCGAGTCGGGCATCCCCGATTTCCGCAGCGTGGACGGGCTGTACCACCAGAAATACGATTACCCGCCCGAGACCATCCTCAGCCATACCTTCTGGGAGCAGAACCCCCATGAATTCTACCGCTTTTACCGGGACAAGATGATCGTCCGGGGTGCAAAGCCCAACGCGGCCCATCTGCGGCTGGCGAAGCTCGAGCGGGAAGGGAAACTCCGGGCCGTCGTCACCCAGAACATCGACGGGCTGCACCAGGCGGCGGGCTCCAAAACGGTGTACGAGCTGCACGGCAGCACCCTGCGCAACTACTGCGTGGACTGCGGCAAATTCTACGATGTGGACTTTGTGGCAAACAGCACCGGCGTGCCCCGCTGCACCGTCTGCGGGGGCATCGTCAAGCCCGATGTGGTGCTGTATGAGGAATGCCTGGATGAGGCCACCATGGCGGGGGCCATCGCGGCCATCCGCAAGGCCGACACCCTGATCATCGGGGGTACCAGCCTGGTGGTCTACCCGGCGGCAGGGCTGATCCATTATTTCCGGGGCAGGCATCTGGTGGTGATCAATATGCAGCCCACCGCCGCCGACAAAGCCGCCGATCTGTGCATCGCAAAGCCCATCGGCCAGGTGCTGAGCGAAAAAATAGACCTCGACGCCCAGTGACACATTTTGCACCCGCTCCCTGCTAGAATAGGCCCACAGGCGTATGCGCTTGTAGGAAGGGGATCGAGTGGAATGCAAACATTGGAACCGGCGGTGCAGGCGCGCCGCCTGTCGGCAGAGGAGTTCTGCCTGCTGGCCCGGCGGGAGGCCTCCAGCCTGTACCGCCCCCGCAGCGAAGTGATGCGGATGCTGACGGTGGGGCAGGCCTTCGGGATCTGCGGACCCCGGGCGGAGCCTCTGGCCGCCATGATCGAGCTGCCCCTGGCAGCGGACGTGGAGGCTGCGGCGGCTCTGCGGCAGATGCTGGGCAGGCAGGGTCTGGGCCGGGGCTCTGTACTGGGGCCGCCGGTGGGGGACAGGGCCCTGCTGCCCGAGCTGCTGCAGGCGTCGCTGCGGGCTGTGGGCCGCCATGGAGGCCAGGTGTGGGCGGTGCTGGAGGCCGATGCCGACGCTGAGGAACTGCTGCCCATTTACTTAGAGGCGGGGCTGGCCCTGCGCGCCATCCGCCCGCTGAACGGCCTGGCTCCCTGCTGGCTGTTTGTACAGGTGCCCAGGGCCTGCCGGGCCGACCCGGTATGGGTGCCTTTGTCTGACAGACCCCGGCTGGCCGCCCTGCTGGGGCGGGGCTGGTCGGCGGTGGACAGCGAGACCACCGCGCAGGGCACAGCTCTGGCCTTGAGCCTGGTCTGAAGCAGGGCCGGACACGGAAGTGAAAGAGAGGAAAACGATCTATGAAACTGGTGATCCTGGAAAGTTATGTGATGCACCCGGGGGACCTGGACTGGTCGGGGCTGCGGGCGCTGGTGGACGACACCGACGAGTACGTCCGCACCGCCTATGAGGAGATCGCGCCCCGCATCGGGGACGCCCAACTGGCGGTGGTGAACAAATGCCGCATCGACGAGGGGGTGCTGGCCCGGTGTCCCGGCCTGCAGTGGGTGGGCATCATCGCCACCGGCACCGACAATCTGGACCTGGAGGCCTGCCGCCGCCACGGGGTCAAGGTGGCCAACGTGCCCGCCTACTCGACGTACAGCGTGGCGCAGATGGCGTTCAGCCTGCTGCTGGCCGTGTGCCAGTGCCCCGAGCGGCAGGACAGGGCGGTGCGGGACGGCTACTGGCAGCTGCAGGTGCCCCCGGGCTATGGGATCCTGCCCCAGGTGGAGCTGTACGGCAAGACCTTTGGGGTGGTGGGCTATGGCAATATCGGCCGTCAGGCGGCGCGGATCGCCCGGGCCATGGGGATGAAGGTGCTGGCCTGCACCCGCACACGCCGTCCGGCCGATGCCGACGGCGGGGTGGAATTTGTGGAGCTGCCCGACCTGCTGGCGGCCAGCGATGTGGTCAGCCTCCACTGTCCCGCCACCCCCGCTACCCGGGGAATGATGGATGCCGCCGCCCTGGCCAGGATGAAGCCGGGTGCCATCCTGCTGAACACCGCCCGGGGGGCCCTGGTGGATGAGGCGGCCGCAGCCGCCGCTCTGACCAGCGGGCAGCTGGGCTGGTATGCGGCCGATGCCTTTGCCGTCGAGCCGCTGCCCATGGACAGCCCGCTGCGCACGGCGCCCCACACCCTGTTCACCCCCCATGTGGCCTGGGCCACCGGCGGCGCGCTGCAGCGCCTGATGGAGATCACCGCCCAAAACCTTGCCACCTTTTTGCAGGGACACGGTCAAAACATCGTCAATCCATAAAAAAGCCCTGTCCAGCCGGCATATGCGGATGGACAGGACCGATACAGGGAGGTTCTCACAAGACGGCTTTGCCCCGGAGGGGGCAGGGCCGTTTTGTGTTTACAGGGTGTAGCTCATGGCTTCGATGTGCTGGGTATCGGGGTCCGCGGGGGCGGCGTCCGCCTGCTCGTCTTTGCCGATGCTCACAGGGCCGACGGCCACCGCGCGGACGGCACTCTGCAGCCCGTCGGGGCAGCAGATGCTCTTGCAGTTGTAGAAGGCCAGATGGTCCAGCACGTCGGCGGGGGTCAGACTGTCGTCCAGGGTGACATCTTTGCAGTCCACCAGGGTCAGCCCATCGGGGAAGGCGTCCAGAAGGGCCTTGTCCACCGTCAGCTCCATCTTGTCGTAGAGGGGCTTGCCGGGCAGATAGTGCACCTCGCCGTCCAGAATGGTGTCGGGGATGGCATCCAGGGCGTCGGCCAGGCTCTCGGGCAGGTAGACATCCCCTTCGACCTGCAGATATTCCAGGTTGCTCAGCGGCTCGGCGCAGTCCTCGGTCAGGCGCAGGTCCCCCAGCACCAGCAGGCTGTCCCCAAAGCGCCGCAGAGAGACGCCGCTGAGGGTCAGATCGTCCTGCTCCACCGCGGTGCCGTCGGGCAGGATCACCAGCCGGGTGTCTGCATCAAACAGAGGGGCCAGATTCTCGGCCAGACTCTCGGACAGATAGGCCTCCTGGGTGGAGAAGCGCACCCCTTTGGCGGCCAGGGCTGCGCCGTCCAGGTCGCTGTCCACCGCGATCAGCCGCTTGTCAGCCCAGTAAAGACGGCCTTCCTCGGCCCGCAGGGCAAAGGCCCGGTCAATGACGGCATTGTTTTTCAGCACCACCGCCCCATCGGGGTAGGTCTCTACCTTGCCGTTCATCATGGCCTTGCTGGCCAGCACGGTGGCAAGAGAATCGGGGCAGTAGACCATGCCGTTGATCAGCAGGCCCATATACTGGCGCAGAGCGTCTCCGGCGTCGGGGGTAATGGTCATCATCCCGTTGACGATCAGGAACTGGCGGCCGTTGGGGGTGTTGCGGCCGGTGAACAGGGTCTTGCCGTTGATGGTGTTCAGAGTGGTCTCGTCGTCCAGGTCAATGGTGTTCATGCAGTCGATCTGGATGGGGTAGCGGGCCAGCAGCTCCCGCACGCGGGGGGTGACGACCACCATCATGGCGTCCACCTCGATGCTTTCGTATTGAGCCAGGGTCTCCTCCTGCACCTTGCGCAGGTCACAGAACATGGTATCGATGGTCAGTTTCTTTGCCATAAGTCAGTCCTCCTTCAGGGCTTGTTGCAGTGCTTTTCGGGCGCGGTACAGCCGGGTGCGTATGGTGGCGGCGGGCTGGCCGGTCATCCGGGCCAGCTCGGCTGCCGTATAGCCCTCGTCGTACCGCAGAAAAAACAGGGTGGCGTCTTGCAGGGGCAGTTTGTTCAGCACAGAGGCCAGCTCCACATCCTGCAGCGCTGCCGCGGCGGCGCTGTCCTCCGGCTCGGCGCCGGCGGGGGCGTACCGTTCCAGCAGCTGCTGCTCTTTGGCTTTGCGCCGCATCTGGTCGCAGAACAGGTTGTGGGCCGTCTCAAACAGCCAGGATTTTTGCTGGTGGGCGGTCAGGCCGGCCAGCTCGCTGCGGCGGCTCATGGCCCGCAGAAAAGCCTCCTGGGCCAGATCTTCGGCCAGCGACTCATCCCGGGTCAGGCGGCAGCAATAGCGCACCAGCTTGTCCCAAAAGGCATCGTAGAGCGTCTCCCACACGGCGTTTCACCTCCTGCCAGCGGCCCGGCCTGCGCTTTTACCTCGCAGCCGCTTCTGCCTGTTAGACGAATGGGGAGGGCGGAGTGTTTCAGACCCCGGCAAAAAAATACCCGCCCCTTTTTTGAGGAGCGGGAAAAATCTGTTATGCCAGGATGCCGCTGTCCCGGATGGCCTCCACCGCCCGGTCGATCTGCGCGGCGGGCATGGTCAGGGCGAAGCGGACGTAACCCTCGCCGGCCGGGCCGAAGCTGGAGCCGGGCGTGCACAGCACGCCGCTCTTTTCCACCAGATCCATGCAGAAATCCATGCTGCTGGTATACTTGGGCGGGATGGGCGCCCAGACGAACATGCTGCCGTGGCTGTCGGGCACGTCCCAGCCGATGGAGCGCAGGCCGCCGCACAGAGCGTCCCGGCGCTGCTGGTAGACGGCGCACTGCTCCTTCACCTGATCCAGGGGGCCGGTGAGGGCAGCGATGGCCGCCTTCTGCACGGGCAGGAACATGCCGAAATCGATCTGGCCCCGCAGCCGCCGGAAGGCCGCCACCACATCCGGCCGGCCCACCAGGAAGCTGACGCGGGCGCCGGTGACATCGAAGCTCTTGGACAGGCTGAAGAACTCCACGCCCACGTCCATGGCGCCGGGGGTGTTGAAGAAGCTGTGGCCCACCGCGCCGTCAAAGATGATGTCGCTGTAAGCGTTGTCGTGGATGATGAGGATATCGTACTTTTTGGCAAAGGCCACGATCTCGGCATACAGCTCGGGGGTACCCACGCTGCCCACAGGGTTGGCGGGCAGGGAGACGATCATATATTTGGCCCGGCGGGCTACATCCTCGGGGATGCCGGCCACATAAGGCAGGAAACCGTGCTCTTTGACCAGAGGATAGAAGTAGGGCTCGGCGCCGGCCAGCTTGGCTCCGGCAATGAAAACGGGGTAGCAGGGGTTGGGCAGCAGGACCGTGTCCCCCTCGTCGCACAGCACCATCCCGATGTGGCCGCACCCCTCCTGGCTGCCGTTGCAGCTGGCCACCTGGCAGGGGGAGATCTCCACCCCGAACCGCCGCTTGTAATAGCTGCACACCGCGTCCAGCATCTCGGGCAGGTCCCGGAGGCTGTACTTCCAGTTTTCGGGATCCTGGGCGGCGCTGACCAGCGCCGCCATGATGTGGGGAGCGGGGGCAAAGTCGGGGGTGCCTACGCTCAGATTGTAGATCGTGCGGCCCGCCGCTTCCAGGGCCACCTTTTTTTCGTTCAGCGCTGCGAAGATCTCGTCTCCGAACAGCTGCATCCGCTTGGAAAATTCCATCCTTACATTCCCTCTCTTTTGGCTGGCGGGCCGGCCCGGGCCGGCCCCGTCTTGATCTTGCTCCATTTTGGCACGTTTATTTTAGCACGTTTTGGGGGTCAATGCAACTGCGGGGGAGGCAGCGGCGCAGCAGGGGAGGCGTGCTGCGGCACCCAAAACCCGAAAAGGCCGGCGGCGCATCCGGTTTCTGGACGCGCCGCCGGCTTTGTTCGGTTCAGTCGGTGGTGGTGGCCGTCCGGCCCACCCCCAGCACGGCGGAGGAGATCTTGGCCCAGCTGTTGCAGCCGCACACCCCGTCCACCGTCAGCCAGTTGCGGCTCTGGTAGCCCATCAGGGCGGTCTCGGTCAGGGTGCCGAAGATCCCGTCGATGCGGCTGCCGGTGGGATAGCCCAGGGTGGACAGGGCGTCCTGCAGGATCATCACATAGCAGCCCCGGCTGCCCCGCCGCAGAGTGGGATAGCCCGAGGTGGTGCCGCTGCAGGCGGGCGTGCCGTAGCGCCGGTCAAAGTGGACCCAGGTAGGGGTGAGGGCGAGAGGCTCCACATAGCCCCAGGCGCCGGTGCGCAGGGCCGCGTTGAACAGCTCGGTGCGGTGGGCGCTGGTGGTGTTCTGCCCCACGTCGAAGGATACCCCCGCATAGTGCTGGCTGCGGGTGCCGTGGCCGCCCTCCCAGATGCGGCGGAAAGCATAGCCCACATGGATGCCCCGGCCATAGCGCCGGCGGGTCAGATTCCAGGCCTCCATGGCGGCGGTGGTGGTCCAGAGGACGTCGCTGCCCGACACCCCCCGGAACTCCCGCACCAGAAGGGTCTGCTCGGTGCTGTACGGCATGGAATCGTTTTCGTGGACGTCGCTGTACGAGTAGACCCGGTCGGCATAGTTGTCATAGATCAGCAGGCGGGCCATGGCTCATTCCTCCTGCAGCTGGGGCAGCAAGTCGGCCCCCGGCTGGATGGCCCCCGACAGCAGGCCCAGACCCACCGCCTCGGCGGCCACCCAGGTGTCGGCGTCCACCTGGCCGGTCTCGGGCAGGGCCAGCAGGTGCTGCAGGCTGCGCGTGCCGTTGGCCGCCGCCTCGGTGTAATCGGAGACCAACCCGGGGCTGGACACAGAGGGGTAATAGTAAGCGATACGGGTCAACAGCACGGTGTAATAGTAGACCGCGTCCCCGCTGCTGCCCACCGTCAGGGGCGTGCCGGGGTAATCCATCCGGTTGATGGTGATCACCGGCCCCGACAGCCGCAGGATGTTGGCCTGGGCGTACAGACTGTCCCAGGTGGCGCGGCCGCAGACGCCGTCGGGCTCCAGCCCTGCATGGCGCTGGTAGGCGGTCACGGCCCGCTCGGTGGCGGCGCCGAACTGCCCGTCGATGGACACCGCCGGCAGCTCATTGATATAGGTGTGCATCAGATAGAGGTAATATTGCAGCTCCCGCACGGCCCGGCCGCTGTTCCCTCTGCGGAGGGTGCCGGGGAACTCGCCGGGGCGCTGGTTCTCACTGAGCAGGTCGTTGGCAATGGCGGTGTACACCTCGCGCAGCTTGTTCCAGGTGCTGCGGCCCACCACTCCGTCGTCGGTCAGGGCAAAATACCGCTGGAAGGCGCTGACCGCCCGGCGGGTGCCGTCCCCAAAGGAACCGTCCACGGCGGGGTTGTTCAGGGCGGTATAAACGGTCCGGGCCATCTTGAGCCAGAACTGCACCAGACGGACGTTCTGTCCCTTGTCGCCCTGGCGCAGAGGCGTACCGGGGTAGGCGTTGGGGATGCCGTTGTCCACCTGGATGCTGCGGAACTGGTTGTAGACCGCGTTCCAGGTGGCTTCGCCGCAGATGCCGTCTGCCGTCAGGCCGAAACGCCGCTGGAACGCCCTTACGGCGGCAGCGGTGCCGCTGCCATAGCTGCCGTCCACTGTCACCGAAGGGATGGAGGCGATATACTGGGCGATGGTGGACAGCCAGAATTGCAGCTGTTCCACGGCGCCGCCCCGGCTGCCGGTGCGCAGGGTGACCCCTGCCCAGGTGCCGTCGGACAGGTCCCCGGCGGAAGTCTCGCCCTCGCTGGTCAGCTCGGCCAGGTCCTTGACCGAGACATAAATGTAGCTGATTCGGTACCAGGTGCTGCGGCCCACCACCCCGTCGGCCGTCAGGCTGAACTGCTTTTGGAACCGCTTGACGGTAGCGGCCATTTCCGACCCAAACACACCGTCGGGGGTCAGCTTGCCGAAGAAGGGGTAGTCCTGGGTGATGCGGTTGAGCTGCCGCTGAAGGGTAAAGACGCTGGCTCCCTGATCCCCCTGACGGACCGGGGAGCCGGGATAACTTTCGGGGATAGAGGCGATGTTGGAGGTGCTGACAAGCTCGATGTCGTCGCCATAGTAGTATTTGAGGATGGACAGGGCGCTGCGGCCCTGCTGGGCCAGGGTGACGGTGCCCCACTGCTTGAGTCCCGGGCAGGAGACGGTCTTGCCGTCGCAGTACTCGGCATAGTAGGGGTTGACAGTGCCTGTCTTGCGGATATAAGTGCTGAAGATCTCGTCGGTGAGCTTGACCATCACATCAAATACGGTGCGGCCGTGGACGTAATATTGGTCGTAGCTGGTGGAATTGGTGATGTTGAAGGGATAACCCCGGCTGGGATACCATTCGGTGTAGATGCGGTTGAGCGCCAGAGAGATCTGGCAGTAGATGTTGGCCCGCAGGGCCTGCTCGGGCCAGGTAACACAGAATAAACCAATTCACAAAAACAACGTGTAATCGCCACAAAATTTTGGTTTTCTGCAAAAAAATTGGGCTTTGGAGGGGGAATAAACGTACAATAAAATATGGATAAAAATTGCATGAAATGACTTGAAAAAGAAAAAGCGTGACGTGGATAAAACGATGTTTTATCTGGGACACGCTTTTTCAGTTGGGGTAAAGAAAGGTAATGGATTATGCTTGATTACTTTTACGGCGGACAAGCCGACCTATTTTCCTTTTATCGATTGCCCAAAGCTCTCTTTGTAGACCCCAGATTCCGCGCTGTCTCTGCGGATTCAAAAATCCTGTATGGCCTCCTGCTGGACCGAATGGGGCTTTCGGTCAAGAATGGCTGGACGGATGATACCGGCCGGGTATACATCATCTTCACGACAGAAGAAATCATGGAAGCGCTCTACTGTGCGGACAACAAGGCTACCAAGCTCATGAAGGAGTTGGAAGGCGTCGGTTTGATCGAACGGAAACGCCGAGGACTCGGAAGACCCAGCCTGATCTATGTGAAAAACTTTATCTCTGAATCGTCAGAACCGCGAATCCAGAATCGTGAAAATCACGATTCTGGAACCGTGAAAAACGCGACTCTTGAATCGCTAAAATCACGAGGAATTAAGAATAATCAAAACCATACTGACCTGAGTGAGACTGATCCTTTCCCTTCTGGCGAAGGGGACGGCGTGGCCGTCGGAACGGAATCCGAAGGGAACAACATCCGCGCCCGGTATCAGGAATATTTTCTCCGGCAGTTTGCGTTCGACTCTCTTGTTGCAAGCTGCCCCGACGATGAAGATATGCTGCGCGAAATACTGGAGCTACTGGTGGACACTGTGTGCAGCAAACGCCGCCTCATCCGCATCGCGGGCGACGATAAGCCCGCCGAGGTTGTGAAAGCCCAGCTCATGAAACTGAACGGCGACCATCTGCGGTTTGTCCTTATGTGCCTCAAAGAGAACACCACCCAGGTGCGGAACATCCGGCAGTATCTGCTGGCCACCCTCTACAACGCCCCCATGACCATGCACAGCTCCTACGCCGCCCGGGTGCAGCATGACATGAATCCTAAACCAGCTAAGTGTTAACTAACCCTAGGCTTCTGCCCCGGACTTTTTGATTTCAGGAAGGGAGGTGGTCTCTGTGAGCCGAAAAGCGACCGTGATTGCCGTGGTCAACCAGAAGGGAGGTACAGGCAAGACCACGACCTGCGAGAATTTGGGCGTTGGCCTTGCCATGGAGGGCAAAAAGGTCTTGTTGGTGGACGCCGACCCACAAGCCAGCCTGACCATCAGCATGGGCTGGCCCAAGCCCGATGAACTGGATACCACCCTATCCACGCTTATGGGCAAGGCTCTGGAGGATAAGCCCATCCAACAAGGGGAGGGGATACTGCACCACGCCGAAGGAGTGGACCTGATCCCGTCCAACATTGAGTTGGCAGGGATGGAAGTGAGCCTTGTAAATGCCATGAGCCGGGAAAAGGTTTTGAAACAGGTGCTGGAAAGCTCCAAACGCTCCTATGACTTCATCTTGCTGGACTGCACGCCCAGCCTTGGTATGCTGACGATCAACGCTCTGGCCGCAGCGGATAGTGCTCTCATTCCTGTGCAGGCACAATATCTGCCCGCCAAGGGCCTGGAACAGCTGTTGCAGACCATCCACAAGGTGCGGCGGCAGATCAACCCGCGATTGCGCATCGAGGGCATCCTCATGACCATGACCGACAGCCGAACCAGCTTTGGAAAGGAAATCGATGCCTTGATCCGGCAGGCATACGGCGGCAAAATCAAGGTATTTGAGCAGGGGATACCCCGTTCGGTGCGGGCTGCGGAAACCAGTGCCGAGGGCAAAAGCATCTTTGCCCATGACCCCAAAGGAAAAGTGGCAGAAGCCTACCGAGCCTTGACAAAGGAGGTGCTGCACAGTGCCGAAAAGCGGCGCAAACATCAGCTTGACCAGTTACGATGACATTTTCTCCACTGAAGAAACCCGCCAGACCGAGCAGATCCAGCAAATCCCCATCGCCGAGCTGCACCCCTTCAAGAACCATCCCTTCAAGGTGCTGGACGATGAAGCTATGCAGCGGACGGTGGAGAGTGTGGCTCAGTTTGGCGTGCTGGCTCCGCTCATTGCCCGGCCCCGGGAGGAAGGAGGTTACGAGATCATATCGGGGCACCGCCGCCAGCACGCGGCAGAGCTGGCCGGGCTGAAAACCATGCCGGTGATTGTGCGGAACATGAGCGACGATGAGGCGGTGATCCACATGGTGGACAGCAATTTGCAGCGCGAACACATCCTGCCCAGCGAACGGGCCTTTGCCTACAAAATGAAGCTGGAAGCCATAAAAAATCAAGGTGCTAGGTCGGATTTAACTTCGTGCCAAGTTGGCACGAAGTTCCGCGCTGATGCAGCACTGGCATCAGGAACTGAAGAAAGTGCGCGCAATGTTCAGCGCTTTATCCGCCTGACCAACCTCATCCCTGAACTGCTGGACCTGGTGGACCAAAAGAAAATCTCCTTCAATCCCGCTGTGGAGCTGTCCTATTTGACGGCTGCCGAACAGCGGGATTTTTTGGAGGCCATGCAGGATACCCAGAACGCACCGTCCCTTTCCCAGGCCCAGCGCATCAAGAAGTTGAGCCAGGAGGGCCAGTGCAGCTACGACGCCATCTTTGACATCATGGGCGAAGAAAAGAAAGCGGAAATGGACCGTGTGACCATCAAAAACGATGTGCTGCGGAAATATTTTCCAATGTCTTACACGCCCAAACAGATGCAGGACACCATCATCAAGCTGCTGGAACAGTGGCAGAAAAAGCGCCAGCGCAGCCAGGAACGCTGACCTGCTGGCATAAATCACAAAACACAAAGAACAAATTTGGAGGAATCGCCTATGAACAAAACGAAACCCACCCTCGCACAGCAGACCTATGAGAAGGTCTGCGCCATCGAGACCATCCTGAACAGCCTGCTGGCAGACAGCAGCCCGCCCGTGTCGGAGCGCCCCCTCTATCTGGCAACGGCTGGCCCCGAGATGCCTCTCTCGGTCATCCGACTGGAGGACGCTTCTGACTACCTCCCTTGTTTCGACGAGGCCGATTTGCTGTACGGCATTCCCGGCCTGCCCATCCTCATGAGCTACTGCCCGGAACAGGTCATGGACATTGGAGAGGAATCCTATCTCGTCGGCCCCATGGTCTTTTTCCGCATCGACCGGGACGGCTGCACCGTCTCCCTTCAGGTGGCGGACTTGTATCAGCTGGCCGAGTTCCTGGAGGAGCACAGCGTCATCCTGATGCAGGGTGGTGAGAGCTTTATCGCCATCCGGCTGGACTGACCATGTGGACGAGCGCGGTATTTTTTGCGGCGGGCGCCTGGTTCGGCTTTTTCATCGCAGCTCTGATGCAGGCTGGAAAGGACGGTGAAACCCATGCAGGAAGATGTGGAGAACAGAACGATCAACTTCGCCATCAGCACCACCAAGCTGACGGGCCGGACGATCCTGGCGGCAGCCCGTAAGTTCTTGCAATGGCGGGCGGGCAAGGTGCACGGCAAACCGGTGGGCAAGCAAAGCGTCAAGCAGCTGCTGCGGCAGGACCAGGGGGCCACCAACATTGAAATCGAGAAAACCGGCATCCGGGATTTCAAGCGGATTTTGGACAAGTACGGTGTGGACTACGCCATTACCAAAAACCATGACGATCCGCCGCGGTATCTGGTTTTCTTCAAGGCGCGGGACGCGGATACCCTGACCGCCGCCTTCAAGGACTACTCCGCCAAGCTGGTCCAGAAAGAAAAACGCCCCAGTGTTCTGGAGCGTTTGCAGCAGTTCAAGGCCCTGGCTACTGAGCTGGTGCCCGGCCGGATGAAAGAAAAGAAGCAGGAGCGTGGTGAGCGATGAACCAAAACACCAAACGCCTTGTACTCCTGAACCTGCCCTATGTCCTGATGGGCCTTTACGCCACCAATCTGGGTTATGCCTGGCGGCTGGCTGTCGGGGCTGACTTTTCCGAAAAGATGATGTCCCTGATGGGAGTTCTGCCGGGGGCGCTGGGGCGCATCGTGCCCAGCTTTCACCCGCTGGACCTGGCTGTTGGCCTGTGCTGCGGCGTGGGACTGCGGCTGGCGGTCTACCTGAAAGGCAAGAACGCCAAGAAGTACCGCCACGGCAGCGAGTACGGCTCGGCCCGCTGGGGCAATGCCAAGGACATCGAGCCGTATGTGGCCCCCAAGTTTGAGGACAACATCATCCTGACCCAGACCGAACGCCTCACTATGTCCAGCCGGCCCAAAGACCCCAAGACTGCTCGCAATAAAAATGTGCTGATCGTAGGCGGGTCCGGCAGCGGTAAGACGAGATTTTGGATCAAGCCGAATCTTCTGCAAATGCATAGTTCCTATGTCCTCACAGATCCGAAAGGTACCACGGTTTTGGAGGTCGGCAACGCCTTTTTGAAGAAAGGCTACCGCATCAAAATCTTCAACACCATCAACTTTAAAAAGTCGATGCGGTATAATCCCTTTCACTATATCCACAGCGAAAAGGACATTTTGAAGCTGGTGACGACCCTCATGACCAACACCCGCGGCGAGGGAAAAGGCGGTGATCCCTTCTGGGACAAGGCGGAAAAGCTCTTGCTTACGTCGCTTATTGCCTATATCCACTATGAGGCCCCGGAAGAGGAACAAAACTTCGCCACCCTGCTGGAATTTCTCAACATCATGGAAGTGCGAGAGGATGACGAGGAGTTTCAAAACCCGGTAGACCTGATGTTCGAGGACTTGGCAAAAGAGAAGCCCGACCACTTTGCGGTGCGGCAATATCGTCTTTACAAGCTGGCGGCGGGCAAGACCGCAAAGTCGATTTTGATTTCCTGCGGTGCTCGCCTTGCCCCCTTCGACATCGCAGAACTGCGGGAAATTACCACCTACGATGAGCTGGAACTGGACACCCTGGGCGACCGAAAAACAGCGCTGTTCTTGATTATGAGCGACACCGATAGCACCTTCAACTTCCTGATTTCGATGGTCTACACCCAGCTGTTCAATCTGTTGTGCGAAAAGGCCGACGATGTGTACGGCGGGCGGCTGCCGGTCCATGTACGGTGCCTCATCGACGAGTGCGCCAACATCGGGCAGATCCCGAACCTGGAGAAGCTGGTGGCTACCATCCGCAGCCGGGAAATTTCGGCCTGCCTGGTTTTGCAGGCGCAGAGCCAGCTCAAGGCGCTGTATAAGGACAACGCCGACACCATCATCGGGAACATGGACAGCCAAATATTCCTCGGCGGCTCGGAAAACACCACCCTCAAAGAACTGTCAGCGACTCTGGGCCGTGAAACCATCGACCTCTACAACACTTCGGACACACGCGGCAACAGCCCGTCCTTTGGCACCTCGTACCAAAAGACCGGTCACGATATGCCATAATTGTTCGTGAAGAGTTCAGCTGCCTTGAATTTGAAATGAATAGGGACACGATCAGCTGGATTCGGAGAAAATCGAGTACAGGAGGTCTAAAATGGAGCAGTTACCGAAGAAAATCCATAACAATGGCATCAGTTACACACTGATGGGGGATTACTACATCCCAAACCTGACTTGTCCAACAGATCCTCGCCCCATTGGCCGATGGGGCCGGTTACATAGGGAGTACCTAAAAATGGATCGCCCGATCCTTTATCAGGAGCTGGTTCTATCCGGCAGGCTGCACACCATCCTGGCAGACCTGAACGAGCAGGCCTCCGAAAGGTGCTGGCTGATCGTCCAGCAGATGGCCCAGGCCGAAGGCATTACCGAGGAGTTAAAGGCAAGCGATCCGATGTGCTGGGTGCAGCTCATGAACTCGATCCGCAACCGAGCCGAGGAAATCGTTAAGTCCGAACTGATCTACCGTTAAAGGAGGGGTAGAGTATGATTCTGGAAGCAATCTATAGCGGGAATTTTTACCCTAGTGAAACGGTTGTGCCAAAATCTGATAAATATCGTGAGGCGATAAGAACTTGCGAAAAGCTAATGGATCAGTTGGCTAAGAGGCTGAGCAAGGAGGATTACGACCTAGTGGAAGAACTCCAAGATCAAGTCTCCATCGCGCAATGTGAGGAAAGTGAGTGCCACTTCAAGGTTGGCTTCTCAGCAGGATTGCTGGTACAACAGGAAGCGCATGAGTTGATGAGCCAGTGGGACCATGAATGACTTTTGAACGAAATTATTCGTGGCCATATTTCAATCTATCAAATGACGTGGTGTTGTACTTTTTCTCCATTCCCACTTCGATTGAGTAAAGTGGTGGCGGTCAATTTGACCACCACCACTTTTATGGGATAAAGCGGTAACTGCACATATGAGGTAAATAGCTGAGAGAAAGGACATGCCAAGTAAAATCCTTAAATTGTCAGCTTAAAAGAAAAATTGAAAATGAGTTGTCCAATTAAATACCTTGTTGTCCATTCAAGTTTGATAAATTCGCAAAATTTCCCTAAAGCATATTGCGCCCCCCAAAAAATAATGATATACTTAATGAAATGGGGTGAATGTGCTATGGCGGACGAACTATTTACAGTTGCTCAAGCGGCTGAGTATTTGAAAGTATGCGATAAAACGGTACGGCGAATGATTGCCTCGAAGGAACTTGTTGCTTCCAAAGTAGGAAGTCGAAGCTGGCGCATCCGTAAAGATGACATAGATGCCTATCTAAACGCCACCAGTACGGGGCAGGAAGGAGCAGATACCATTGAGTGAAGAACTGATTCAGCGTAATTTGATAGAAGCTCCTGAAAAAATGGGCGATTGGAA
>ERZ1090864.757-NODE-759-length-16839-cov-8.704957_pt1 | contig 16839 bp, 18 predicted proteins | sample MGYA00478479_ERZ1090864 | MGnify/ENA primary metagenome ERZ1090864 (study PRJEB33644, sample SAMEA5815743) | chicken gut metagenome | biome: Chicken; feature: Gastrointestinal Tract; material: Caecum | place: Ireland | collected 2019-01-01 | study: A study of the...
ATCTTTTGTAAATCAATGATGATTACATTTGATAATATTTCACAATACTTAAATGTTAGCCATCTGTCGTTAGATTTAAGAAAGTGAAAATGAAGGCTCCTTCGGGAGCTTTTTTGCTTAGTGTCTAGTCGATGGATACTCACATATTACGGTAACATTATGAAAAAAATAATAGTTTTTTTTAACTCTGAACCAGCAATGGTAGTGCCAGTGATGACCGGAGTTAACACCATCATGCGTGAATATCCAAATGGCGAAACAACACACCTCACTGTAATGGCTGCAGGGTTTCCATCTCTGACCGGAGATCATAAAGTCATTTATGTAGCAGCGGATCGACATGTAACTTCAGAAGAAATTCTGGAAGCAGCAATGAGACTCTTGAATTGATTTGATTCTAATGCATTGATAATAAATGATAATCATCTTTATCTGTTTGTGTGAAATTTAGACCGTCATATGTTGATTATTGCGATGTTTCATCTTATCTTTTATACGTTTGCTCCATATAATTGACACTACTGTGTACCAGGACAGTCATAACAGACTAAAAGAGGAAATGATGAACATTGAAGAGTTAAAAACAAAAACAGAAGCAGATATTTCTGAATATATAACAAAAAAAATCATTGAGCTTAAGAAAAAGACCGGGAAAGAAGTTACCAGTATCCAGTTTACTGCACGGGAAAAAATGACTGGTCTTGAAAGCTATGATATCAAGATTGATTTAATCTAGCATGTTTATAGTATTAGCATCAATTTCTCATCAGATGCTATTCAACAATACAAATTACCCATAAACCTCGTTTTTACGGGGTTTTGTTATATTTAAACATTACCGAATAGATATAAATCTCGATTGTCGATGGTATTGGTTGTGTGACAATACCTAGTCTTTCCGGTATGCCTGAAGAGAATACAAACGACAGATTATGTAAGGGAAACGCGCTGAAACTTTCACTCTTTCATGCTGAGTGATTTGACGTTATATTTTTAGCCGCAAGTGAAGAGCAAACGAATGGAGCGACAAAATGCATAAAGATCAATACACTGATGCCCCCTCCCAGGAGCAGGTTCGTGTAAAAACTATGCTTAATAGCACCATTTCGATGGGTTACCCGGATGTTGTAATTGCATGTATAGAACATCAAGTATCTCTGGAAGCATTCAGGGCAATTGAGGCCGCGTTAGTAAAGCACGATAAGAATACGAAGGATTATTCCCTGGTGGTTGACTGATCACCATAACTGCTAACCATTCTGACCATTTCACAAGTGACAGAGTCAATATCGTATTCTGTCACTGTAAGGCTAATACAGTACTGCAATTCAACTACAGCAATGCCTCGTATTTAGGTGAATTTACAATATCGTCCAGTTCGGATGCCGGCTGCATTTCTGAAGATAAGGCATTTCGGTTCGCGTATTTTCCCCTCATGCTCGTCAGTCCTGCGCGTAGTAAGAAACAGGACACTCACACTAATTTGTGTGGGCATGCTGTGATGTCCTTCTGAATTATCCCCATGCCATTATGTAACGCTCTGTTTCAGATGCTCGTCACGGTTGTCAGGCTGTCGGGTCCTCCCAGTGGGGGTCCCTGCCACGGGGCGGGAGCGTCGCGGAAAAAGGCTAGTTTTTGCATTTTTATCGGCCACCATCATCTTTGCATCTTATTGATTATTAATGGTTGTTTGTTTTTTGTATGTCGAATTGAGTGTTTTTTGTTCGACATCGAACGCGTTTTCTTAAAGTTGTTCGCACGATGCATGTTTAAAGCTCTCCGGAGGAAATATGGATCATGAGTTGAAAAACCTGGTGCTGAATATTAATCAACTGGCGGCTTTATCTGGTCTGCACCGCCAGACTGTCGTGGCAAGACTGAAAAACATTCGTCCCGCTGGTGGACATGACAAACTCAAGCTATACCGGTTGACCGATATTCTGACTGAATTTATGGGGTTACCACCGCCGGTTGCTGAGGGCGAAATGGATCCACATGAACGCAAAGCCTGGTATCAGTCTGAACGTGAGCGTCTTAAGTTCGAACAGGAAACGGCACAACTCATTCCGGCCAGTGATGTCAGACGGGAGTTTGCCATCTGGGCAAAAGCGGTCGTGCAGGTGCTGGAGACATTACCGGATATTCTTGAACGTGACTGCGGTCTGCAGCCTGCCGCTGTGAGCCGTGTTCAGTCCATTATTGATGATCTGCGCGATCAGATAGCCCTGCGGGTGACTGAAGCAGGTGCGGATGATGAGGAGGAATTACAGCAGGAGGAGTAATGCTGAATCAGGAAACCGCAAAGGCAGCACGAACCGATTCAGGTTATATCCTTCGCGCACCGAGACGAATGCGGGTTGCTGATGCCGTTGCTCAGTATATGCGGGTGCCCATGGGGGCCGGGAACTCAGTCCCGTGGGATCCGCTGGTGGCACCGTATGTTATTGAGCCGATGAACTGCCTGGCCTCGCGTGAATACGACGCAGTGATATTTGTTGGCCCGGCACGAACTGGCAAGACTATCGGCCTGATTGACGGCTGGGTGATTTACAACGTGATTTGCGATCCTGCTGATATGCTGATCATTCAGATGACGGAGGAAAAAGCCCGCGAACACTCCAAAAAACGACTTGCCAGAACGTTTCGCGTCAGCCCGGAAGTGGTCAGTCGCCTGAGTCCGAACAAAAATGACAACAACGTTTATGACAGAACATTCCTTGCTGGCAACTACCTGAAAATCGGCTGGCCGTCAGTCAATATCATGTCCTCATCAGATTATAAATGCGTGGCGCTGACGGATTATGACCGTTTTCCGGAAGATATTGATGGCGAGGGGGATGCCTTCTCTCTTGCCTCAAAACGTACCACCACATTTATGTCCAGTGGTATGACGCTGGTGGAGAGTTCCCCCGGCAGGGATGTGAAGGATGTGAAATGGCGACGGACTTCACCGCATGAGGCTCCACCAACCACGGGGATACTGTCGCTCTATAACCGTGGCGATCGCCGTCGCTGGTACTGGCCCTGTCCACACTGTGGTGAGTATTTTCAGCCCTGCGGCGATGTGGTTGCTGGTTTCCGTGATATTGCCGATCCCGTGCTGGCAAGTGAGGCGGCTTATATTCAGTGTCCTTCCTGTTCAGGACGGATTATGCCTGAACAAAAACGTGAGCTGAACGGACGTGGGGTCTGGTTGCGGGATGGTGAATCCATCAATGCGGATGGCAGTCGTTATGGTAATCCCCGACGCTCACGTATTGCGTCATTCTGGATGGAGGGTCCGGCAGCTGCTTACCAGACACTCTCGCAACTCGTTTACAAACTGCTTACTGCAGAACAGGAATACGAGACAACCGGAAGTGAAGAAACACTCAAGACGGTTATCAATACCGACTGGGGATTACCTTATCTTCCCCGTGCCAGCATGGAGCAACGAAAAAGTGAACGGCTTGAGCAGCGGGCAGAGCCAGTTCCTTCCCGCAGTGTGCCGGATGGCGTTAATTTCCTTGTGGCGACAGTGGATGTGCAGGCGGGACGTCATCGCCGTTTTGTGGTTCAGGTAACGGGCTATGGCAGCCGTGGCGAACGCTGGATTATTGATCGTTACAACATCACGCAGTCATTGCGCGGTGACAGCGACGGGGAGAGCCAGCGAATTGATCCGGCCAGCTATCCGGAAGACTGGGATGTCCTGCTGACGGATGTTTTTCATAAAAGCTGGCCGCTGGCCTCCGATCCTTCTCAACAAATGCGACTGATGGCAATGGCGGTGGACTCCGGCGGTGAGGACGGGGTCACTGATAATGCCTATAAATTCTGGCGTCGTTGCCGTCGTGATGGACTTGGTAAACGTATTTACCTGTTTAAGGGCGACAGCATCCGGCGCGCAAAACTGATCACCCGTACATTCCCTGATAACACCGGACGAACGGGCCGACGGGCGCAGGCCGCAGGTGATGTGCCGCTCTGGCTTCTTCAGACGGATGCCCTGAAAGACCGGGTGAATAACGCGTTATGGCGTGACTCGCCAGGTCCCGGCTATGTGCATTTCCCTGACTGGCTGGGGAGCTGGTTTTACGACGAACTGACGTATGAAGAGCGGAGCAGTGACGGGAAATGGAGTAAGCCGGGTCGCGGTGCCAACGAAGCTTTTGACCTGATGGTGTATGCCGAGGCTCTGGTCATTCTGCATGGATACGAAAAGATCCGCTGGCCGGATGCACCGGAGTGGGCGAGCCGGGAAACCTGGCTGGAGTGTGTCCCGGATAGTACCGAACCGTCACCCACACCGGAACCGGTATCCACGCCTGTTAAAAAACAAAAACGGAAGAAAACAGTAACTGACGATGTTAACCCCTGGCTGACTTCCGGAGGATGGTTATGAACCAGAATGATATCGAAGCCATGATTCAGCGTTATACGGAAGCTGAAATGGCGGTGCTGGACGGAAAATCCGTCACCTTTAATGGTCAGCAGATGACCATGGAAAACTTATCTGAGATCCGGCAGGGACGGCAGGAGTGGGAGCGCCGCCTTGCGGCTCTGATTACACGACGACGGGGGCATCCCGGGTACCGGCTGGCGAGGTTCTGATGGCAATTCTTGATGATGTGATTGGCGTTTTTTCACCAGGATGGAAAGCGGCAAGGCTGCGTTCCCGTGCGGTGATCCAGGCTTATGAGGCCGTAAAAACGACGCGGACACACAAAGCCCGGCGGGAAAACCGAACTGCCGACCAGTTAAGCCAGTACGGGGCCGTGTCGTTACGTGAGCAGGCCCGTTACCTTGATAACAACCACGATCTGGTTATTGGTGTATTTGACAAGCTGGAAGAACGGGTGGTGGGGAAAAACGGGATTATTGTCGAGCCACATCCGGTATTACGCAATGGGGCAATTGCCCGTGACCTGGCTGCGGAGATTCGCACCCGATGGAGTGAATGGTCTGTCAGTCCGGAAGTCACCGGGCAGTTTACCCGTCCGATGCTGGAACGTCTGATGCTGCGTACCTGGCTGCGCGATGGTGAGGTGTTTGCCCAGATGGTTTCCGGGCGCATAAACAACCTGACGCCTTCTGCCGGTGTTCATTTCTGGCTGGAGGCGCTCGAGCCGGACTTTATTCCCATGACCAGTGATGAGAGCAACAGGCTGAATCAGGGCGTGTTTGTTGATGACTGGGGGCGTCCCGAAAAATATCTGGTGTATAAAAGCCGTCCCGTATCCGGACGGCAGATGGAAACCAAAGAAGTGGATGCAGAGCGAATGCTGCATCTTAAATTTGTTCGCCGTCTGCACCAGATGCGCGGGACGTCTTTGTTGTCCGGTGTGCTGATCCGCCTCAGTGCCCTGAAAGAGTATGAAGATTCTGAGCTGACTGCAGCAAGGATCGCCGCTGCTCTGGGGATGTACATCCGGAAAGGCGACGGGCAGAGCTATGAACCGGATGGTAATGGCAGCAAGGAGAATGAACGCGAGCTTACCATTCAGCCAGGCATTATTTACGACGATCTGAAACCCGGCGAAGAAATCGGAATGGTGAAGTCGGATCGTCCCAATCCTAACCTTGAAACTTTTCGTAATGGTCAGTTGCGTGCCGTGGCGGCGGGCAGTCGTCTGAGTTTTTCCAGTACGGCACGCAACTATAACGGCACTTACAGCGCCCAGCGTCAGGAACTGGTTGAGTCTACTGATGGCTACCTGATCCTGCAGGACTGGTTTATTGGTGCCGTCACCCGCCCGATGTATCGTGCCTGGCTGAAACAGGCTGTGGCATCCGGTGTTATCAGGCTACCCCGCGATCTTGACCGTTCTTCACTGTATACCGCGGTGTATTCCGGACCGGTGATGCCGTGGATTGACCCTGTTAAGGAGGCTGAGGCCTGGAAAATCCAGATTCGTGGTGGAGCGGCGACAGAATCAGACTGGGTACGTGCAGGTGGTCGTAATCCGGATGATGTCAAACGTCGGCGCAAGGCCGAAATTGATGAAAACCGCAAGCTGGATCTGGTATTTGATACCGATCCAGCCAGTGATAAAGGAGGCAGCAGTGCCGCAACGAAACGACAGGAGCCGCAGCACACCGACGACCAGTCCGAAGAATAATTCCTGGTTCAGGATGCAGGCTGGTCACCAGAGTGACGCGGATATTTATATTTATGACGAGATTGGTTTCTGGGGTGTTACAGCGAAGCAGTTTATCAGTGATCTGAATGCACTGGGCGATATCACCCACATTAATCTCCATATTAATTCACCGGGTGGCGATGTCTTTGAAGGCATCGCCATTTTTAATGCGCTGAAAACACATGGTGCGTCCATTACCGTTTATGTCGACGGTGTGGCGGCGTCAATGGCGTCGGTCATTGCGATGGTGGGAAACCCGGTCATTATGCCGGAAAACACCTTCATGATGATTCATAAACCATTTGGCTTTACGGGCGGTGATGCGGAGGACATGCGCACCTATGCCGACCTGCTCGATAAAGTTGAGGCGGTTCTGTTACCCGCTTATGCACAGAAAACCGGGAAAACCACCGATGAAATTGCTGCCATGCTGGCGGATGAGACCTGGATGTCCGGTGCCGAATGTCTGGCACATGGATTTGCTGATCAGGTAACGCCAGCCGTTAAGGCAATGGCATGTATTCAGTCAAAACGTACAGAGGAATTTAAAAAGATGCCGGAATCCATTCGAAACATGATTACTCCGCCAAGCAACAGTGCTCCACGCGTACAGGATGATGAACCTGCAGCCTCCCGGACGCCAGTGCAGGCAGCAGCACCAGTGGTGGATGAAAACAGTATCCGTGCGCAGGTACTGGCAGAGCAAAAAGCGCGTGTAAACGGTATTAATGATCTGTTTGCCATGTTTGGCGGGCGTTATCAGACGCTGCAGGCTCAGTGTCTTGCCGATCCTGAATGTTCGCTGGAGCAGGCCCGCGAAAAGCTGTTGAACGAGATGGGGCGCGAGTCCACGCCATCCAATAAAAATACCCCGGCTCATATTTATGCCGGTAACGGTAATTTTGTGGGGGACGGGATCCGCCAGGCGCTGATGGCGCGTGCCGGATTTGAAAAAACCGAACGTGATAATGTCTACAACGGGATGACCCTGCGTGAATATGCCCGTATGTCACTGACTGAACGGGGTATTGGGGTTTCCAGTTATAACCCGATGCAGATGGTCGGTGCGGCGTTCACACACAGTACGTCTGACTTCGGTAATATTCTGCTGGATGTTGCGAACAAAGCCATTCTGCAGGGCTGGGAAGATGCCCCTGAAACCTATGAACAGTGGACGCGGAAAGGTCAGTTGTCTGATTTTAAAATTGCCCATCGTGTGGGTATGGGGGGCTTCAGTGCTCTGCGTCAGGTGCGTGAAGGGGCGGAATATAAATACGTCACCACCGGAGATAAACAGGCCACTATTGCACTGGCGACCTATGGCGAGCTGTTCAGTATCACCCGTCAGGCCATTATCAATGATGATCTGAATATGCTGACCGATGTCCCGATGAAACTGGGCCGTGCGGCGAAATCCACTATTGCCGATCTGGTTTATGCCATTCTGACGTCTAACCCGAAAATCTCCACAGATAATGTAAGTCTGTTCGATAAAGCGAAACATGCAAACGTACTGGAGAGCGCTGCAATGGACGTGGCATCGCTGGATAAAGCCCGCCAGTTGATGCGCGTTCAGAAAGAGGGGGAGCGTCATCTGAATATTCGTCCTGCGTTCGTACTGGTACCGACGGCGATGGAGTCTGTTGCTAACCAGGTCATTCGCTCCTCAAGTGTCAAGGGGGCTGACATTAACGCCGGTATTATTAACCCGGTGAAAGATTTTGCGACCGTTATTGCAGAGCCTCGTCTTGATGATAACAGCCAGACCACCTTCTACCTGGCTGCGTCAAAAGGCTCCGATACGATTGAAGTGGCTTATCTCAACGGTGTGGATACGCCATATATTGATCAGATGGAGGGCTTCAGTGTGGATGGCGTGACAACGAAAGTGCGTATTGACGCCGGTGTCGCGCCAGTTGATCACCGCGGTCTGGTGAAATGTACGGCGTAAACGTCGCAGACAACAACTCTGATGGCCCGTAAGGGCTTTTTTTGTACCTGAAATCAGCCCCTGAACGGGGCTGTGCGGAGACAGTTATGGCAAAGAATTTTGTAGAAGAAGGAAAAACGGTGGCGATTGTTGCCAGTGCAGCCATCAGCAGCGGAGATCTGGTGCAGGTGGGCGATGTTTTTGCGGTGGCGCTGACCGATATTCCACAGGGTGAAACAGGCGACGGCATGACCGAAGGTGTGTTTATGCTGCCTAAGCTGAAAACGGATGACATGAAAACGGGTAAGAAGGTTTATCTGAAGTCCGGAAAAGTTCAGCTGACTAACAGCGGCTCTGATCCGCTGGTCGGGGTTGTCTGGGCAGATGCCGGAACCAGTGCAGAAGAAGTGCCGGTAAAACTCAATGTCTGATCCCTTTTCCCGGCTGGCAGCGCGTATGGATGCGATCACGGTCAGAAAGATGGGAAAGACAGCCTCGATTAATGATGTCGATATGACTGTGATCCCGGGAGAAACACTGGCAGAGCTGAATGCTCTGTCCGGACCTGCGGTCTCTCTGGTTGTGTTTTCTTCGGGATACCGCCCACGGCGCGGGGATCGCGTTGTTTATGACGGACAACAATGGACGGTCACACGGCATGAACGCTTTAACGGTAAGCCAATGATCTTTATTGAGTAAAGAGGTGTGGGATGAAGGGGCTTGAGAATGCCATCCGTAATCTGAACAGCCTTGATACCCGTATGGTGCCACAGGCCAGCGCATGGGCGATAAACCGTGTGGCACAGAAAGCGGTCTCGGTTGCCACCCGGCAGGTTGCCAGGAATACCGTTGCGGGAGATAACCAGGTGAAAGGGATCCCCCTGAAACTGGTACGTCAGCGTGTCCGGGTGTTTAAAGCCAGTCCGTCAGGAAAAATGACGGCCAGGATCCGCGTTAACCGGGGCAATCTTCCCGCCATTAAGCTGGGGACAGCCCGGGTCAGACTGGCCCGGCGTGGTGGAAAACTGCAGTACCGTGGCAGTGTGCTGAAGGTGGGTAAATATCTTTTCCGGGATGCGTTTATTCAGCAACTGGCGAATGGTCGCTGGCATGTGATGCGGCGTATTGATGGCAAAAATCGTTACCCCATTGATGTGGTGAAAATCCCGCTGTCCGGACCGCTGACACAGGCATTTGAAGATGCCCGCGACCGCATCATTGCTGCGGAAATGCCGAAACAGCTGGGGTATGCACTGAAACAACAACTGAGGTTATGGCTGACCCGATGAACCGACATACACAAATCCGCCAGGTCGTACTGGCACGCCTTCGGGAACAGTGTGGAGACAGCGCCACGTTTTTTGACGGACTTCCGGCATTTGTTGATGCGCAGGAACTGCCTGCCGTGGCGGTGTGGCTGAGTGATGCTCAGTACACCGGAAAAATGACGGATGAAGATGACTGGCAGGCTGTTCTGCATATTGCTGTCTTCATCCGGGCACAGGCACCGGATTCAGAGCTGGATATGTGGATGGAGAGCACCATTTTCCCGGCCCTGAATGATGTACCGGCACTTTCCGGACTCATCGACACCCTGATCCCACTCGGTTTTAACTATCAACGTGATAATGAGATGGCCACCTGGGCGATGGCGGAAATCACGTACCAGATCACGTACACGAATTAAGGAGGTGGTAATGACCACACCAAATCCACTGGCAAAAACGAAAGGTGCGGGAACGACGTTCTGGATGTACACCGGCAAGGGCGATGCGTTTGCGAACCCTTTATCGGACACTGACTGGCTGCGTCTTGCGATGGTGAAGGATCTGCAACCTGGCGAAATGACCGCTGATGCAGAAGATGACACTTATCTCGATGATGAAGATGCAGACTGGAAAACGACAACTCAGGGGCAGAAATCCGTCGGTGATACTTCGGCGACGCTGGCCTGGCGTCCGGGTGACAGCGGACAGAAAAAACTGGTTCAGTTGTTCGACTCCGGTGAAATCTGCGCGTTTCGTATCAAATATCCCAACGGTACTGTTGATGTTTTCCGTGGCTGGCTGAGTTCACTGGGTAAAACCATTGCCTCAAAAGACGTGATGACCCGCACCGTGAAAATCAGCGGTGTGGGGCGTCCGTATCTGGCAGAGGAGGGCACTGAAACCGTGGGCGTTACCGGGCTGACGGTGGCACCGGCATCCGCCAGTATCAATGTGGGAGCAACCACCACGCTGACCTTTACAGTAAAACCTGACGGAGCCAGTGACAAAGCGATCAGTGTGCATTCGACAGATCCACAGACAGCCACTGTGACCCTGAACGGACTTGTGGCCACGGTGAAAGGCGTGAAGCAGGGCAGTGTCAGCATTGTGGGCATGACTTCTGACGGCGATTTTGTGGCAGTGGCTACGGTGGCTGTCAGCGCCGCAGGTTAACAGGATGATACTCATCATTTGCCCCGGTTATTCGGGGCTTTTTTGCAGGTGGAGAATATGATGTTTCTGAAACAGGGCACGTTTAATTATGAAAAACAGTCCGTGGTGCTCAGTGAGCTGTCCGGGCTGCAGAGAATTGAATATCTGGCGTTTGTTCAGCAGCGAACGGCAAAGTTTGATGCCGGGGAGGGAGAACTGTCGGAGGCTGAACGACAGATTGCTTTTCTGCGGATGGGGATGGATATCAATGCCTGGCTGGTTTCCCGCTCACTGTGGAATGCGGATCAGTCTAAGGATGTAGAGACGCTTTGCGCATCCGTTATTACAACATGGTCGTATGATGCCCTGGGAGCGGGGGCGGAGATGGTTCTGTCGCTGAGCGGTATGGGAGCCATTGAGAATGCCGGGGATTTGGAGCATGAGGTGCTGACGCCGGAAAAGTCCTGACGCGGGAAATGCAGTTTGTCATGCGGCTTGCCCGGGAGTTCCGGCGGGCAGACTGGCGGCGGATGCTGTCGGAAATGTCGGCCACTGAGCTTGGTGAGTGGGGCGATTATTTCCGGATGCAGAGCTTCAGTGATGTGTGGATGGATGCGCAGTTTGCCTCGCTGAAGGCATTGATCGTGAGAATGGTGTCCGGCAGCAGTGATGCTGCGGTGGCTGATTTCAGCCTTTTACCGGAAGAGAACGGGATACCGGAGCGAACGGACGAAGAACTGATGCATCTTGGAGAAGGTATTTCCGGAGGTGTGCGTTATGGACCAGATAGCCAACCTGGTCATTGATTTGGGGATTGATGCGGCAGAGTTTAAAAATGAAATTCCCCGTATCAAAAACCTTCTGAATGGTGCCGCCAGCGATGCAGAACGGTCTTCTGCCCGTATGCAGCGTTTTATGGAGCGTCAGACTCAGGCCGCCCGGCAGACAACGCAGGCGGCTTCTTCGGCTGCAACAGCCGCCTCCGTCCATGCGCAGACGGTGGAGAAGAACGCACAGGCTCATGAACGCATGGCCCGCGAGGTGGAGAAAACCCGCCAGCGCATGGAGGCGCTGAGCCAGAAAATGCGCGATGAACAGGCGCAGGCCATGGCTCTGGCGGAGGCTCAGGATAAAGCGGCTGCTGCGTTTTATCGTCAGATTGACAGTGTGAAACAGGCCAGTGCGGGGCTGCAGGAATTACAGCGTATTCAGCAGCAGATCCGACAGGCCAGAAACAGTGGCGGGATTGGTCAGCAGGATTATCTGGCGCTGATTTCTGAGGTTACGGCGAAAACCCGTGTTCTTACACAGGCTGAGGAAGAGGCTACCCGACAGAAAGTGGCGTTTATCCGTCAGCTTAAAGAGCAGGCAACCCGCCAGAATCTTTCTTCTTCTGAGTTGCTTCGTGCTAAGGCTGCCCAGCTGGGGGTAAGCAGTGCTGCAGAAGTGTATATCCGCAAAATGGAGCAGGCAGGAAAAGCCACGCATTCGCTGGGTCTGAAAAGTGCAGCGGCCCGCCAGGAGATAGGCGTTCTGATAGGTGAACTGGCTCGCGGCAATTTAGGTGCGCTGAGGGGATCCGGGATAACGCTGGCTAACCGTGCCGGATGGATAGACACACTGATGTCACCGAAAGGCATGATGCTGGGCGGGGTTATTGGCGGTATTGCCGCGGCCGTCTATGGTCTGGGTAAAGCCTGGTATGACGGTCAGAAGGAGGGGGAAGAATTTAACCGCCAGTTGTCGCTGACGGGGCATTATGCCGGAGTCACTGCCGGGCAGCTGTGGACGCTTAGTCGTGCTATTTCCGGGAATGGTATCACGCAACATGCTGCAGCCGGTGCGCTGGCTCAGGTGGTGGGGAGTGGTGCATTTCGTGGAAACGATATCGGTATGGTGGCGAGAGCTGCCGCACAGATGGAGCGATCGGTTGGCCAGTCGGTCAGCGATACCATAAATCAGTTTAAGCGGCTGAAGGATGATCCTGTAAATGCCGCGAAGGCTCTGGACAATGAGCTGCATTTTCTTACTGCCACTCAGCTTGAGCAGATACGTGTCCTTGGGGATCAGGGACGGTCCAGTGATGCTGCACGGATAGCCATGTCTGCACTGGCAGAGGAAACCGGTCGGCGTACTGCGGATATTGATAATAACCTCAATGCGCTGGGCAGTACGCTGAAGTATCTGTCTGATTTATGGAGTCGTTTCTGGGATGCGGCCATGAATATTGGTCGTGAAGACTCGCTGGATGAACAGATTTCCGCTTTACAGGAGAAAGTATCGCGGGCGAAAAGACTCCCCTGGACGGCATCATCTTCTCAGGTTGAATACGATCAGCAGCGTCTTCACGAGCTTCAGGAGAAAAAACGCCAGAAGGATTTGCAGGATGCAAAAGAGCAGGCAGAGCGGAATTATCAGGAGCAACAGAAACGCCGTAATGCTGAAAATGCTGCACTGAACCGGATGAATGAAACGGAAGCAGCACGACATCAGCGTGAAATTGCGCGTATTAATGCCATGCAGTACGCCGATCAGGCTGTCAGGGATGCGGCGATACAACGTGAAAATGAACGTTACGAGAAAGCCCTGGCATCCGGTAAGAAAAAAACACGCGAAACCCGTAATGATGAGGCCACCCGGTTATTGCTGCAGTACAGTCAGCAACAGGCACAGGTGGAAGGACAGATTGCTGCTGCCAGACAGTCAGCAGGCATTGCCACGGAAAGGATGACAGAAGCGCATAAACAGCTTCTGGCTCTGCAGCAGCGCATCAGCGACCTGGACGGGAAAAAACTGACGGAAGATGAAAAGAGTGTGCTGGCCCGTAAAGATGAACTGATTCAGGCACTGACGCTGCTGGATGTAAAACAGCAGGAGCTTCAGAAACAGACGGCACTCAACGAGCTGAAGAAAAAAACAATTCAGCTGACCAGTCAACTGGCTGAAGAAGAGCGTGCTCAGCGTCAACAACATAATCTGGATATCGCCACGGTGGGTATGGGTGATCAGCAGCGGCAGCGATATCAGGTACAACTGAGTCTTCGTCAGAAATACCAGCAACAGCTGGAGCAGTTGAGGCGGGATAGTGAGCAGAAAGGGACATATAACACGGATGACTACAGAAAGGCCGAGCAGGCGCTGACGGAGAGCCTGAACCGACAACTGAATGAGAATCGCCGTTACTGGCAACAGCTTGAAATTGCTCAGGGTAACTGGAAAAACGGAGTCCTGCGTGCACTCCAGAATGTCACTGAGAATGCGGATAACACAGCCTGGACAGTGGAACAGTTGTTCACGTCTGCGTTCAGTAGCATGAGTGACTGGCTGGCGACATTCTGTACTACAGGCAAACTCAATTTCAAATCTTTTACTTCTTCTATGCTGTCAGATATGTCCAGAATCATGGCTCAGATAGCTTTAATGAAAGCGGTAAAAGGCATTGCTTCCGCGCTGCCTTTTGATTTTGTAGCCAATGCTGATGGCGGTGTTTATCAGTCGGCTGATTTGAGTCGCTACAGTGGCACGGTGGTTAACCGTCCGACGTTTTTTGCTTTTGCAAAAGGCGCGGGTGTGATGGGGGAAGCGGGACCTGAAGCCATTCTGCCACTGCGTCGTGGTGCTGACGGTAAGCTGGGGGTTGTGGCGGATATTGGTGGTTCAGGTATGGCGATGTTTGCCCCGCAGTACAACATCGAGATCAATAACGATGGCACGAACGGGCAGATAGGTCCGGCTGCCCTGAAGGTGGTTTATGACCTCGGGAAAAAAGCAGCAGCGGACTTTATGCAACAGCAGGCCCGTGATGGTGGTCGGTTAAGTGGAGCATATCGGTAATGGAGACGTTTCACTGGAAAGTGCGCCCGGATATGAATGTGGTATCAGAGCCGAAAGTGGTGACAGTGAAGCTGGGCGATGGTTATGAACAGCGTCGTGCGGCGGGACTGAATAACCAGTTGTCGACTTACAGCGTGACGATACGTGTTCGTAAATGTGAACACCCATCTTTAAAAGCCTTTCTGGAACGGCACGGTGGCGTCCGCGCATTTCAGTGGACGCCACCTTATGACTGGAAACCGATTAGGGTGGTTTGTCGTAAATGGTCGGCAAGCGTGGGGGCGCTGTGGGTAACCATAACGGCAGATTTTGAACAGGTCGTGGCATAGGAGGCTCTGATGCAGGATATTCCACAGGAAACACATCATGAGACGACACGCCTCACTCAGTCAGCCCAGGTGGTGCTCTGGGAAATCGATCTGACAGAGGTCGGTGGTGAACGTTATTTTTTCTGTAATGAGCAGAACGAAAAAGGTGAGCCGGTCACCTGGCAGGGGCGACAGTATCAGGCGTATCCCATTCAGGGGAGTGGTTTCGAACTGAATGGCAAAGGCACCAGTACGCGCCCCACGCTGACGGTTTCTAACCTGTACGGTATGGTCACCGGGATGGCGGAAGATCTGCAGAGTCTGGTCGGCGGAACGGTGGTCCGGCGTAAGGTTTACGCCCGTTTTCTGGATGCGGTGAACTTCGTCAACGGAAACAGCGACGCCGATCCGGAGCAGGAGGTGATCAGCCGCTGGCGCATCGAGCAGTGCAGCGAACTGAGCGCGGTCAGTGCCTCTTTTGTACTGTCCACGCCGACGGAAACGGATGGTGCTGTTTTTCCGGGGCGCATCATGCTGGCTAATACCTGCACCTGGACCTATCGCGGTGATGAGTGCGGTTATAACGGTCCGGCTGTCGCTGATGAATATGACCAGCCTACATCCGATATCACGAAGGATAAATGCAGTAAATGCCTGAGTGGCTGTAAGTTTCGCAATAACGTCGGCAACTTTGGCGGCTTCCTTTCCATTAACAAACTTTCGCAGTAAATGTAATGAACGCATCCCCAATCATCAAATCCGGAGCACGGTGATGGATGGGGAGAATATCGGGAAGGTGTGGAACCTGGCAGATTTCCGGCATCATAGTGCCCAATACGGGATGCAGAAAGCTCCCTCAGACTGGAGACTCCACAAATGAAATATACACCGGTTGGCGTTGATATCGCAAAACATCTGATTCAGGTTCACTTCATTGATGAGAACACAGGTGACGTGGTGGATAAGCAACTTCGCAGAAGAGATTTTCTGGAATATTTCAGCAACCGGGAGTCATGTCTGATTGGTATGGAGGCCTGTGGAGGCTCTCAGCACTGGGCACGGGAACTGACAAAGCTGGGGCATAAAGTCCGGTTGTTGCAGGCCCGCTTCGTTAAGGCATTTGTCATGGGCAATAAGAATGACGTGATGGATGCACGGGCTATCTGGATGGCAGTTCAGCAGCCAGGTAAAGAAATCGCCGTCAAAACAGAAGAACAACAGTCAGTGCTGGTTTTGCACCGTTCCCGCAGACAATTGGTTAAGTTCCGCACCATGCAGATTAATTCTCTGCACGGCACGCTCTTGGAATTTGGTGAAACAATTCACAAAGGTCGGGCAGCAATGGAGCGGGAGTTCCCTGAAGCACTGGAGCGAATGAAAGAGAGATTGCCACCGTATCTCATTACTGTGCTGGAAAACCAGTACAACCGACTGAATGAGCTGGACTCACTGATAGAGGATATTGAAAAACAGCTTACCAGCGTGGCGAAACAGAATGAGACCTGTAAGCGGTTGCTGGATATTCCCGGCGTTGGGCCACTTATTGCGACGGCAGCGGTGGCCACCATGGGGGAAGCATCAGCGTTTAAATCAGGGCGAGAGTTCGCGGCTTATGTTGGTCTGGTGCCAAGACAGACTGGCTCAGGAGGGAAAATCCGCCTGCTGGGGATAAGCAAACGTGGTGATACATATCTGCGAACCCTGTTTATCCATGGCGCAAGGGCGGCAGCATTACTGACCAAAGAACCTGGTCTGTGGATAACCGAACTGAAAAAACGTCGTCCGGTCGGCGTGGCAACCGTCGCCATGGCAAACAAGCTGGCACGAACAGTGTGGGCAATAGCCGCACATGGACGTAAATACGATAAAGAATACGTCAGTATCAGGTCATATTAATCACTGATACCGATAAACGATGAATTCTTAATAAAAAGGCGAATGCTGAAAGGTTGCTCTGGCGACCAGTGTGATGACAAAGACAGGTAAGACCGGGACTCACTAAACCTGAATGGGGTTTTGGGCTTGAAGCCCGCGCAGTAAATGAGGTGTGAGTCAGCGAATTACATAGGGGCTAGCAGCTTTATGGCTGCAATAAAGCCGGATATAAAGCTGCAACCTACCGTCAATGTCAAAACAATGGAAGCTGTGCAAAACGGGATGCGTTCATATAAAATCCCATGACACAGACAGAATCAGCGATTCTGGCGCACGCCCGGCGATGTGCG
>ERZ1090864.767-NODE-770-length-16644-cov-7.102417_pt1 | contig 16644 bp, 15 predicted proteins | sample MGYA00478479_ERZ1090864 | MGnify/ENA primary metagenome ERZ1090864 (study PRJEB33644, sample SAMEA5815743) | chicken gut metagenome | biome: Chicken; feature: Gastrointestinal Tract; material: Caecum | place: Ireland | collected 2019-01-01 | study: A study of the...
ATAGAATCAAATAAATATATAATAAAGTCTTTTCTTTATATAATCAATAGATTTTTCTTATTTTTCTGATATTTTTATACGATTGCCAGGCGCCTTTTTCATAGCTGATGTTCTGTCAGGCTGAAGGCACAAACCGTATGGACTCAGACTCCGGATCGTAGTTCTCAAGGTGCAGAGTTCCCGCGGTATCCGGGTACAGCTCCGCAAGTTTTGCCAGGATCGGCGGCACCTGCTGCAGCTTTTCTTCATAATTGCCGCTGCCCAGGAGCACTTCTACGATCCCGAAATAAACCTGGACATTTCCATCTGTGCATGACATTTTGTCCGGTGTAAGATCACATTTTTTCAGATTTTTTGAAACTTCAACGATTTTTCCAAAAATGGTGTCATCTTCAACAGGAAGCTTTTCCCCTATCTTTACTTTCGACGCATCAAATGTCAGGTTCTCAATATAAGGAGTCCCTTCGATCAGTTTATTCGTCCTCAGGGATGCGACCCCCGAATCGTCAAAATACAGATATGCCCCCTCATAGTCAACATATCCTGCCATTTCCTTTTCTGTCACTTTTACCCTGACTGTCCACGGATTTTTCAGGGAGATCTTCATACTCTCCACCCCGGACGGCAGATCCGCGTCCGTGAGATTATATTTTGCCATGATATACAGTGTATTCACAGAAAACCTGTCATTCTGTATCCATGTCGTTATCGTATTCTCACCATAATATGAATTGCCTTCCACCACAAAGGAACGGGTCCGGAACAAAAATACAGCCACAGCCGCAAGGACAGCAAGCCCGGCGATGACCGAGACTACGATCAGCCATACCCTTCTCTTTTTGTGCTTTCTTCTCTTCATCCAAATGCCTCCTTTACCCGTTCAGCCGCGCCATTCGCAAAACCGCACTTCGTGCTTATTGCGGCTTCCGCCGCTTCCTGATGCGGCCTTCCGTTCAGCCGCGCCATTCGCAAAACCGCACTTTCGTGCTTACTGCGGCTTCCGCCGCTGTTTTGCTCATGAGCAGGCGCTCACCCCATATGTAACTCTGCACCCAAAACCATGCGAGCATGGTTTGTGTGCGCAGAGTTACATATGGCTGAACTGGTTATTTCATTCTACCAGACTTGATACGCTTAGGACAAGTCCCATTTCCATGAGGAGAAACATGACGGATGTTCCTCCATAGCTGATGAATGGGAGTGTGATCCCTGTGTTGGGGATGGAATTTGTCACAACGGCGATGTTCAGGATGACCTGGATCATCATGTGCGCCATGGCTCCTGTGGCAATGAGCGCTCCCAGGAGATCCGGTGTCCTTGTGGCGATCACAAACAGCCGCCAGATCAGGATCAGGAACAGCAGGATGATGATCCCTGCCCCGACAAGCCCCAGCTCCTCGCAGATGATGGAAAAGATCATGTCATTCTGGGCCTCGGGAAGGAACCCCAGCTTCTGCACGCTGTTCCCCAAACCTCGGCCAAAGAGTCCGCCGCTGCCGATGGCATAAAGCCCCTGGAGCGTCTGATAGCCTTTTTCGTATTTTTCCGGATGCTGCCAGATCGCGATCCTCTCCAGGCGGTAGCTCTCCATGGCGAGGAACACGGCCATAAAAGCCGCTCCCGCGCTCCCCATCCAGATAAACTGTGAGTACTTCGGGCTTGCCACAAAGACGAGCACGACCGCGATCCCGAGTATGATGATCGCAGTGCTTAAGTTGCTGGCGCCCACCAGCCCGACCACAGGCAGCACGGGCAGCATCATGAGGATCAGCGTCCTGAACCTGTGCATCCGCCGGACATTTCTGCTTACCAGCCAGGCAAGGAAGAGGATGACCGCCACCTTCGCGAACTCCGAGGGCTGAAAAGAAAAAGGGCCCAAAGACAGCCATCTTTTGGACCCGTTATACTCATCTCCGAACAGCATCACAGCCACAGACAGGGCGATCGCTGCCAGGTATCCAGGAATCGCAAGGGGTATCCACTTATGATAGTCGATCTGCGCGATGACGATCATGCCCAAAAGGCCGATCAGTGTGGCAAATCCCTGCTTTTTCACATAATACAGGGGATCATGGAATTTTATCCTGCCATTGTAGACGCTGGTGCTGTAAAGCACCACAAGTCCGACTGCCACAAGGATCAGGATCACCGCTGCCAGCGTCTCATCATACCGCCTCTTCCTCTTGGAACGCTCCAATAAACTCCACTCCCTACAACTGTTTTACTAGTTCTTTGAATTTATCTCCGCGTTCTTCGTAATTCTTAAACATTCCCCAGCTCGCGCATGCAGGCGAAAGGAGCACTGCATCCCCGGGCTGTGCATATCCTACACATTTCTCAAAAGCTTCCTCAAACGTATCTGCCAGCACAACGTCCGTAAATCCGAGCCTTGCCGCAGTCTCAGCGATCTTTTCCCGGGTCGCCCCGATCAGGACCAGCTTCTTTACCTTCCCGTCAAATGCCTGGATCCATTCGTCATAAGATGACTGCTTATCATAGCCGCCGCCGATCAGCACTGTCGGGCGGTTCATCGCCCGGATCCCGCGTATCGCCGCATCCGGGTTCGTGCCCTTGGAGTCATTGTAGTAGGCGACTCCGTTCTTCTCCGCCACGAACTCGATCCGGTGCTCTACCCCGGCAAATTCCTTTAATGTCCTGCGTATCACATCCATCGGGACGCCGTACGCATACGCCATAGCCACTGCTGCCATGGCATTCTCATAATTATGAGTGCCCAGGATCTGGAGCTCGCTGACGTCGCACACCGGGATCTCCCCGTCCACATTGCAGATGATCGTGGTCCCGTCCAGATACACGCCTCTTTTAAGTTTACGCCGGCTGCTGAAATATAGAACATCCGCGGAGATCTTTCCGCCGAATTCCCGTAGGACATCATCCTCATAATTCAGCACACACACATCGTCCGCTGTCTGATTCTCCGCGATCCGTTCCTTTGCCGCAATATATGCTTCCATCGTATGATGGCGGTTCAGGTGATCCGGAGTGATATTCAGGATCGCGCTCACCTTCGGGCGGAAAGTATGTACCGTCTCGAGCTGGAAACTGCTCATCTCCGCTACGATCACAGAGTCCTCTCTTGTCTCCGGCACAATGCTCGTATACGGATTCCCGATATTTCCCACCACAAAGGTGCTCTCCTTCCAGTTCCCCATGATCTGTCCGAGGAGAGCTGTTGTGGTCGTCTTCCCGTTTGTCCCTGTAATAGCGAGGACATCTCCTTTTCCGAGCACATAGGCAAGCTCGATCTCTCCCCACACAGGGATCCCCGCCTCTTTCATCCGGTCCACGACCGGAAGGTCCGTCGGTACGCCCGGGCTCATCACTGTCAGGGACAATCCGCCCAGAAGCTCTTCCGGGAACTCTCCCAGCACCACGCTGAGATCCGCAGAGTCCGCGCCGCCGGCAGCATCCTGCCCTGACGGCTTCCCGTCCACGGAGCCTGTTCCTGCCAGGCTCTCCTGGATCTTCGTTTTTATCTCTGCCGCATCCAGCTTCTCATTCCCGTCATACAGGACCACCTGAGCGCCTTCTCTCAGGAGAAGTCCGGCTGCCGCTTCCCCGCTGATGCCGGATCCAAATACAAGTACTTTTTTCCCTTTCATCTCCATCGTGCTATACCCCCATTAATGCGATCAGGCAGAGGAGCGCCGTGATTATGGAAAACACAGCGACAACTCTTGTCTCCGACCATCCGCACAGCTCAAAATGGTGATGGATCGGAGCCATCTTAAAGATCCTCTTCCCGCCTGTCTTTTTAAAATATGTGACCTGGATGATGACAGAAGCCACTTCTACCAGGTAAATAAACCCGACGATAATGATAAACAGCGGCATCTGGAGCATGTATGCAGTCCCTGCCACGAAGCCTCCCAGCGCAAGGGATCCGGTGTCACCCATAAATACGCTCGCCGGATATACATTGAAAAGCAGGAACCCGAGCAGAGCCCCCACGACCGCGCAGGTAACCGGCTCGATACCACTCTTCGTGCCGATCGCCACCACAGTAAAGAACGTTGCCACCAGCACGGTCACGCTGGAAGCAAGGCCGTCCAGCCCGTCTGTGAAATTCGTCCCGTTGACCGTACCGATCACAGCGACAAACAGGACCGGATACGCCACCCAGCCGAGATCCAGGTAATACCCATCGGAAAACGGCACCAGCATGGTCAGCGGAATTTCTGCGACTCTAACCAGATAGAAGGCAAAGACCGCTGTGACTACGATCTGTAGCGCCATCTTCTGCATAGGCATCAGGCCGTCAGAACGCTTCAGCACCACCTTAAGGTAGTCGTCCAGGAATCCGATCAGCCCGAATGCGACCGTCAGGAACAGCACCGGGACGATCTTCGGATAATCTTTCACATAAAACAGGGATGTCACGATCACAGAGATCAGGATCATAATGCCGCCCATAGTCGGCGTACCTGCTTTCTTTAAATGAGACTGCACGCCCTCCACGCGCTCAGTCTGCTTCATCTTCAGTTTCCGCAAAAAAGGAATGACAACCGGTCCCAGCACAAGGCTGACCGCAAAGGATATCAGTACCGGTATCACTACATGACTGCTCATAAATCCACCTCTTCATCTCTTTCGTTTCTTAACCTGTTTAGTATAAACCATGGCTTACTTTTTTTCAATCCCGAGATACGGGAGCACGTTATCATAAATGCTCCTGAGCACCGGCGCCGCGATGGTCCCGCCGTAGTAAACGCCCTGAGGGTCATGGATGATGACCATGCCCAGGATCTGAGGGTCATCCGCCGGCGCAAAGCCAAGGAAAGAGGCGATATACTTATTGGCGCTCCTGGGAAGCGTCTGCGACGTCGCTGTCTTTCCCCCGATGGAATATCCTTCCAGATATGCATTTTTCCCCGATCCTTCCGCCACCACGCTCTCCAGCAGCATCCTCATGGTCTCGGATGTCTCTTCTGAGACTATGCCGGACTCCACTTCATGATCAAACTCTTCTACCACATTTCCATCTCTGTCAAGGACTGCTGTCCCCACATGGGGAGTCACTCTGTTCCCCCCGTTTACGATCGAGCTGACCGTCACTGCCATCTGGATCGGCGTGACCTGAAAAGACTGGCCAAACGTCATGGTCGCCAGCTCCACGGTGCCGATGTCCTCCTTCCGGTGCATGATCGTCCCCGCCTCCCCCGGCAGGTCGATATTGGTCAGCTTCATCAGCCCGAACTGTTCAAAATAATCATAGAACCGTCCCGCGCCCAGCCTGAGCCCGATATCCATGAACACCGGGTTGCAGGAATTCTGGATCCCCTGGACAAAGGTCTCCTGCCCATGCCCGCCCACCTTGTGGCACCGGATCTTCCTGTCCTCTACGATCCGGTAGCCCGGGCAGAAAAACGTATCGTCAAGGGACACCACTCCCTCTTCCAGGCACGCGGAAGAAGTAATGATCTTAAACACAGACCCCGGCTCATAAGTATCGTTGATACAGCGGTTCCTCCACATCTGGTTCAGTTCATCCTGGAGTTCCTCATCGGTCAGGGATGCCTCATCTGCCCCTGTATTCAGCTCATAGGGCTCGTTCAGGTTAAACTCCGGGACATTGACCATCGCGTAGATCTCACCGTTCTGCGGGTTCATCAGAAGGATGGACACTGCCTCTGCCTGTTTCTCCTCCATCACTTTCTCTGCCGCCTGCTGGCAGTAGGACTGGATATTATAGTCCAGACTGACCTGCAGCGTCTCGCCTGGCACGGGCTCGATCCGGTCCTCAGCCACACCTTCCAGCTCCACTCCCCTCGCGTCTGTCACTGTGAGGATCGTGCCGTTTATCCCTTTCAGATACTCCTCATATTTCACTTCCAGGCCGATGATCCCCTGATTATCCCCGCCCGTAAAGCCCAGGACGCGGGAGGCAAGCTCATCATAAGGATAATAGCGCTTATAATCCTCATCCACCTTCACTCCGGCAAGGTCATAGCCGCGGATCCTGTCCCCGGTCTCTTTATCCACATTTGTCCTGATCTTCTCCATGGAAGATACCTTTTCCACCTTTTTCCTGACCTCCGCCTCGTCCAGTTCCAGTTCCCGGCTCAATACAGAGATGACTTCCTCCGGCTCTTCCACCTGGCTGTGGATGACAGAGATCGTACATACTGTGCGGTTCGTTGCCAGCACCACGCCGTTCCGGTCCACGATCTCTCCCCTTGCGGCCTTGATCTCACGCTCCCGTTCGTGGAGATCCTGGGCCAGTTCCTGATAATAGTCCGCGTCAAAGATCATCAGATAGACCAGCCTTCCGATCAGGGCGGCAAGGATCAGGGCAGCACACAGAAAGACAACCATGATCTTCTTTTTATTGTATGTCTTATTTTTCTTCATATTATAAAAACCATGCAAAAGATGTTGTTACAGCTTATTACATCTTCTGCATGGTTATTCGCGTTTCCGCTATTCCGCCGTCTCCCCGGAAGCCCAGTCGTCCAGGTCCGGGCTGTAATTTTCATCGATATAAGCACCGTCCGGATTATCGTAGGTATCCTCGTAATTCTCGTCGTAATCCGTGTACTCTGTATCGCCGAAATTCTGTCCTTCTGTCTTGACATTCTCACCGCTCTCCGCGATCGTTGTGATGCCAAGATACGGAAATGCTTCCTCCATGATCTTTTTGCTCAACCCCAGTACCAGACTGCTGTCTCCGGCAGAGTCGTTCCTTGCCTCATCGATCACTACATAGACAAGCACCTCCGGGTTTTCCTGGGGCGCATAGCCCATATAAGAAAGAAGGTATTTGCCATTTCCGCGGGGAAGCTTTTCCGCGGTCCCTGTTTTCGCACCGATATCATAGCCTTCTACCTGCGCCCTCTGCCCTGTCCCGTAGTCCATGGTCGCTTTCAGATAGGTTTTCAGCATCTTAGAGGTATCAGATGATATCGTCTTCCGCAGAAGGACCGGATCCTTTGTCTCGATCACGTTGCCGTTTTCATCCTGGATCTGCTTTACCACATGAGGTTCATAGTAATATCCCCCGTTGATCAGGGAAGCGAACGCCGCAGCCATCTGCGTCATGGTCACATTAAAATTCTGTCCGAATGAGTTGCTGGCAAGATCCACATCCGTCATATTCTCCGCAGTATACAGGAGCCCGGCCGTATATGCCTCCCCCGGAAGGTCAATCCCCGTATACTCTCCGAACCCGAAAATATGCTGGTACCTGGTGAAGTTATCCACCCCGATTGCTGACGCCATGTCCATGAGGGCAACATTACAGGAATTCGCGATCGCGTCCTGGATCGTTTCTGTCCCGTGCCCTGCCCGGTAATGGCAGCCGATCTCCCATCCCATCACATTCTTTGAGCCTCCGCAGTAATACGTCTCGTTCCCGGTGAGCGTCCCTGTCTCCAGCCCCGCTGCCACGGTAAACGGTTTTGCCACAGATCCGGGTTCATATGCATCGCTGACACAGAAATTGCGCCAGAGGTCGTTCAGCACCTCAGCCTCTTTCTCTTCGTCTGACAGTTCATCCCATCCAGGTGTGCGGCCCTGCTCTGTATAATCTTCCGCCACTTCCTGTGTCTTCGCTGCCCAGGCCTCTTCCGGGTATACCTGGGACCAGTTTCTCGGCTCGTTCAGGTCAAAATTGGGGTACGATGCCTCCGCCAGGATCTCTCCTGTATTCGGGTTCATGATGATGACAGCGGTGTTCTTGCTGCCAAGCTCCCCATCTCCGGCATGTTCCTGGTTAAACTCCAGGATCGCCTGCTCTACGATATTCTGGAGAGTCACATCGATCGTTGACACTACTGTATTTCCATTCTTCGCCGGCTTCACGGTTCTTTCCACAGAAGACTCTGAGTCAAAATACCCGTATTCACGCCCGTCAGTCCCGTTCAGAACGTCATTATATGCATTTTCAATGCCGATCGCCCCATTATTCCCCGCATAGGTAAACCCCACGACATCACTTGCCAGGCTTCCGTAAGGGTAAGCCCTCGTATAGTCATCCTCCAGCCAGACGCCCACCACATTCGGGTATTTTTCATCATCCTCGTCGATCTCATTAAATTTCTGCGCAGTCTCATAGTCCACGCCCTGTGCGAGGATCTCATACTGGCTGTCCGGATCCTCTTTGACCAGCCCGTCTACCACGCTTCCGTCGATACCGAAGCACTCGCTGAGCACTTCCTTGGTAGGTTCCAGATACTCCTCTTTATCCGTCAGCATCTTTACATCAAGTATCACATTGTACACACGCTCGCTGGTCGCTATCTTTGTGCCGTTGCGGTCAACGATATCCCCGCGCTTAAAAGCGATCACCCGGCTGTCATAGATCTGCTGGTCCAGGACTGCCTTTGTATATTTACTCCCTTTGGTTACATTGATATATGTGATCCTGCCTATAAGAACAACAAAAGCCAGTATCACTGCCATAAATAGCATTACCAGCTTCCGTTGCATCCTGAGCGGGAATTTTTTTGTCAAAAATCCAAATCTGCTCTTTTTTCTTTTTCTTCCTGCCATATCATTTTTCCTTATTCTGATGCGTCGCTCGACTTCGCGAGCACTCCGCTCTCGGGAATGTCACTGTACTGCTTCACATACTCCTCTGACGGCCTGTCATACTCCACGACAGTGCCTTCATTCTCAGGAACCATTCCCAGTTCATTCATCGCACGGTCGCGCACGGTCACGAGATTCACAGAATCCGCCGCCGCATTATAAGCCGTGTCATTCGCCTCTGTCAGGTCTGCGAGCTGTTCCTGCATTGCAGTCACCTTCTCCGACCTGCTGACAACTTCTGACTGAAGGCTTAAATATACCATGCATACCATTACAGCACATACTGCTGCCACCGCCAGGAATACTGCGTATGCGGGGCTGATGCTCTTTGCGCGGTGTCTGTTCTTCGCCACCTGCCTGCTCATCGGCCTGTGCTGCTCCGGCTGCTCCGGATGCGCTCCCGGCATCCGCTTCGGAAGAGGTTCCGCCTGGCGTACAGCATTGCCATACACATAGAACTGGCTGCGTTCATTTCCCCTGCGCCCCGTTGTTCTCTGATCGTATGTCCTGTATCCTGCTGCCATAACGCAATGCCCCTTTCCTGTTTTTTCTCCTCCGGGCTCTCCCCTTCCCGTCGGAAAATAAATATTTTAAACTACTCCCTGCTATGCACGTTCAAATATCCTCAGTTTCGCGCTTTTTGAACGGCTGTTGGACTCCATCTCCTCCTCTGTCGGAAGGATCGGCTTCCTTGTGACCACTTTTCCCTTTGAGGTCTTCCCACAGACACATACCGGGAAGTGGCTCGGACAGGTACATGGATTTTCGTTCTTGCGAAATGCGCTCTTCACGATCCTGTCCTCCAGCGAATGAAATGTAATGATACAGATCCGTCCCCCTGGATTTAGCATGTCAATCATATCATCCAGCGAATCCCTGAGCACGTCCAGCTCGTGGTTCAGTTCGATCCGGATCGCCTGGAACGTCCGCTTTGACGGATGCCCCGAAGTCTTCTGGATCTTCATCGGTATGGCGTGCCGTATGATCTCATTCAGCTGTCCTGTTGTCTCGACCGGTCCCTTCGCGCGCTCTGCGACGATATGCTTTGCGATATTTTTTGCAAATCTGTCTTCCCCGTAGTCGCGGATCACGCGGTAAAGTTCCGCCTCGCTGTATCCGTTGACAATGTCCCTTGCCGTCATCTTCTGCCTCTGGTCCATCCTCATATCAAGCGGTGCATCCGCCCGGTATGAAAATCCTCTCTCGGCAGTATCAAGCTGATACGATGACACCCCCAGGTCCAGGACGATCCCGTCCACCTTGTCAACTCCTATTGCTTGGAGCTGCGGCTTCATATCACGGTAATTGCTCCTGATTATCGTGACCTTCTCCCCGAAGCCTGCCAGCCGCTCTGACGCCGCTTTTATAGCGTCCGCATCCTGGTCTATTCCTATAAATCTCCCCTTGTCATCTAACCGGCTGCACACTTCAAAGGCATGTCCGCCTCCGCCCAGCGTGGCGTCCACGTATGTGCCGTCCGGTCTGACATTAAGCCCGTCCACTGTCTCGTGCAGCAGTACGGATACATGTTCGAATGCCATGGTCTCCTCCTTATCAGATCCTGATCCCTATGGATTCCATACGCTCTGCGATGGCATCCAGGTCTTCTTCGCTCACCTGGCTGCGCTCTTCCCAAAGCGCCTTGTCCCAGATCTCAACTCTGTCCTGGACTCCCACCAGGACAACATCCTTCTCCAGATGCGCAGCCTTGCGGAGCGACGGCGGGACAAGAACTCTCCCCTGCTTGTCGAAGCTGCCCTCCGAAGCGCTTCCGAAGAAATAACGTTTAAAGATCCTGGCATCCTTGTTCATGCGTGGTAAGGTCTCAAGCTCGGCAACAAATTTATTCCATTCTTCCTGAGAGTAAACAAAGAGGCATCCCTCCAGCCCGTTACATATGACGAAGCTGTCGCCCAGATCATCCCTGAGTTTCGCCGGAATGATGAGTCGTCCTTTTTCATCAATGCTATGGTTAAACTCTCCTAATAACATCTGGAATCCTTTCTCTTAATGTGAGCCTCCACATCGCTCCCCACTTTGTACCACTAGCCACCACTCTTTACCACTTGACTCCATTCTAAACCACCACTCCCCCTTTTTCAACCCCTTTTTTTGATTTTTTTGTGACTCCCGAAAGCCGTAAATACGGCTGAAAACCGCGGTTTTCAGGGCAAAAAAAGAACATGTAGAGGATGGAATTCATCCATCACCCTACATGTTGTGTTTTTTACTGAAAATCATGAAATTTATTATGAGGTGGGGCGGTTTCCCACTTTCATCAGGATCTGCCGCCCGGACCAGCTTATTCAGCTTCGGTCTCAGCAGAAAGGCTGTTCAGATAATCTGTGACAGAATCATAATTCACGTCCGCCACAACCCTCTCTTTGCCGGACTCATACATATCGCAAGCCGAGTACCCCAGCCATCCGACCAGAGCAAGCGCTGCGATCGTAAGGACTCCCTTGCGGATGATCCCCATCATCCTCTGCTTCCGCATGAGCTGTTTTCTGTTGGCCTTCTCCTGTTTATAACGGTCCACCTTTTCCTGGCTCATATCACATATGCTCCTTTCCGTGTTTCACTCAGATATTGACAGTTTATCACATTCTGCGTCAGAGCACAACAATTATTCCGCCGTCATTTGCATACATGGTACTGATACCGGCTGTATCCACGATAAAGCTGTCCCTTACATGGATCTTATCAAGGATCATCCTCTCTACCTCCCGCGCCCTTTCAGGACAGTTGCAGTGCGCGATCGCGAGTACCTTTTCTTTTGTCCGTTTCCCGTCACGCACGATCTGCTCTGTCATTTTAGCCAGCGCCCGCTTCATCCCCCTGGCCTGCCCAAGCTGACAGATCGTCCCCTGGGGAGTCGAACCCATTACTGGTTTGATATTGAGCGCGCTGGCCACAAAAGATCTGATCCCCGTGAGCCGTCCGTTCTTGCGCAGTGTATCAAGGTTTTCCAGGACAAAATACGTATGCTGCCCTTCAATATAAGCCTCCGTCTCACTGACTGTCTCCTCAAATGTCATCCCCTGCTCTTCGCACTCTCTGACCTTGCAGGCGATCAGGGTTTCCCCGACAGACGCCGACCTGGAATTAAAGACATGGATCTGCCTGCCGTCCTCTCCGTGCTCCTCTTTCCAGAGCTTAGCCGCAAGCTGTGCGCTGTTATATGACCCGCTCAGCTCAGAGGAAAGGGTGACCACATACACTCTCCGCTCTTCCCCGCTGTACAGTTCCATGTATTTTTCCGGTGAAGGGCAGGATGACTTCGGGCACTCCGGACTCGCCGCCACCCGGCGCAGGAAATCCGCCTGGTCAAAAGTCTCATCATCCATGACCACATCCCCGTCCACCTGCATGCTCAAAGGCGCGCTCGTGTAAATGCCGCTCTCCTTCATCTTGTGTGTCAGCTCACCGCAGCTGTCTACAATGATCTTATAATCCATAATCTCTCCTCCAGGAACACAATGTATATTTTACATTTCCAGTATATGTAGTTTTTAATACCAGATTTAAATATACCATATATTTTCCCGGAAGGAAAGTCTTTCCTGTGAAATTCCTGTGAGCGAACTTCCCGCGAAATTCCTTTGAGCAGCTGTTGCGGGCAAACATCATAATCCGTCCGTTTATTCACCCTCCAGGCGGATCCTCCTGGAAATCCCCAGCGCGATCCCCATCTCCGCCATCAGGAACAGGATCGCAGTCCCCCCGTAACTGATGAACGGGAGCGTAATGCCTGTGGTCGGGAGCAGGCCCGTGACCACCGCGATATTTAAGATCACCTGCAGCGCGATATGAGCGAAGATCCCGGTCGCGATCAGCGAACCGTAAAGATCCGGCGCGTTTTTGGCGATAAACATCAGGCGGTACAGAAGGAGCCCGAACAAGATCAGGATCAGGATCGCTCCGAATACTCCCAGTTCCTCGCAGATGACCACAAGGATCATATCATTCTGGGCCTCCGGGATCACTCCCAGCTTCTGCGTGCTGTTCCCAAGCCCTTTTCCGAAAAATCCTCCGCTTCCGATGGCATACAGTCCCTGCATGACCTGATAGCTTCCATCATCCATGGTAGCCTCCGGATTCAGCCAGGAGATGATCCTCTGAAGGCGGAAATTGTCGCTGTTTTCCGCTGTCACAGCCAGGACTGCAATGCCAATGGCAGCCACAACCACTCCCACTCCGATGACCGCCAGGAACGGCTTTGTCTTCGGATGGATCACAAAGATCAGGATGCAGGTGATCGCCATTACGATGATCGCCGTACTCAGGTTGTCCGTCAGGAAGAGGACGCCTCCCGACGCCACCGCTCCCAGCACAAAGACGCGGATGATCCCTTCCATGGTATACGCTTTTTTCCCGAGACGGCACAGTTCATAAGAGATAAAAAGGATGACCGCGATCTTCGTGATCTCCGCCGGCTGGACCGTCATATTTCCCGGAAGGCCGATCCACCGCCTCGCCCCGTTTACCGTCACGCCCAGCGGCGTCTGCACCAGAGCCATCAGGAAAATCGAGAATATATAGATCTCAAAAGCAAACGCACCGTAAAAATGATAATCGATCTTCGATACGATAAACATCCCTGCCACACCGAATGCAGCGATCAACGCCTGCTTGGAAAAATAGTACATATCATTCCCGAAATCTGCCTGTGCCTCATACGCACTCGTACTGTAAAGCATAACAAGCCCGAAACACATCAGGAATACGATCACCATCAGAAGGTCGAAATCAAAATACTGCTCCTTTACCCCGGCCCTGCTCCGGCTTTTCGCGATCACTGCCGCCAGACCGGTGCGTTTCGGCGCTCTCGCCGGGCGCGCCGCCTGCCGCCGCTGCCCTGTATGTCCCATATCTCCTGTGCGCCGGACACTTTCCGGTCCGGCAGCCTGCCTGCGGGGACTGTACTCCGGCACCGGCTTGGGAGTACGGATCACCTGACGCCGCCTGTCAATGGCCCTCTGATAACTTTCATAGCCCGAGCGTATACTTACCGGCCGCATTGGCTTCGTATCTGAAAGGGAAGAGGAACTTTCCCTCTGTCCCACGGCTCTCATGGGCTGTGTGTCCCCGAGCCGCGGGCTGCTTTTCTTTCTGCTTTTTTTGTCCTGCCCTCGATTTTTGATCGGTCTGACAGTCCTGCTTCTCATATTATCACCTATCTCGTATTCATCGCCGGATGCACCGGTTTGCCGTGTTCAAAAAATCTGTCATACCACACAAGGAAAATATACACTGCCCAGATCTTCCTGCTGTCGTCTGTCTTCTCATTTGTATTCTTTCCTTCACGGTGGTCGTCCAGCATCTTCATGAGCAGATCCGTATTAAAGAACTTTTTCGCCGCGCTGGTCGCGAACATCGCTCTGACCCTGTTATAATACTTCTCTTCCCTCAGCCATACTCTGATGGGGATCGGGAACCCGAGCTTCTTTTTCTCAGCAGTCTTGCTGCGGATATGTCTTTCCGCCGCCGCCCGGAGAGCCACCTTTGTCCTCGGAGCCCTCACCTTATAGTCAAGGGGAAGCGTCTCCGCCAGCTCCAGCACCTTCTTATCCAGGAAGGGCACTCTGACTTCCAGGGAATTCGCCATGCCCATCTTATCTCCCTTCATGAGGATATCATGGACCAGCCAGAGATGCAGGTCAACATACTGCATCTTTGTCACCGGATCTTTATCCTTCACACGCTCATACAGCGGACGGGTCACATCCTGGATGCCCGGTCTGCATCCCTTCTTTAAGATCTTATTTGCCTCCCGCTCTGTGAAAATGTTTGTAGCGTTGGCAAAATAGCGCTCCTCCAGCGTCCTGCCGTGGCGCATGAGGAATCCCCTGCCTTTCATCCCGCGCGGGAGACAGTACTCCGCGAATCTGCCCAGCAGGCGCCGGATCCCGAAGGGGATCTTATTAAAAGCCGTGTGTTCCAGAGGTTCACAGTAAATATTGTATCCGCCGAAAAGCTCATCCGAGCCCTCGCCGGAGAGGACGACTTTCACTTTCTTAGAAGCTTCCTCGCTCAAAAAATACAGTGCGATGGCAGCCGGGTCCGCCACCGGCTCATCCATATAATACTGGATATCCGACAGCTTGTCCCAGTATTCGTCCGGGGTGATGACTTTCGCGTCATTCTCCATGTTGATACTCGCCGCGAACTCTTTCGCATCCTGTATCTCGCTGTACTGTCCCTCGTCAAATCCGACGGTAAACGTATGGTCCACCTGTCCGAGCCAGGTCAGATAGCTGGAATCCACGCCGCTCGACAGATAGGACGCGACCTCCACGTCACTGATCTTATGCTTCTCCACGGATTCCTTCATGACCGCTTCCACCTCATCAACGACCTCCTCAAAGGATTTCGTATTATCCCCGGTGAAATCCGGCTCAAAATACCGTGTGATCTTCATCTCTCCATTTTCATAGGTGAAATAATGTCCCGGCTGGAGACAGAACACACCTTTAAAAAATGTCTCATTCGTAGGCACGAACTGGAAAGAAAGATAATTTCCAAGGGCATCCTCATTAAAGATCTTGTCAAACTTCGGATGCTCCATAAACGCCTTGATCTCTGAGGCGAACATGAGCGTCCCGTTCATCTGCGCATAGTAGAGGGGCTTAATGCCAAAGATATCCCTTGCCGCGAAAAGGCGCTTCCTCTTCTTGTCCCAGATCGCGAAAGCGTACATCCCGCGCAGCCTGTCCACCAGTCTCTCGCCCCACTCCTCAAATCCATGGACCAGTGTCTCGGAATCTGTATTGGACACGAAAACATGCCCTGCCGCTGCCAGCTCCTCCCTGAGTTCCTGATAATTATAGATTTCCCCGTTAAATACAAGCACCAGGCTCCTGTCTTCATTATATAACGGCTGGTCGCCCACAGACGAAAGGTCGATAATGCTCAGGCGCCGGAATCCCAGCGCCGCGTCCTCATCGACATACTTTCCTTCACTGTCCGGCCCCCGGTGAATGATCGTATTCATCATATTCACCAGCACCTGTTCTCTGTCTTCCACTTCGCCCACAAACCCTGCGAATCCACACATATTAAGCTCTCCTTTTCACTCCCGCAGCCCACAGCCCGGATCCAGTCCACCCGGATGAGCAACTACACTCATAATAATAGATAAGGAACCAGTTTCGGTAAGTCTTTTTACCTGATCTGATCCCTTATTGCCATGCTCTGCGTCTGATAAAAAATTATAGTTTCTGTACCAATCGGGGTGACAGGATTCGAACCTGCGACCTCACGGCCCCCAGCCGTGCGCTCTAACCAAACTGAGCCACACCCCGCCGACTCATACATTATATATAATTTGCCGGCAAATGTAAAGAAATTTTTTCTGATGTCCTGTTCTCTTTTCAGCCGCTTGTTACTGTTCGCAGCAGCAGTCTCTTTTCACATCTCAACGCCCTTTCCATAATATAATAGTGAGTTACCACCTATGAAAGGAGCCGCCAACAATGGCAAATTGTCAAAATATGCGCTATATGCGCCGTCCCATGGCATCCGCTCCGGCCCCGTCCTGCGCCTGCCGGATGGACGGATGCCCGGACACACATGATTTTTTCCCATCTGACATTCCTCTCGCAATGGCTTATGTCAAATGGCAGAAATGGCAGGACATCTACGAACCGTGCAAAGCCCTCAGAAGCGGAACACTTTTTCAGGAACTGGATAAACCCTTCCTGGGGAAAGGAGGCTGCCGCAGATGAATATGAATACAATGCCAAACAGCAGTACCATGCGCAGAATGAATGATATGGCGCCGCACTCCGGCGGGAGCGTCATGAACCGCCGTCAGCTCATGGACCACATCAACCAGGTCAGCTTCGCAGTGGATGAAGTAAAATTGTACCTGGATACCCATCCCTGCGACAGGGAAGCTCTTGCGTATTTCCGCGAGATGAGCCGCAAACGTGATCATGCCCTGAAGGAATATGCCGCCGCTTACGGGCCGCTGACCGTCGATACCGCTGAGGAATCCTGCGCCGAGCGCTGGACCTGGGTCAACGAGCCATGGCCGTGGCAGGAAGGAGGATGCTGATTTATGTGGAATTATGAAAAAAGACTGCAGTATCC
>ERZ1090864.776-NODE-779-length-16540-cov-50.055808_pt1 | contig 16540 bp, 16 predicted proteins | sample MGYA00478479_ERZ1090864 | MGnify/ENA primary metagenome ERZ1090864 (study PRJEB33644, sample SAMEA5815743) | chicken gut metagenome | biome: Chicken; feature: Gastrointestinal Tract; material: Caecum | place: Ireland | collected 2019-01-01 | study: A study of the...
CTGGTATTTTACTGCTTATTCCTCTATTTGTCAGGTTTTGTTAGGTGCTCTTAGGGGGAACCCATTTCTGCGCGCAGTCGCGCGACAGAAATTCCTTCCCCCTAATATTCCCCTGGGGACAAAATTTGCCGCTGAACCATGCACTCGGCCTGGCGGCCTCGCACACTCTCAGCGGCAAATTTCCCTGTATGTGTCCCGTCCATCCGCACATGTCGGCTGGACGGGACTTTTTTTATAATCTGGCGCGCTTTTATTTCAAATACCGTTCGACGGCGCGGGCGACGATGCCGCCCAGCAGGCCGCTGACCAAAAACTCGGCCACGCCCTGCACGCCCACCAGCAGCGCCACGAACACCAGGGGATTGGCTGCGCCGTTGGCGGCTACCAGGCCCTGGACATAGTCGCAGTGATAGAAGAACAGGACGATGTACCCCATAAAGAACAGGGTGTTGAGGCCGGGGGCGCACATGGCGCTGACGATGCAGCTCCAGGCGCCCTTTTTGTCCAGGCGGCGCAGGGCCTCGTAGATCAGGCCCACGCACAGGCCCATGAGCAGCCGGGTGCCCACGCACAGGATAAAGGTGTGCACAAAGCTGACCTGCAGCAGAGCGCTGGTCATGGCCGAGCCGCCGGTCAGCGCGTCGTAAAAGCTGACCGCGCCGAACACGGCCCCCAGCACCAGCCCCGCCACGGGGCCCATGGTGATGGCGCCCACCGCAATGGGCAGCGTCAGGAAACTCATATACAAGGGGCCCATGGGCACGCTGCCCAGGCCGATGGCCTTCATCACCAGCTCAATGGCGATCAGAAGGGCCAGACGCGTCATGGCTTTGAGATCGGTACGTTTTTGATTCATGATAAACCTCCTGCTGCCGTTCCGTCCTGAATGCCGGATACGGCGCATCAAATCTAAACCCACCCTCCACCCTTTTATGGTGTCCCCCCTGCCGCTGCGCGGCATCCCCCCTTCGGGGGGAACACACGGCAGGGCGCGGGGAATACCGGGAGGGGAGTTTTGTCGTTCAAAACCTCGAGGTATCGTTCACTTGTCGCAGGGGAATTTGATCCCCGCGGACTGACGGGCGGCGGTGAGCACCCGGCTGACGGCCAGGGACGTTTCCAGCATCCCGCTGCAAAGCTCCTGGTCGCCGGCGGCGATGGCGTGGGCGATGATCTCGAACTCGGCCGCGCAGCGGGGGCGCTTGCCGTTGAGGGAGAAGTGCTCTTCCCGGCCGTCGTTCAGATGGAGGGTGACGGGGCCGCAGAAATTGGCGGTGCTCTTTTGCAGCAGGTAGCCCCGCGTGCCCTGGATGACATAGCGGGGCGGCGCGGCGCAGTCCTTGGCGGCGATGCTGACCGCCTTGAACGAGCGGTAGTCCATGGTCAAAATGCCGCTGGTGTCGATGCCCTTTTCCACGTTGGCGGCGTAGTGCACCTGCTGGGGCTCGCCGAAAAGGCCCACGATGTAGCTGACGTTGTAGACCGCCAGGTCCATCAGCGCACCGCCCGCCTGCTGCGGGTCGAACACGGGGGCGGTCTGTCCGGCGCAGAAAGCGTCGTACCGGCTGGAATACTGGCTGAAATTGCACTGTACCAGCTTGACCTGCCCCACCCGGGGCAGCAGCTGGCGCAGCTTGCGGTAATTTTCCAGGTACTGGGTGGTCACCGCCTCAAAGAGGAAGCAGCCCTTCCGGTGGGCCAGCGCGGACAGGGCCGCGGCTTCGCTGGCGCAGGGGGCCAGGGGCTTTTCCACGATGACGTGCCTGCCCGCTTCCAGCGCCGCTTTGGCATAGGCGGTGTGGAGGAGGTTGGGCAGGGCGATGTAGACCACGTCCACCGCGGCCAGCAGCTGGCTGTAATCGGTGACGTGGAGGGGCACGCCGTACTGGGCGCAGAGGGCGGCCGCTTTGCCGGCGCTGCGCTGGGTGCTGCACAGGGCCGCCACCTCGAAGACAGGGCTGGACGCCAGCCAGGGCAGGAACTCCTGCACGATCTTTCCACTGCCCACAATGCCTAGCTTCATCCCGCGTTCCTCCTTTTCACAGCCTCGTCGCGGCGGCCGCGGCGGCGCTCCTCCCGGCGGAAGGGCTCCCGGCGCTTTTCCTCCTGTTCAGGGCGGAAGCGGCGGCTGTCCCCGCGGCGGGCCGGGCGGCTGTTCAGCTCATAGAGCAGCGCCAGCCCTTTCAGCATCAGTTCGGGGTCGTAGGTCAGGGGGTGGCGGCACAAAGGCGCCACGTATTTGGCCAGCCCGCCGGTCAGCACCAGCGTGACCGGGCTGCCCAGCTCCTCCTCGATGCGCTGGACCATCCCGTCCAGCAGCACCGCCGTCCCCATCACCGAGCCGGAGAGCATACACTCCGCGGTGGTGGTGCCGATGGCGTGGCGCGGGCGGGCCAGATGGATCTGGGGCAGCTGGGCGCAGCGGTCCCCCAGCGCGCGCAGCCCGGTGGACAGCCCCGGGCAGATCACCCCGCCCCGGAACACCCGGTCCCCATCCACCACGTTGAACGTGGTGGCGGTGCCCAGGTCCACTGTGACCACCGGCAGCGGATAATTCGCCGCCGCGTAGGCCGCGTCCGCGATGCGGTCCTTGCCCACGGCCTCCGGGTCGGGCACCCCCATGGTCAGCCCGGTGCGGATGGAAGGCCCGACAATCACCGGGTCCTTGCCGGTGTAATGCCGGGCGCAGGCGGCCAGCGCGCCGGTCAGCTGGGGCACGACGCTGGTCAGCACAGCCCCCTCGAACCACACCTTGCGTTCAGGGTTGCGCCGCCGCGAAAAGATGCGCTCCATCTCGGCGCGGTACTCGGCCGCGGTGCGGGTGCGCACCGTGTCCATGTGGGCCACAAAGCATACACGTCCGTCCTTGATGCCCCCCAGGGCGACGGTGGTGTTGCCTATATCGATGGCTAAGATCATGTTGTCAGAAAGCCTTTCGGCCCCTCCTTTCTCACAAAGCAGGCCGCGCAGGGTGCGCCGCCCGTCTGGGTCGCTTTATTTTACCGCATTTTGACGTAAGTTACAAGTGGGAAAGCGCGGTTTGTTCGCCTTCCCCGCCGCGGCGGGCGGACTCGGCGCTTCGTTATAGCCCTCTCAGTCATGCCGCGTTTGTTCCCTTCTCTGTTCTGGCCCTCTCCGCCGCCTGCGGCGGCATGGTTGCGGTGCCCTGCTTTTGCTTCGGGCGTCGCTGCGCCCTCGCAAAAGACAGACCGCTGCCCCTGCTCCGCTTCGGCTGTTTCTGCCGCAGGCAGCGCCTCAGCTGCGCAGTCCCGCACGCGTGGGAGGCTCCCCTCTCAGTCTCGCCGCCCTTACGGGCGTCTCGCCAGCTCTCCCCCAGGGAGAGCCAAGTGCACGCCCGTGGGTAGCGGCCAAATAGTGGTAAGGCAAACTCAAAAAGCGACTTCTTCTGTTGTAACCATACAGCAAAAGGAGCCGCTTTCATGCCCTCTCAGTCTCGCTCCGCTCGACAGCTCCCCCGTAAACGTGGGAGCCAAAACGAAACCTTTAGGCTACTGCCTCCCACGCGTGCGGGGGAGGTGGCCCGCAGGGCCGGAGAGGGCAACAACAAACAATGCGGGGGCCGGTTCTCGCGAACCAGCCCCCGCAGAGGGACCCTATCTTTCGTGACGCAAAAGTTCTTTTGTTTTGGTGCGATCAACAACAGAAGGAACTACTGGTTAGGTATTTCCCCTTTGTCGTCACAGGAAAAGGGTGGTGCCAGACCGGCAGGCGTCTCTTAAACCCGCCAGCCTCTTATATCAAATACAGTATGGTGCCCTGTATTTGTTATAAGTAAAGTTTTGTTACCTACGATTAGGCGAGCTCACGGACGATCTCGACAGCCACGAAGGTCATGCTCTTGCCATGGTTGGCATCCAGAGTGATGGTATCGGCGCTGACAGAACCAGTGTAGGTGTACACGTTCTCAACAGTCTCGCCAACAGAACCAGCGGTGCTGTAGCTACGCACCAGGTCCTCAATCTCTTTGTTGAGCGTATCAGCAACTTCCATAACAGCAGCATCAGTGCTCAGACCGCCGTCAACAGCGTACAGCAGAACGACGTCAAGATTGTCCTTTTTGTAAAGATCCTTACCATTCTTTTCATTGGGGTTCAGGACATCAAGAACTTCGCCAGCACTGGTTTTGTTCAGGCTCTCGCGGTCGGTATCAGCCTTCTTCACCAGCTCGATAGCGGCCTGATGCAGGTCAGTTTTCTCCGTATCAGTGGCACTAACAAAGGCAACCATATCCTTCCAGTTCTGATCGTAATCACTAGCAATCTTGGAATCAGAAACGAAGTCCATCGCAAACTTCAGAGCGGCGTTCAGATCAGAGCTGTCGCTCATGCTGATGTTGGCGTCGCCGCGATCGCTCAGACGGCCCTCAAAGGTGGCAGAGTAGCCAGTAGCGGGAGTGGTATCGGGCTCCTCAGGCTTCTGGGTGTCGTCGGTGGTGCTGCCATTGCAGGCGGTCAGCATGGAGACAGCCATAACGCCGGCCAGAGCCAGAGAAGCAATCTTCTTGAGTTTCATAGTGAATTTTTCCTCCTTATGGTGTATAAAAGATAGAGACCCAAAACAGGCTGAAAGGAAGGTCCTTTTCCTTTCAAAAGCATTATAGCATACCCCCCCCGGTGTCAAGCCCCGTTTTACTATTTTTTGGTTTTTGCTTTCTTTTCTTTACTTCCTATCTTTCCGGCCCGTTTTGCGCCTATGGCGCTGGAAGGAATTTTGAGCGTGGGAGTGGTAGATTTTGTATATTTATGCTTTAGCCCTCTCAGTCTCGCTTCGCTCGACAGCTCTCCCGCACGCGGGAGAGCCTAAACGTAACCTTTAGGCTACTGCCTCCCACGCGTGCGGGGGAGGTGCCGCCGCAGGCGGCGGAGAGGGCCAGAACAGAGAAGGGCGCAAAGCGGCATGACTGAGAGGGCCATAGCGAACCGTCTGAGAGGGCAGCAAAAAAAGCGCCCGTTCCCGGGCGCTCCGTGCGTTTGTATATTTTTTGTGAAAAAGATTGTTTTACCCGCCCTTCCGCACGGCCTCGAGGAAGGCCGGGCCGTAGCGGGCGGCTTTCACCTCGCCGATGCCGCTGATGGCGCGCAGCTCGGCGGTGGTGCGGGGACGCCGGGCGCAGATGTCCCGCAGCACGGCGTCCGAAAAGATCATGAAGGCGGGCAGCTTTTCCCTGCGGGCCAGATCCCGGCGCACCGCGTAGAGGGCGGCCAGCAGCTTTTCGTCGGCGCTGGCCGGGGGCGCGGCCTTCTTTTTGGGGGCGGACGCCGGGCGGGGCCGGGGCAGCGGCACCTTGGGAGCCAGGCAGTTGGAGCAGCTGCGGCAGCGAGCCGGGGCCGCCTCGCCGAAATAGTGCAGCAGCTCCGCCCGCAGGCACCGCGGGGTGGTGGCGTAAAAGGTCATGTACTTGAGGCGCTCGCGGGCCTCCTGGGCGGCGGCGTGGCGCTGCTCCTCGGGGGCGTCGCCCTCGGCCTCCTCCTTGTCGATGAAGAACTGGGCCAGCCGCACGTCGTTGGGCGCGTAAAAGAGGACGCAGCGGGCAGGCTCCCCATCCCGCCCGGCGCGGCCGGCCTCCTGGTAATAGCTCTCGAGGTCCTTGGGCATATTGTAGTGGACGATGAAGCGGACGTTGGGCTTGTCGATGCCCATGCCGAAGGCGTTGGTGGCCACCATCACCTGCACCCGGTCGAACAGAAAGTCCTCCTGGTTCTGGCGGCGGCGGGCGGCGTCCATCTGGCCGTGGTAGGCCGCGGCCTGGATGCCCAGCCCCCGCAGCATGGCACACGTCTCCTCCACCTGGCGGACGGTGCTGCAATAGACGATGCCGGGCGCGTCCCCCTGGTCGAGCAGGAAGTCCACCAGGGCGCGGGGCTTTTCGCTTTCGCTCAGCCGCCGGGTCTCCAGCTGCAGATTGGGGCGGTCAAAGCCCGCCGTCAGCCGGAACGGCTCCTGCAGGCCCAGCTGAGCCTCGATGTCCCGGCGGACCCGCGCGGTGGCGGTGGCCGTAAAGGCCGTGACCACCGGCCGGGCGGGCAGCTGGTCGATGAACGCGCGGATCTGCAGATAGCTGGGGCGGAAGTCGTGCCCCCACTGGCTGATGCAGTGCGCCTCGTCCACCGTCACCATGCTGACCGGCTGCGCCTCGGTGAAGCGCAAAAAGCCCTGGGTCATCAGCCGTTCGGGGGCCACATAGATGATCTTGTACCAGCCGTCCCGGGCGCGGCGCAGCATCAGGGCCTGCTGGCTGGCGGTCAGGCTGCTGTTCAGGTAGGCCGCGGCCACTCCCGCCGCCACCAGCGCCCGCACCTGGTCCTGCATCAGGCTGATGAGGGGGCTGACCACCAGCGTCACCCCCGGCAGCAGCAAAGCCGGCACCTGATAGCACACCGACTTGCCCGCCCCGGTGGGCATGACCGCCAGCACGTCCCGGCCCGCCAGGGCCGCGTCCACGATCTCGGCCTGCCCCGGCCGGAAGCTGTCGTACCCGAACACCTTTTTCAAAACGTCCTGCTTGCTTTCCATCCAGCGGCCTCCTCCTTATCCTGCTGCAGGCAGTATACCACATTTCTGGCTTGGGGGCCAGTTCTTCCCGGCAGATGGATTTTTGCCGCACGGCATGGTATAATAAGCGCAGACAGTGCCTGCCTGCTCCAAACGGCAGGACAGGCGCAGCTTCCCTGCAAGCTCATGCAGCCGCTGCGGCCGGGCCATGCCCGCCGCCTTTTATGGAGAAGGAGCCTTTATGGAACAAAAACTCATCACCTTTGCCGTGCCGTGCTATAACTCTGCGGCCTATATGCGCCACTGCGTCGACACCCTGCTCACCGCCGGCGAGGACGCCGAGATCATCCTGGTCGACGACGGCTCGACCAAGGACGACACCCCCGCCATCTGCGACGAATACGCCGCCAAATACCCCGCCATCGTCCGGGCCATCCACCAGGAGAACGGCGGCCACGGCGAGGGGGTCAACCAGGGCATCCGCAATGCCACCGGCCTTTACTACAAGGTCGTGGACAGCGACGACTGGCTGGACACCGAAGCGCTGGAAAAAGTGCTGGACCGGCTGCGCCTGCTGCTGCACCGCGGCACCGCCCCCGACCTGCTGTTCTGCAACTATGTCTACGAGCACGTGGAGGACGGCACCAGCCACACCGTCCGCTACACCAACGTGTTCCCCCAGAACCGGCTGTTCACCTGGATGCACGTGGGCCGCTTCCGCCCCGACCAGAACATCCTGATGCACTCGGTCATCTACCGCACCGAGGTGCTGCGCCGCTGCGGGATGGTGCTGCCCAAGCACACCTTCTATGTGGACAACATCTTCGTCTACCAGCCCCTGCCCTACGTCAAGAGCATGTACTACATGGACCTGGACCTGTACCGCTACTTCATCGGCCGGGCCGACCAGAGCGTCAACGAGAGCGTGATGGTCAAGCGGGTGGACCAGCAGCTGCGCGTCACCCGCTACATGATCGACTGCCAGGACCTGGACGCCCTGCCCCCCGAGCAGGCCCGCCTGCGCAGCTATATGACCCAGTACCTTTCCACCATGATGGCCATCAGCGGCATCTTCCTGATCCTGGACGGCAGCCCCGAGGCCAAACAGAAGAAAGCCGATCTGTGGGCCTACCTGAAAGAGCGGGTCAGCCCCCGGGTGTACCGGCGGATCAAGCTGTCTTTGGGCGGCGCCACCAACCTCAAGTTCCCCGGCGGGGACAAGGTGACGGTCCTGGGCTACCGGCTGGCCCGCAAGATCGTCAAGTTCAACTGAGTTTTCCGGGCCGCGGCCGCGCCCTGCTCCGGCGGGGTGCAGCCTGCTCTGCCCCTCTGTCCGGTCTGTATCCTGTCCGCGGGTCAGGCCGGATTTTTTTGCGCTTGCTGCCTTCGGCGAAAAAGCCAAAAACTGTCCTGGAAAATCAGTAAATCCGTCATTGCGCGGACGGGGCGGATGGGTGTATTATTATAGTAGCATTCTTGGATACAACACACCCGATTCGGAAGCAAGGAGGAACACAATGGCGTTACACGTTCTGGACGAGGCCAACCGCTGCCTCGGCTGCAAAAATCCCATGTGCCAGCAGGGCTGCCCCATCCACACCAACATCCCCGAGGCCATCCGCCTGCTGAAAGCCGGCGAGATGGACAAGGCCGGCCGGATGCTGTTTGAAAACAACCCCCTGACCACTGTGTGCAGCCTGGTCTGCGACCACGAAAAGCAGTGCGAGGGCCACTGCATCCGCAACCGGATGCCCAGCCACGACCCGGTCCACTTTTCGGTGATCGAAAACTACATCTCCACCACCTACGCCAACAAGATGGTGGCGGGCCCCGCCCCCAAAAACGGGATGCGCGCGGCCATCATCGGGTCGGGCCCGGCCGGCCTGACCATCGCGGTGCTGCTGGCCCGCTGGGGCTACGACATCACCATCTTCGAGGCGCGTGACAAGATCGGCGGCGTCATGCGGTACGGCATCCCCAACTACCGCCTGCCCGACAGCGTCCTGGACGACTTCCAGTACCGCCACCTCGAGCTGAAGGGCATCAAGGTGCGCACCAACACCGAGATCGGCCGCACCCTGACCATCGACGATCTGTTCCGGGACGGCTACAAGAGCATCTTCATCGGCGCGGGCCTGTGGAAAGCCAACGCCATGCACATCAAGGGCGAGAGCCTGGGCAACGTCGCCTTCGGCATCGACTACTTGGCCAACAGCAAAGCCTTCCGCCTGGGGGACAACATCGCCGTCATCGGCGTGGGCAACTCGGCCATGGACTGCGCCCGCACCGCCATCCGCAACGGCGCGCGGCACGTCACCTGCTACGCCCGCCGGGACGAGAGCTGCATCAGCGCCTCCAACTACGAGGTCAGCTACGCCAAGCTGGAGGGCGTGGGCTTCCGGTTCTGCAAGGCCCCGGTCGAGATCCGGGACAACGGCCTGATCTGCCGCGACACCGTCAAGCAGCCCGACGGCACCTTTGTGCAGGTGGAGGGCAGCGAGACCTTCTACCCCCACACCGGCGTCATCATCTCGGTCAGCCAGGGCTCGGAGAGCGCCCTGATCGAGACCACCACCGGCATCGACACCAACAAAAAGGGCCTGCTGACGGTGGACCACGACGGCCGCACCACCCGGCCCGGCGTCTTTGCGGGCGGCGACGCAGTCAAGGGCGCCCGCACGGTGGTCGAGGCGGTGGCCATGGCCAAGGACGTGGCCGTCGCCATGGACGAGTACATGAAGGCCCTGCCCCCCGAAGACACCACCGACCCCTACGCCAACATCCCCACCTTTGGTACCCCCACTTCGGACGTGCTCGGGGAGCAGGAGCTCAAGGTCTGAGCCTTGACCCCGGCCGCCCTTTCTGATACAATAAGTTTTGTCCCGCGCCGGCTGTTTTTGGCGGACGCGGGGCATTTTCTTTTCTCTGTGGCATACTGACCAAGGAGGTGTCCGCCATGATCCAATCCAGCGAACGGGGCCGTCTGGCCCGGACGGCCCTGGCCCTGCTGGCCGGCAACGCGCTGTACTCCCTGACCGTCGTCCTTTTCCTGATGCCCTCCGGCCTCATCACCGGCGGGGCCACCGGCATCGCCCTGGCAGCCAACCGCCTCACCGGCGTGCCGGTGTCGGGGGTGCTGCTGGCCGTCAACGTCGCCATGCTGCTGGCGGGCTGGGTGCTGCTGGGGCGGCGCTTTGCCCTTTCCACCCTGGCCAGCACCTTTTTATCTCCCCTCACCCTGGCGGTGTGGGAGCGGCTGTTCGCCGGGTACGTCCTCACCGACGATTTGTTCCTGTGCACCATCTTCGCCGGGCTGGGCATCGGCGGGGCGCTGGGCATCGTGATCCGGGTGGGCGGCTCGACCGGCGGCATGGACATCCCGCCGCTGGTGCTGCAAAAATATTTCCGCATCCCGGTGGCCGCCAGCATGACCGTCTTTGACCTGCTGATCCTGTTCGCGCAGGCCGTTTCCAGCCCGAAAGCGCAGGTGCTCTACGGGGTGGTGCTGGTTTTTGCCTACTCCATCGTGCTGGACAAAGTGATCCTGCTGGGCAGCCGCCGCACCGAGGTCAAGCTGGTCAGCGCCCGCACCGACGAGCTGCGCTCCTCCATCCTCTCCGAGCTGGACCGGGGCGTCACCCTGCTCTCAGCCGAGGGCGGCTATCTGCGCCAGCCCGGCCAGCTTCTGCTGACCGTCATCTCTCCCCGGGAGCTGCCCCGGCTGGAGCGGCTGGTCCACGCCATCGACCCCGCCTGCTTCATGATCGTCAGCGAAGTGACCGAGGTCCGCGGCCGCGGCTTCTCCCTCGAAAAGGACTACCTCGACCGCCAATAACGCGCAAAAGCGCCCCGCAGGAGCAATGCTCCCGCGGGGCGCTTTCTCTTATTCTGGCTACGGCTTCAGCTGACCGCCGGCGGTTCACAGATCAAACAAGTCGGCGTGGGTGCCGGTGCGGACAAGATACAGTTCTTCTCCCGCTACCCGGTAGATCAGCAGCCAGTCCGGCTGGATATGGCACTCCCGGCAGCCGGTGTAATCCCCGGTCAAGAGGTGGTCCCTGTTTTTGGCCGGCAGAGGCGCCGGGATCCGCAGTGTATCGACCGCCTTTTGGAGCAAAGCAATATCCAGCCGCCGCTTTTGGCACAGCTTCAAATCACGTTTGAAGCGGGACGAAACATTCAGCTGCAGCATCGGCTCACTCCTCCAGCAGCTGGCTGAAGAAGTCCGCCGTCGAACCGGCAAAGTGTTCGCCTTTGCCGGCTGCGATCATGCCGTCCACTTCCTCGATGGCTGCGCGGGTCTCGGCGTTCGGCGTTTCATCCGGCAAAGCCGCCCCCTGCAGGTACGCAATGATGTACATCATTTTGCTCTCCGGGATCCGGTCGATCAGGCTTTTGGCAAATTCACGGCCGCTCATGGCGCTCACTCCCTTTCTTTGCGTTCCTATGCTTATTATACGACTGTACGGGTCAAATTGCAACCCGGAAATGCGGGCTGTTCGGCTTCAGCTGACCACTGCGCTGTCGCGCAGGGCGGACAGGACGCTGTCCTGCAGGGCCAGCAGGTGGACGTAGCCTTCGCCCATGCTCTCGGCGTAGCCGGCGTAAGTCTCCAGCTCGGCCTCGGTGGGGGCCAGGTCCAGGCTTTCGGCCACCGCCTGGAAGATCATCAGCTGGTTGCAGCTGTTCAGCACGTCCTGCTCGGTGTCGGCCAGCAGGGCGTCGGCGTTGTCGTAGCCCATGAAGCCGGCGAGGAACTCGTCCAGCGTCTCGTAGCCGAACATGGCCGCGTAGCTGTTGTAATAACTCAACTGGCTGCACACCTGGTAGTTCAGCACCACTTCGGGGATGCTGGACACGGTGCTGTTCTCGGTCAGGTAGTCCACCACGGCGTTGGTCAGGTTGGAGCTGTAGAGGCTGTCGTGGAAATACTGGTCCACGTCCGCCACCGTGTGCAGGTCGTTGGACGCGCCGAAGTTCTCCTCCACCCAGGCGTCGGTGGCCTCGGGCAGGACGCTGACCGCCAGGCTGTTCAGGGTGACGTGGAACACCGCCTCTTTGCCCGACAGGGTGACGACGTTGCCGTCCTCATCGGTGGAGTCGCCGTAGCCGTCGGGGAAGGTGACGGTCACGTCAAAGCTGTCCCCCACGTTGTGGCCCACGATCTGCTCCTCAAAGCCGGAGATGAAGGTGCCGCTGCCCAGGGTCAGGTCATAGCCCTCGGCGGTGCCGCCGGTAAAGACCACCCCGTCCACCGTGCCGCTGTAGTCGATGTTGGCGATGTCGCCGTCCTCGGCGGCCCGGCCGGTCACCGGCTGCTGGATGCGGTTGGACTCCAGCAGGTTATCCCACTGGGTCTGGATCTCCTCCTCCGAGGGCTCGATGTCCGTCTGTTTGAGGGGGATGGCCGCGTAGTCCTCGGGCAGGGTGACGTAATCCAGCGCGCGCACCCCTTCCCAGTGGCCGTCGCCGGTCAGGCCCTGGCTGTAGGTAAAGTTCTGATAGTCGTAGTTGGCGGCGGGGCCCAGGACCTCCGAGCTGGTGGCCTGGGACGAAGACGAAGAAGCGCCGCAGCCCGCCGCGGTCACGGCGAGGGCAAGGGCCGCGGCCAGAGCCGCGGCAGAACGAAGCTGTTTCAACAAAGGTAAAACCTCCTGATTTTGATGGGTCCTGTTCCAAGACGCCTTACAGTATACCGGAACATTGTTAAAAAAGAAAGTTCTTTAACAAAATTCCCATAAAAATCACGCAGCACGGCCCCGGACAGGTAGAAAAGCCCTGCCCCTTTGTGCTAAAATAAGAAAAACATGGATATCGAGGAGGAACCCCCTATGGATTACAACAAGGCAGCATTGGAAATGCACGAGGCCCATCACGGCAAGGTGGGCATCGTCAGCAAGGTGGACGTGCGCAGCCGGGACGATCTGGCCACCGCCTACACCCCCGGTGTGGCCGAGCCCTGCCGCAAGATCGCGGCCCAGCCCGACGACGTCTACCGCTACACCTTCAAGGGCAACATGGTGGCCGTGGTCTCCAACGGCACGGCGGTGCTGGGCCTGGGCAACATCGGCCCCGAGGCAGCCCTGCCGGTGATGGAGGGCAAAGCGGTGCTGTTCAAGCAGTTCGGCGGGGTGGACGCCTTCCCCGTCTGCATCGACGCCCCCGACGCGGCCAGCGTCATCGCGGCCTGCCGGGCCATCGCCCCCACTTTCGGCGGCATCAACCTGGAGGACATCAAGAGCCCCGAGTGCTTTGAGATCGAGCAGACCCTGGAAAAGGAGCTGGACATCCCGGTCTTTCACGACGACCAGCACGGCACCGCCATCGTAGTCACCGCCGCCCTTATCAACGCTTTGCGGGTGGTGGGCAAAAAGATGGAGGATGTGCACATCGTCCTGAACGGGCCCGGCGCGGCCGGCACCGCCATCATCAAGATGCTGATGACCGCCGGGGCCAAAGACATCATCGCGGTGGACCAGTTCGGCACCCTTTACAAGGGCTGCAACAGCGCCGAAGCCCACAAGAACTGGCTGGGCGAAGTGACCAACCCCCGCCAGATCAAGGGCGGCCTGGCCGAGGCCATCGAGGGGGCGGACGTCTTTATCGGCGTCTCCAAGCCCGGCTGCCTGACCGCTGAGATGTGCCGCCATATGGCCAAAGACGCCATCGTCTTTGCCATGGCCAACCCCACCCCCGAGATCATGCCCGACGAGGCCAAAGCCGGGGGCGTCCGGGTCATCGCCACCGGGCGCAGCGACTTCCCCAACCAGGTGAACAACGTCCTGTGCTTCCCCGGGCTGTTCAAGGGGGCGCTGTCGGTGCGGGCGCGCGACATCAACGACCAGATGAAGCTGGCCGCCGCCTACGCCATCGCCGACCTCATCACCGACGATGAGCGCAGCGACGAGTACATCATCCCCGGCGCGTTCGACCCCCGTGTGGCCGAGAGCGTGGCCGCCGCGGTGGCCAAAGCCGCCTGCGAGACCGGCGCAGCCCGGCTGTAAGGAGGGACCGCCATGCGCACCATTCCCGCCGAAACACTGACCGAGGCAGTGGCGGCCCTCTGCATCGAGGCCAACACCCGCCTGCCCGCCGACGTGCAGGCCGCCCTGGACGCGGCCCGCGCCGCCGAACCCTGGCCCCTGGCCAGGACCACCCTGGACCTGCTGTGGTCCAACCTTGGGGCCGCCAGCGAGGCCGGCCTGCCCATCTGCCAGGACACCGGCATGGCCTGCGTCTTTGTGGAGCTGGGCACCGGCGTCCACATCGAGGGCAGCTTTGAGGCCGCCATCCACGAAGGGGTGCGCCGGGGATATACCGACGGCTACCTGCGCAAGAGCATCGTGGCCGACCCCCTGCGCCGGGGCAACACCGGCGACAACACCCCCGCCGCCATCACCGTCCATCTGGTGGACGGCGACGGCTGCAAAGTGACTGTGGCCCCCAAGGGCTTTGGCAGCGAGAACATGAGCCGCATCGCCATGCTCAAGCCCGCCGACGGCGTGGAGGGCTTCAAGCGCTTTGTGGTGGATACCGTGCGGCAGGCCGGCTCCAACCCCTGCCCGCCGGTCATCCTGGGCGTCGGGGTGGGCGGCAGCTTTGACAAGGTGGCCTACCTGGCCAAAAAGGCCCTGCTGCGCCCCCTGGACGTGCCCAACCCCGACCCCTATTACGCCGCGCTGGAACAGGAGCTGCTGGGCGAGATCAACGCGCTCGGCATCGGACCGCAGGGCTTCGGCGGCAGGACCACCTGCCTGGGCCTGGCCATCGAGCAGATGCCCACCCATGTGGCTGGCCTGCCCGTCGCCGTCAACGTTTCCTGCCATGTCACCCGCCGGGCCACGGCCCAGCTGTAAAAAGGAGGGCTTCATTCATGGAATACAAGCTCACAGCCCCCTGCACCGCCGCCGACCTGGCCCCCCTGCGGGCCGGGGACACCGTGCTGCTGTCGGGGGTGGTATACACCGCCCGGGACCAGGCCCACAAGCGGATGATAGAAGCCCTGGACGCCGGCGAGGCCCTGCCCTTCCCGCTGGAAGGCAGCGCCATCTATTACGTCGGCCCCACCCCCGAGCGCCCCGGCCAGGTGATCGGCTCGGCCGGGCCCACCACCTCGGGCCGGATGGACAGCATGTCCCCCCGCCTGCTGGATCTGGGCAATAAGATCATGATCGGCAAGGGCAAGCGGGACGCCGCCGTCAAAGCCGCCGTCCGCCGCAACGGCGCGGTCTACCTAGCCGCCCTGGGCGGGGCCGGGGCCCTGATGGCCAAAAGCGTCCGCAGCCTGGAAGTGATCGCCTGGCCCGACCTCGGGTGCGAGGCGGTCCGCCGGCTGGAAGTGGAGGATATGCCCCTGACCGTCATTTTGGACAGCGTGGGCGGCGACCTCTACGAGTCGGGCCCGGCCGCGTACCTGGCCAGCCTGTAACAGGGGCGGCAGGCCCGGTTTGTTCGCCGAAACAGTCTCCCCCTCTTGCACTGCCGGCCATGATGTGATATGCTAGTATAAATTCTATTCATCATGCCCTTTTGGGGCGGAGGTTCCCCCGGGGCAGAAACAGGAGGCAGAACCAACCATGACGATCCATCAGTCCGCGGAAGATTATCTGGAGACCATCCTGATGCTCACCGAGCGCCAGGGCAAAGTGCGCTCGATCGACGTCGTCAATGAGCTGGGCTTTACCAAGGCCAGCGTCAGCATCGCCATGAAAAAGCTGCGGGAAAATGGCTATATCGCGGTGGACGGCGAGGGCAACCTGACGCTGCTGCCCCCGGGCCAGGAGATCGCCGAACGGATCTATGGCCGCCACCGCCTGCTGACCCATTTCTTCATCCAGCTGGGGGTGGACGAAAAGACCGCTGCCGAGGACGCCTGCAAGGCCGAGCACATCCTCAGCGAGCAGACCCTGGAAAAGATCCGCGAGCGCGCGCTGCTCACCGACGCCGAGAACTCCTGCGCCGCCCAGAACGAGTGATCTTCTTTTGACAGAGCATTTTTGACAAAACAAAGCCGCCGCCCTTGTTACGGGGCGGCGGCTGTTTTGTTATTTGCTACCTGTTACAGGTACCATTACTTGGCGCGGGGGCCGGCGTTGGCGATCTCGGGGGCCATGTGGGGATACTTCTTGGCAAAGTTCTCGGCGAACATATTGGCCAGCTTGTTGGCCTGCTCGTCGTAGGCAGCCTTGTCGGCCCACATACCGCGGGCGTCCAGCATCTCGTCGGGCACGCCGGGGCAGCTGGTGGGGTAGTCCACATTGAACACGTCGTGGTGCTTGAACTCGACGTTGTCAAAGCTGCCGTTCAGGGCTGCGGTGACCATGGCGCGGGTGTAGCTCAGCTTCATCCGCTTGGCGCCTGCAGCGGCGCTGCCGCCTGCCCAGCCGGTGTTCACCAGGTAGACCTTGGTGCCGTACTGGTCCAGCTTGTCGCCCAGCATCTTGGCGTAGACCTGGGGGTCCATGGGCATGAAGGGCTCGCCGAACAGGGTGGAGAAGGTGGGCTGGGGCTCGGTGATGCCGCGCTCGGTGCCGGCCAGCTTGGAGGTGAAGCCGGTCACGAAGTGGTACATGGCAGCCTCCTTGCTCAGGCGGCTGATCGGGGGCAGGACGCCGAAGGCGTCGGCGGTCAGGAAGATGACCACCTTGGGGATGCCGCCCTCGCCGGGGATCTGGGCGTTGGAGATATAGTCCACGGGGTAGCCCACGCGGGTGTTCTCGGTCAGGCTGTCGTCGTCAAAGTCCAGCTCACGGGTTTCGGGGTCCATGACCACGTTCTCGACCAGGGAGCCGAACTTGATGGCGCGGTAGATGTCGGGCTCGTTCTCTTCCTTCAGGTTGATGCACTTGGCGTAGCAGCCGCCCTCGAAGTTGAAGATGCCGTCGGGGCTCCAGCCGTGCTCGTCGTCGCCGATCAGCTTGCGGCCGGGGTCGGCGGACAGGGTGGTCTTGCCGGTGCCGGACAGGCCGAAGAAGACGGCGGTCTCATGGGTCTCGGGGTCCATGTTGGCCGAGCAGTGCATGGGCAG
>ERZ1090864.777-NODE-780-length-16533-cov-11.232370_pt1 | contig 16533 bp, 20 predicted proteins | sample MGYA00478479_ERZ1090864 | MGnify/ENA primary metagenome ERZ1090864 (study PRJEB33644, sample SAMEA5815743) | chicken gut metagenome | biome: Chicken; feature: Gastrointestinal Tract; material: Caecum | place: Ireland | collected 2019-01-01 | study: A study of the...
GATTAGCTGCAGTCTCGTGGGCTCGGAGATGTGTATAAGAGACAGTTATAATACTAATGCTATAGTTGGCTTGCAGTAAATAAAAAATGACACGATATAATTTTAGGAGGTAAAAACTATGAAGAGAGTGTTAGCTGCATTACTTACTGGAACAATGGTGGTTGCAACGGGATGTGTTGCGGTACAGACAGAAGAGGTGGATAAGAACGAGACCATCGTAGTCTATACCAACAACGGCGGAGAAGGACGAGAGCAGTGGCTGGTTGATCGGGCAGCAGAGGAAGGCTACAACGTACAGGTGGTTCATGGCGGCGCATCGGAGATTACCCAGCGTCTGATCGCAGAGAAGAACAATCCTCTCTGTGATGTGATCTTCGGTCTGAATAACATTGAATATGAAAAACTGAAAGCCAATGACCTGTTGGAAGCATGGGAACCCAATTGGACGGACGGCGTAGATGAGAGCCTGATTGATGCTGACGGGTTATATTATCCGGTTACGACAACACCGCTTGTGCTGATCGGGAACGCAGAGTATGAGGATATGCCTTCCGATTGGATCGATCTGGTGGATGAGAAATACAAAGGGCTGTACCAGCTCCATGCACTGAACGGCGGAACCGCCCAGACGGTATATGCAAGTATTATCAGCCGCTATCCGGATCCGGAAGGGGAACTGGGAATTTCTGAGGAAGGCTGGGAGATTGCGGCAGCGTTCCTGGGGAATGCCCACAATATTGTGGAAGGCGAAGATTCCATCGGAGATGTCATCGACGGAACCTATCCCATGGACGAGCACTGGGCTTCCGGTGTGATCACAGAGCAGAATGAGCGTGACTACAAATTCCAGATTATGACGCCGGAGGTTGGAGAGCCGTTTGTTGTGGAATCTGTAGCCATCGCCAAAGGTACTGAAAAGTACGATCTCTGTGTGGATTTCCTGAACTGGCTTGGAAGCTCTGACATTCAGCTGGAGTGGTCCAACGAATTTGGTACAATTCCCTGCCAGGCAGACGCGTTGGATAACGTATCCGACGATCTGAAGGAACTGATGGATATGTTGACACCGCAGGATCTGGATTGGGCGTTCATCGCTGAAAACATCGATGCCTGGGTAGAGAAAGCAGAGCTTGAATTTATTCAGTAATTGTCTCGTCAAATATTGTTTAGATAGGAGCAGACTATGGTAAAATTTGAAAATGTTGAAATCAAATACGGCAATTTTGTGGCAATGAACAATCTGAATCTGGACATCAAGGAAGGTGAGTTTTTCACCTTCCTGGGTCCCAGCGGATGCGGAAAGACCACCTCCTTAAGGGCGTTGGTAGGTTTTATCAAGCCCTCTAAGGGAAGAGTTCTGGTGGCTGGAAAGGATATCACGAATCTGCCGGTGGAGAGCAGGAATATCGGAATGGTATTCCAGAGCTATGCCTTGTTCCCCACGATGACGGTCTATGAGAATATTGCCTTCGGAATGAAGGTGAAAAAGATGTCCAATTCGGAGATCAGCAGAAAGGTGCATGAGGTTGCCGACAAAATCAAGATCACAGAGGAGCAGCTTCAGAAAAATGTATCTGAACTGTCAGGCGGACAGCAGCAGAGGGTGGCGCTAGCCAGGGCGATCGTTTTGGAACCAAAGATCCTCTGTCTGGACGAGCCGTTATCCAACCTGGATGCCAAGCTCAGAATCGACATGCGGCTTGAGCTGAAGCGCCTCCAGAAGGATCTTGGCATTACGACACTTTATGTCACCCATGACCAAGAGGAGGCTCTGACTCTTTCTGACAGGATCGCGGTATTTAATAATGGATACGTAGAACAAGTGGGAACACCTTATGAAATCTATAATTCCTCAAAGAGCGAATTCGTCTGCAATTTTATCGGAGATATCAACAGGTTTGGGACCGGGATCCTGACTTCCATTAATGAACAGATGGGAACAAAGCTGGATACCGCAAAAACCGGTTTTGTACGGATTGAAAAATGCGTGGATACCAGCAAGCCGGATCATGCAAAGATCCATGGAATTGTCACAGATTTGGAATTCAATGGAATTCTGACCAAATATACGATTTCCTGTATGGGACAAAAGGTCAAATATCTGGAAAAAAATGACGGATATAAATACTACAAAGAAGGCGATCCCATCGATCTGTATATTGATCCTCGCGATATCATGCAATTTTAAAGGAGGAATCTACTATGGGCAAATGGAAAACAAAATTGCAGGATGGAACGATCAATATCCCTGGTTTGATTGTGAAGGTCGTATTGATCTGGTTCATTTTTTCTTTTCTGGTGTTTCCGAATGTGAATCTGATTATTCGGGTATTTTTCCAGGATGGCCATTTTTCTCTGGAAGCGGTGGAAAAGATCATGAAGTCCCAAAGAGCTATCGACAGTTTGAAGAACAGCTTTATTTTGGCGGTTGCTTCCATTATTACGGTGAATATTTCCGGTATTTTAATCGTTCTGTTTACCGAATACTTCGATATTAAGGGCTCCAAGCTCCTCAGCATGGGTTTTATGACCACCCTGATCTACAGCGGGGTAGTGCTGGTAACCGGCTATAAATTTGTATATGGGGAAACGGGTATTATTACTAAAGTATTGATGCAGTTTTTTCCAGATATGAATCCACAGTGGTTTGTGGGTTTTGGGGCAGTGCTGTTTATCATGACATTTTCTGGTACATCCAATCACATGATGTTTTTGACCAATGCGATACGGGGGCTGGATTACCATACCATTGAGGCGGCGAAAAATATGGGAGCTTCTCAGCGAACGATCCTTTTTAAGATTGTTCTGCCTACGATGATGCCCACTATTTTTGCCATCACGATCCTGACCTTTATCGCGGCGCTGAGTACGATGTCCGGTCCTCTGATCGTCGGCGGACCTGATTTCCAGACGATCAATCCGATGATCCGGACATTCGCCAATATGACGACTTCCCGGGATATCGCGGCACTGCTGGCGATCATTCTAGGTCTTGCAACGGCGCTTTTGTTGTTTGTGATGCAGAAAATAGAGAAAAAGGGAAATTACATTTCCGTGTCTAAGACAAAAGCGAAGATGGTGAAGCAGAAGATCCAGAATCCGGTGCTGAACGTGATCGCCCATATTGTTGCCTATGTCATGTTCATCATCTACATGCTCCCGATCATCAACGTCCTTGTCTTTTCCTTTACTGATGGAATGACCATCCGGACAGGAGTGATCCGTCCGGATTCCTTTACTCTGGAAAATTATGCAAAGCTGTTCCAGTCGTCGTCTGCATACCGTCCCTATCTGGTCAGCATCGTGTACTCTCTGCTTGCCGCGCTGATCGTCGCTGTGATCTGTATTGCGGTGGCGCGGATCGTGACAAAGCTGAAGCGCAAATGGGACAAATGGTTTGAACCGTTTATTTTGATCCCCTGGATGCTGCCGTCCACCATGATTGCGCTGGGGTTGATGATGACCTATGATGAGGCAAGGTTAAATCTTGCCAATAAGATCCTTGTGGCGACTCCGGTGATCCTTTTGGTGGCATATGTGATCATTAAGATTCCTTTCTCCTACCGGATGACCCGGGCAGCCTTTATCAGCCTGGACGGAAACATGGAGGAAGCGGCGCAAGTGATGGGGGCGAAGCCGTTCTATACCATGAGAAAGGTGATCCTTCCGGTTATCATGCCGGTGGTGATCTCCGTCATCGTGCTGAACTTCAACAGCCTGCTGTCAGAGTATGATCTGTCCGTTTTTCTCTATCATCCGCTGTTCCAGCCGCTGGGGATTGTGATCAAAATGGCGACGGATGAGACTGCCACCACAGAGGCGCAGGCGATGGCATTTGTGTACACGGTGGTTCTGATGATTATTTCCACGATCGCCCTGTGGCTTGGCAGATACGGGGGAATTGAGACCGTGAAAAAGTTGTTTAGAAAGAGAGGAAAGGTATCATGAAATCTTTAGGAGAGTTAAGAAAAGAAAAGGGCGTCCTGGTGGCGGCACACAGAGGAACGTCCGGCGGAAATATTCCTCCAAATACCATTGCAGCTTTTGACCTTGCCCTGAAAGAAGGGGCAGATATCCTGGAGATGGATCTATTTAAAAGCCTGGATGGGGAGATTTTTGTTTTCCACACAGGCACAGAACCTGCTTATCTGGATCGGCATATCAGGATTGAAAGCAGGACGTCGGAAGAAATCAGAAATCTGCGGCTTTGCAACTGTGACTTGGAAGAAACCTTCCTGAGCGTTAATTCCTTTGATGAAATCCTGGAGCACTATAAGGGAAAATGCATCATGAATCTGGATCGCTGCATCAACATCACGGAGGATGTGATGCGGGTGGTCAGAAGACACAATATGACAGATCAGATCCTTCTGAAAAGCGATACGTCGGAGAAATCCCTGAAGCTGATCGAGACCTTTGCCCCGGATGTTGCCTATATGCCGATCTTCTTTATGGAGGAGGATACGGCATCGGAAAAGATCGAGCAGATGAACATCCATTATGTGGGCGCTGAACTGGTTTTTGACAGGGAGGATGCGCCCATTGTACAGGATTCCTATCTGGAAATGATGCATAAGAAGAACAGGCTTCTGTGGGCAAATTCTTTGGTTTATTCCAGCCGCGTACCCTTGGCGGCAGGACACAGCGATGACCTCTCTTTGATGGAGGATCCGGATAAAGGCTGGGGATGGCTGGTGGAAAAGGGATTTGATATCATTCAGACGGACTGGACCAGCCACTTGGTGCACTATCTGAGAGAGAAAATTTTATAAATCAGAAGATTGAGAGAAAGTGGAAAAGCCGGCTGGTAAGTGTAGGTCGGCTTTTTTTCAGCTATATACGGCGGGAAAACGGGTTCGGATCATGAAAATTGGAGATGGTTTTACAGTGAGGTGTTTGAATGAGTATAGAATGGATTGACGATTCCATCAATGACCTAAGCGTGGTTTCCATGGCTTTGCGCATGGTGCTGTCCATGGTGTGCAGCGGCGTGATCGGTCTGGAAAGAGGAAGGGCAAATCAGCCCGCAGGCATGCGTACTTACATGCTTGTGAGTTTTGGGGCGTCGATTGTGATGATTACCGGCGATTATCTGTTTAACAAATACGGAACGGGAGATCCGGCGCGGCTGGGAGCCCAGGTGGTAAGCGGCATCGGTTTCTTGGGCGCCGGAAGTATCGTGGTATCCGGAAAGTCCAGGATACGTGGCTTGACGACAGCAGCAGGGCTTTGGACCTCGGCATGCATCGGGCTGACATTAAATTGACGGCAATCCATTGTCTTTCTTATCATCGGAGGAAGATGATGGAACGATAAGTGCCTGCATCGTCCAGATGTTTGTTTTTCAGGCTGAACTTAATCAAGTAGAGTTTGAATTAGAACTTTCTGAGCATATTGATATCGCGACAGGAAAAGGCGACATTTACATAACATTGGAGAAGCAGTCACCAGACAGTTATGATAAAATAGATACAGATCTGTCATTTGAAATGGAATATGAGGATTGTCCAGCAGAACAGATTCAGTCTCAGTTCGGGAATCATGTTGCTGCTCAAATGGCGGAAGCTCTCGTCCCAACAGCATTACAATCGGATGCAGCATCCTCCGCACTGCAATGGGCAATTTTTAATGTTGAAGGTGATACGCCGTTGAAATTCAAAGAAAGCAGCTTATACAAACTTGGAGAAGCGCTGTTTGATTCCCGACGTTTTTTAGAGTTTCACCGATGTGTTCTGGACTGCTCATATCGAGAGAAGCTCATGACAGAACTTAATTAAAAATCAAAGGATGTAAATAATTATGGAAACTGATCACCAGCTAAGAGTTTTATATCTATACCAGATATTGCTCCGTCACTCCGATGTAGATCATCCAGTCTCCACCAAAGAGCTGATTGATATGATGGAAACCTATCATCAAATCAAATTGCATCGGACAACCATCCCTAAATACATAGAACTGCTGAACGCCGGTGGCCTTGAAGTGATGGAGATTCGTTCCCGTGAAAAGAAATATTATCTGAATGACCGTCTGTTTGAACTGCCGGAAGTGAAATTGCTGATTGATGCGGTGCAGTCTTCAAAGTTTATCTCCGTAGGCAAAAGCCAGGTGCTGATTTCTAAACTGATGGCGCTTACCAGTGAAGCCAATGCGGCAAAGCTCAAGCGCAATCTATATGTGACCGGACGTGTTAAATCAGACAACGAAAAAAGCTACTACATTGTCGAAGCAATCAATGATGCGATTAACGAAGGTAAACGGATTTCATTCTACTATACGGATTACAATACTCAAAAAGAGAGGGTGCTGAAAAACAATGGGTTACCGTATGTTATCAGTCCTTATGCGCTGATATGGGATGGTGACTTCTACTATGTTCTTGGCCTGAACCATAGCCGGAATCAAATCAATACCTTCCGGGTAGATCGGATCAGCAGACAGCCGGAAATTCTTGATGAGGCAGCGACATCGGCACCAGACAGCCTGAATCTGGCAAATTATTCGCGTGAGGTCTTTCGGATGTACGATACGGAGGAACCTGTTGAAGTATCGCTGCTTTGCGAAAACAGTCTGATGAAACATCTGATAGATCACTTTGGTCTGGATGTAGAGACGGAAACTGTAGATGACAATCATTTCAGAGCAAGAGTATTGGTTTGTACCAGCCCAACTTTTTACCGCTGGGTCTTTGGTTGGTGCGGCAGGATGAAGATAGAAAGCCCTGCTTTCGTACTGGATGAATATCATCGGATGGCGAGGGCTGCGCTGGAATGAGTCTGTTTCAGATTTAACGGAGACGGTAACTGTATGAACCGACAACGAATGAACAATCCAAATAAGAAATATAAGGAACTAAAGCAGAAGCAAAAAGCCCGTATCTCCGATTTGATGTATCGGGAAACTGACCGGTTTCTGCAGGAAAAGAAGCGGCCGCCGGATGATAATGAAGTTGTTCAAATTGCTGAGCGGGTATACTGTCGCATTCAGGGGCTTGGATTCTGGATTTCTTATGGCGAAGTGCTGAATGAATATCAGAAAAAAAGTCCACATATTCTCCAGCGATTACAAGAATCCGATTTGCCGCAGCACTTGCTTCCCAAAACGAAAAATGAACCATCTGCTGACCCAATGAGCACATCAAAGGAGAAACAGCGCAAAACAAAAGGACACAGACAGAAAAAGCCAAAAGAAATTCCTTTTCCCGAACAGGATGATACATTTTTCTTTATTGCCGGTTATACTTCCGGCGGCGCTCCCTATGGCGTGACCTGGGAGGAAATGGGATTAGAACCATGGGAAGAAATCGAATAAACAATGATATTTCGCACGAGATGTCGCTAACTGGCGACATCTCATTTTTTCTGGCAAAATATCCCTTGCAAGAAGAACAGGCGTTCGCTATAATATAAATATCTGAAACGAGCCGTTTCATTTAGAATGTGAGGAATGACCATGAGAAGCAAGAACCCGGAAGTGATGAATGCAATCTGTACCTTTGTTGACCAGTATTACCGTGAACACCACGCCTCTCCATCTGTAAATGAGATTGCACAAGGCGTTGGCGTGTCAAAGGCGACTTCCTATCGCTACCTTGTCGCCATGAATGAGCGCGGTATGCTTTCCTATAATGGCAAAACCATTGTGACAAAGCAGGTCGGCAAATGTACCTCCGGGTATTTTTCCGCACCGGTGGTTGGCAGTATCCGCTGTGGTGACCCGGAGCGTGAGGAGGAAAGCGTAGAGGAATATGTAAGCCTTCCCAAATCCATTTTTGGAGAGGGTAAATTCTATATTCTCCGCGCTAAAGGCGACTCCATGGTAGATGCGGGCATCGAGGATGAAGATCTGATCGTTATCAGAATACAAGATACAGCGGCGGTCGGCGATATTGTCGTCGCGCTGGATGAGGACAATGAGAACACTCTGAAAATCTTTGGCGGAATTGATGAGGAAAACGGAGATGTGATTCTTCGATATGCGAATCAAACAAAGTATCCGGACAAAGAAATTCGAGTGAAGCAGCTCATTGTACAGGGCGTGGCAAAACACGTCATCAAGGCCCTGTAACACTGGCCTTTACGATAAATCAGGAAAGGATGTGTTCTGACAATGGAAACCTACGATGTGCGCTGCCCAATCTGCGGGGAGCTGAACTATAATCTTTATCTGGAGGAAACGGATGGCTGGATGGAGTGCGAGCATTGCCATCAGGTAGTACAGATACTGGTATACGCTAAAACGAAACCAATCCCTGTTTATACCGGCAGGGCGCTGGCAGAGAAATTTTTGACGTCAACAAAGTGACAAGGCCATGGAGGGAGGATGGACTTATGCAGGAAAAAGAAATTTGGCGACCATTCTCATGGCATTGTCCAAATTGCGGCGAAATCTCCGTTGGGTATAAAAATTCCAGCGGCACGATCAAGGTGGAGTGCTCAAAATGCCATGCAGTGATGGTCAGAAAAGTAATGGGGCGTCGGCATGACCGAATTGACATCTACGCCCCCAAAGGTGAAGTCAATGAGACTGGGCGGCTCGCCAGTCTCTGACAAAAAATGAATACACGGGTATAACGACGGACAGGTTGAGATGAAACAGGCTGTGTAAATCCTGCTCCAGGTCACATACCTTAACAGTTCCAGAGGTTTAACCAGACATTACATGAGAGGCCGCTGGCAGAATTGGATTCCAATTTTGGAGTCCGGCTCTGTCGGCGGCTTTCTTTTGCTTTCCGGCAGGGCTTTCAAAAAATATCGAAAGCCTGATATGCATTAAGGGCTGAGGATACAAATATTGCACTGATTCTGTTTTAGGAAAGTGCGGTATCGGTACCCTTCTCTTTTTTGCGCTCATTTTCAGGCTGTGAGATGGGAAACCGCTGCGGAGTTTGTATCCTTTGCCGCTTTTCGCACAGGCGGAAAGGAAAAATTATGTATTACGATCCGATGGAATGTGGAATGAGAATCTCAAAACTGCGCTTGGAATGTGGCAAGACCCAGCAACAGATGGCCGACAAGCTGAACATTAGTCTGGATCATTACAGGGCACTGGAAAACGGAAGACGCGGTGGTTCACTCGACCTGCTGATTGAACTTGCTATTACGTTTGATATATCTCTGGACTATCTGATCTTAGGGCGGGTGAAATATTCAGACAGTGAGCGTATCCAGCGAGAACTGGAAAACATAATGGGTCAGATTGGACAACTGAAGGCTTCTCTTTAATCTACCGTGACAAACTCGACCAGTACCGTGACAACGAGTCACTCTGGAAACAATTTGGATTCGGCTACAATTTAATCACAGCCAGGGAACACCGGCTGGGAACCTTGAAAACCGAATACTCATTCATCAGGTACATTACCGTATGTCAGAGCCGGACAGGCAGTACGCTATGACCTTCCACCCGGAGGCGAGCGAACCATACTTGCTACAAAATACCGGATTGCAACCGGCAGGGCCAGGACGGCATACAGGGATAATGATACTTCTGTAATTCGCAGCCCGGCCACAAGGAAGGCGGGGAGGTTAGATGCCTATGGAGCAGCCCAGCAAGCCGCCGCCTGATGATTTCCCGCTTCTCAGGGGTGTCGAGGACAAATGTGAGAAAATAACCGCTTAAGAAATTTTCGGGAGCCATGACCGGGAAGGTTATTCCCGTGTTCTGGCTCCTTTAACATACCCACAAGAAAGGAGTACACACAATGGATCGAGATTTCAAACAATATCATCGCGGAGAGATATACTTCGCAAACTTAAATCCTGCCTATGGCTGTGAGCACGGCGGTATCCGCCCTGTGCTGATCCTGCAGAATGACGTAGGCAACTTCTATTCACCGACATTGATCGTCACACCTGCTACAAAGCAGGCCGACAAAAAGCCATATCTGCCGACACACGTTGTTCTGAGCAAGATTCCCGGAATGAAGTATGACGGAGACTCCTTGTTCATGTTGGAACAGTTACGGGTGATTGATAAGCACCGTCTGCGTGGCTACGCTGGGCGGTTGACCAAAGCTCAGATGGAACTGATTGATAAAGCGGTATGTGCCAGCCTGGGGCTTTCCCAGGATAGTGTATGACGCGCCTGACCCGGCAAGGAAATGACAGGAATTCCCTGATCTGTCTTTGCCCCACCTGCCGGGAAAACTTCGAGATCACAGGGAGTTATCGTATCCGGCGGGCAAATTACCGGCAGACAGTAAAGGAAATCTGCACTTACTGCCAGATTCGCATGGGCTATGACTACTATGTAACGCCGGTATCGGAACGGGGGTGATGAGATGGATGAACTACTGCGGATTGACCCAGAGTTCGAGTCTAAAATTCCACCTCTGACTGAGGAAGAATATCAGCTGCTGGAAGAAAATATTCTCCAGGACGGCGTTGTGCTGAATCCGTTGATTGTCTGGAACGGCTGCATCGTAGATGGTCATAATCGCTTTCGTATTATTCAAGCACATCCGGAAATCAAATACACAGTCTTTGAAAAGGAGTTTCCTGACCGCTATGCCGCCATTGCTTGGATTTGCTGTAACCAGCTTGGTCGTCGAAATTTGACACCACAGCAGAAGAAATATTTGATTGGGCAGCGGTATGAAGCGGAGAAGCTGGCTAATTGCTTCCGAGGAAATCAATACGCTTTAGCAGACAAAAGTGCTTCGGGTCAAAATGACCCGAAGCAAAAATCCGAACGAACCAGTGAATGCATCGCACGAGAAATTAACACCAGCGAAAGCTATGTCCGTCGTGCTGAGCGTTATGCTAAGGGAGTCGATGCTGCTGAGGAAATAGAACCCGGTATCAAACAGGAACTGCTTTCAGGCTCAATTAGACCCACGGATACTGCTGTAGCAGCTATTGCCAAAGCCAATCTCGATGATCGTCCAGCTTTAGTTGAACAGCTACGTCAGTCAAAGCAGCTACCAGATAAAGCACCCTCCCCAGTTCAAAAGCAAATACCGACAGAGATTGAGCCTTCATCAATCACTGATGATGAGGCTCAGCCAGAGTCAGAGCCGAAAGAATCTGAGCTTCCTACCCGCCCCATGACAGAAATCCAAAAAATCCTTGCGATTTCTTCTGGCATGGAAACTGCGGAAGAACTGGCAGATGAAAGCACCATGTTCTATGAACTGGAGGATGCGATATCCACCATGATTCGTCGCTGTCTCCGCTGCTTTGAAAGTTATCCGGGTCTTTTAAGTAAGAAATCGTACCGCCGCAAGGTACTGAAAATATTCAAAAAAGCTATTCAATTTATTCACAAAATCGAACAGGAGGAACCAACATGAAGAACCTGATTAACTGCCCCTTTGACGAGATGATGATCTACAGCAAGAATCTGGAAGTCCCTCGTAACGCTTACCAGCGGGAACTGAATCCAAACCGTGTCCGCAAGATTGCGGCAGAATTTGACGAGCATATCGCCAACGACCCGAAGGTCAGCTTCCGCGACGGACACTACTATGTTTTTGACGGTCAGCATACCATTGCCGCCAGGAAGCTCCGCAACGGTGGTCAAGACTTGCCCATCCGCTGCAAAGTGTTCTATGGCCTCTCCGAACTGGATGAGGCTATTTTATTTGCCCAGCAGACTGGTACTTCCGCTCAGCTCACCGCCGGTGCGAAACTGCGTGCGCTGATTTACGGCAATGACCCGGATGCGGTGGCTTTCCTGAAAGCTACGGAGGATGTGGGCTTGCGGCTGGACTACAACCAGGACAGAGGCAAGTACCGGATCGGCTGCGTTGGCACTGCCTACTCCGTCTACAAAAAGGTAGGCGAAAAAATCTATAAGGAAGGAATGCAGCACATTGTCAATGCATGGGACGGCGCTCCGGATTCTCTTCGTTTTGAGATTTTGCTTGGTGTGGTGTTCTTCGTGGATCTCTATCACGATGAATATAGCTCTAAGCGCCTGGTTGAACAGCTGCGCCGGTACGATCCGCTTACCATTTACAGGGAAGGCCGTTCACTTGGTGTGAATATGGCTGGGTACAAAAAATATATGTATCAGGTTTATCGAATGTACAACGGAAACAGCCGTCGCTATATGTTGCCTCTTAAATTTTAGTTTCTATAATGCTAGTAGCTTGATGTCGGCGGAGAGGAGGTAGCGGGTCTATGGAATATTATGACGGGAAAGTTCCCATTCATTTGAAGATGACATTAACAGCGAAGGAGGCAGCTGAGTACAGCAATATTGGAATAAACAAGATTGATAGTATGTTGCGTGCACCAGGCTGTCCGTTCGTTTTATTTGTAGGTACAAAAAAATTAGTAAAACGTAAAGAATTTGAAGAGTACATCAGTCAGAAACTTGTAATCTGATGAGCTATACTCTTGAGGGTTTAGGGCCACTGTGATATAATCTGAGTGTTGCAGTGGAACCTTTCCCGCCTGTGGGAAAGGAGTTTCACATGGGAAAAAATCTCAAAGGCAAAGAATGTGGCAAAGGAATCTGCCAAAGAAAGGACGGGTTGTATTGCGCGAGATTTGTAGATAAATCGGGAAAAAGACACGAAAAGTATTTTCGTACTATTCCAGAAGCGAGAAATTGGATTGAAGAAGCAAAATATGCGGATAAGCATGAAGAGGTGTTTGTGCCATCTGATACAATAGTCGATGAATGGTTCGATTTTTGGATTGAAAATATTGTAGGGGATTTGGCACCTAACACGCTCAGAAATTATCGTGAACGATATGTTAATAATATCCAGCCGGTAATTGGGAGAATGCTTTTATCCAATGTACGGCCTATGCACTGTAAGAAAGTGTTAATTCAAATGGATGCGGATTATGCTGGTTCTACGATTCGACAGACATACATTACTATGGGCACAATGTTCAAAGCTGCATTGATGAATGGCATGATTTCCAAACATCCGATGGATGGTGTCCGATATACGAAACCAGTCAGGGCAAAAGATGATATTCGTTTTCTTACACGAGAAGATCAAAAGAAGTTTCTCGAAGTGGCTAAACGATCTCATAATTATAACCAGTATGCGTTGATTCTTGAAACGGGATTGCGGACTGGTGAGATGATTGGCTTGACTTGGGATGCGATTGATTTTAATAAGAAGACACTCACCGTAAATAAGACACTGGAATACAGACATGGACAGCATTTTTGGCGTGCTGGGCCTCCTAAAACGCAGAACAGCTATCGTACAATACCTTTGACGGATAAAGCTTATGAAATCCTGAAGACGATATATGATAGCCGTACTGATAGAAAGGAGTCTCCATTACTCTCGCAAACACTGGAGTATATTGACAGGCGTACAGGTACTACTGCTCGTCTGGTTATGCACGATCTTGTCTTTATTAACTGGAGAACGGGGGAGCCTGCAAAAAACAGCTCTTACGATACCCATCTGTATAAGCTCTGTGATGAAGCCGGGATCGATCGTTTCTGTATGCACGCATTGCGTCATACTTATGCAACAAGGGCTATTGAGAGTGGTATGCAGCCAAAGGTTTTGCAAAGCCTTCTTGGTCATGCAAGTATTAAAACCACAATGGATAGATATGTCCATGTAACAGATGAATCCCTTGATCTAGCTGTAAGGCAATTTGAAAGGAATCGGGTATCCTGATATAAAACCCTATATAGTTAAATGAGAAAATGGTGTAAAAATGGTGTAGTGCCACCGAAAGGGAACCCGAAAAACCTTGTAAATACAACAAAAACAAAGGAGATGTAAAGATATATGAAACTAGGAATCGTAGGATTACCGAATGTCGGAAAAAGTACATTATTTAACTCATTGACAAAAGCAGGCGCAGAGTCAGCGAACTATCCTTTCTGTACCATCGACCCAAATGTGGGCGTGGTGACAGTGCCGGATAAGAGACTGGATGTTCTCGGAGAGATGTATCACACGAAGAAGATCATCCCCGCGGCGATCGAGTTCGTGGATATCGCAGGGCTTGTGAAGGGGGCTTCCAAAGGAGAAGGACTGGGGAACCAGTTCCTCGCAAATATCCGTGAAGTGGATGCCATCGTCCATGTGGTGCGCTGCTTTGAAAATACAAATATCGTGCACGTAGACGGAAGCATTGATCCGATGCGCGATATTGAGACGATCAATCTGGAGCTGATCTTTTCTGATCTGGAAATCCTGGAGAGAAGGATCGCCAAGACGGTGAAGCTGTCCAGGAATGATAAGACAGCGGCAAAAGAGCTGGACCTCTTGAACCGTGTAAAAGCGCATCTGGAAGAGAATAAGCTGGCAAAGAGCTTTGTGACTGACGACGAGGACGAGCAGGCGTGGCTTGCAGGCTACAATCTGCTGACAGCGAAGCCGGTGATCTTCGCGGCAAATGTGTCCGAGGATGACCTGGCTGACGACGGCGCTTCCAATCCGGGAGTGCAGGCCGTCCGCGAGTACGCTGCTCAGGAGGGCTGCGAAGTGTTTGTGGTGTGCGCTGAGATCGAGGAGGAGATCTCCCAGCTGGATGATGATGAGAAGAAGATGTTCCTCGATGACCTGGGGCTGGAAGAGTCGGGACTGGAGAAGCTGATCAGGGCAAGCTACCATCTGCTCGGGCTGATCAGCTATCTGACGGCGGGCGAGCCAGAAGTGCGCGCATGGACCATCACTAGAGGAACAAAAGCGCCGCAGGCAGCAGGAAAGATACATTCCGATTTTGAGAGAGGGTTTATCCGGGCGGAAGTGGTCAGCTATGACGACCTGATGGCATGCGGTTCCCACGCGGCGGCGAAGGAAAAAGGGCTGGTGCGCCTGGAAGGAAAAGACTACGTCGTCCAGGACGGAGATATCATGCTGTTCAGGTTTAACGTATAAAACCAGTTCAGCCCATGTGGCTGTATGGACGGAGGAGTATGGATATGCATTATGACATCAGCTTTCCCAATCTTGGTATTACACTGGATCATGTGGGAAAGGACATTGACGTTTTCGGATTTAAGATTGCATATTATGGCATTATTATAGGAGCTGCGATCCTGATCGGTTTTCTCATTGCCACTCATGAGGCGAAGCGGACACGGCAGAACCCGGAAGATTATCTGGATATGGGGATCGTCGGGGTGATCATGGGGATCGCCGGGGCTAGGATCTACTATGTCGTCTTCTCCTGGGATATGTACAGGGACAACCTGCTGGACATTTTTAATCTGCGGGAGGGCGGCCTTGCCATCTACGGCGGCGTGATCGGCGCGGTGATCGCTGTGTTTATTATGGCGAGGGTAAAGCGGCTTTCGCCATTCCAGATCTTTGATACCGTGGCGCTGGCAATCCTGAACGGGCAGATGCTCGGGCGCTGGGGCAACTTTTTCAACAGAGAGGCATTCGGAGAATATACGGACAGCCTGTTTGCCATGAGGCTTCCGCTGGACGCAGTGCGCTCCGGGGATGTGACGGAGACGATGCGCCGCAATATGGAAACTATCGGCGGCGTGGAATATATCCAGGTCCACCCGACATTTCTGTATGAATCCGTGTGGTGTGCGGTACTGCTCATTCTCCTGGTACTTTACAGGAAGCACAAAAAATACGAAGGAGAGCTGTTCCTTCTGTATGTATTCGGCTATGCGCTGGGAAGGGTATGGATCGAAGGGCTGCGCACGGACCAGCTCCTGCTCCCGGGGATCGGGCTCCCGGTATCCCAGCTCCTTGCAGGTTTGATCGTAGTGGCCGCAGGGGCGGCTCTGCTTTATCTGAGGAAGCATCACAGAAAGATGCCCATGCTCAAGAGCGGGAAGGTCTATGAGCCCATGCCGGATAAGATCGAGGGCAGTAAACCACCGAAGAAAAAGGACAGGATCTTCAAATTCAAAGAGAAATAAGAGAACCTGATAAAGATACAAAAAGCGGGCAGAGGACGGCGGTTAGGTGTAACCAGTAATTTCGACCCCGAACGGCTCGGAAAATGAGACGATTTGTATTGAGATACAGCGGAAAAACGGTTATACTCATTGCATGAGGGATAGCCGTTTTTTTTGTACGGCTAAGAGGCAGCCTGGAAATGACCGTGATTGACAGGAGATGATAAGTATGAGCTCGCAGCCCAGGGAGAGGTGCGGTTATCATTGGTGAGGATGGACGGTTCATTCTATGAGTATGCGAGTGTGGAGGTGCTGTGTGTTGGCCTTGGGCACTGCGGGAAGAGAGTGGAGATTGCGTGGGAAGTTAGGAAAGAAGTATGCCGCGGCACAAAAGACGTTTGAAAAATGTGGACAATATCACAAAACTCCTTTGAAAAATGTGATTTCAGTGAGAGATCAGGAGTAACCGCTGTACTCCAAAAGATACAAAAACCCGACCGCCCTCTATGGACTTTTGTCATTTTTGGCGATATAATAAAACCACATGTGAATAATTATATTTTCTATGTAAATTTTAAGGAGGAACAAGAAAATGGCAAGAAAAATGAAGACCATGGACGGTAACCAGGCTGCTGCTCACGTTTCATATGCGTATACAGAAGTCGCGGCGATCTACCCGATCACACCGTCATCCGTTATGCCGGAGCATGTTGACGAATGGGCAACAGAAGGCAG
>ERZ1090864.779-NODE-782-length-16516-cov-87.631250_pt1 | contig 16516 bp, 20 predicted proteins | sample MGYA00478479_ERZ1090864 | MGnify/ENA primary metagenome ERZ1090864 (study PRJEB33644, sample SAMEA5815743) | chicken gut metagenome | biome: Chicken; feature: Gastrointestinal Tract; material: Caecum | place: Ireland | collected 2019-01-01 | study: A study of the...
GCACAATCTCATTCCCCCCCTTTTGGGCATAATGACAAAGCTGAAAAAATTTTATGATTTTTTGAAAAAAGGTGTTGACATTTACTAGCAGGCATGGTATACTATAATCACAGAAAGGGAAACAACATAACACAAAGAAAAAGAATAGCATCAACAAAGATGCTTACAATATGACGAAGTTCGGGTTAGCAACTAAGTCAACAAAGATATAAAAGGAGAGTGGAAACAAAGAAATAATAGATTTTAATATGAAGCACGGATTTCAAGCGGGTTTAGACGTGCACATAGGATACTAGCAAACGCCATAGGTTTGTATATAAGCCCGACCCCACAAAACACCGTATAGTTATCAGTATACGGGGCAAACCTCGTGAGCCAAGCACGAAGGGCCAGTAAGGACAAGGCTTACACAACAGAAAGGATAAATTAAAATGAAATTTAAGGAACTGTATTTGAAGAATGGGTGTTGGTCTATTAAAACTATTATAAGGGTAAGAGTAGATGGAAAAATTGAGCGTATGACGGCATACGACACAAGAAAAAAGTATGGCGAAAGGACTGTATGTTGTTTTTATAACGATGATGTAGTATTAGACTAACAGCCGAAACCGCCGCAAGGCGGTCGTCACAAGACGGTAACTTGTGGCCTGACGATGGCAAACCGCCACGAATGAGACACAACCAAACACGCGAAATAAGAAAGGGAAATCACCATGAAAGAGAAAATGATTACTCGCACCGTAATCACTAAGAACATCTCCGCGCTCGTTGTCAACCTGACTACTATGAAAGTCGAAACCGTCTCGGTCACTTGTCCCGACATTGACGGCAAGGCCTTGTCTGACTTCATCAGCGGCTACGTTGAGCCAAACAAACTCGTACAGTTTGAGGAAGCCTCCAAAAACGAAACTCTCTACGGTATGCCCGAAAGCCTGTTCATCAAGCACGCGAAAGTTCTCCCGCCGCGTGCTGTCAAGAAAGAGGAATCCTAACAGCCGAAACCGCCTACAGGCGGTCGTCACAAGATGGTAACTTGTGGCCTGACGATGGCAAACCTAAGTCAGAATACCGGAATACAAGAAAGGGGTATAATTATGATTGTTAGAGCAAGCACAAAAAAGGGTCAGCGTCTACTCTCAACAGCGGCCCAAAACATTGGTCACCATTTGACCGATGTATACATCAACCCAAGCGCCGAAAAGCAAAGAGCATACAGCCATTGTCTTGAGAAATATTTCAACACAAGGGCACATGCAAATTTCCACATTTGCTCAAAGAACACTTTCAAGTTTACAGTGGCATGGTGTGGCGTCTACACCGATGATTATGACTTCAACCACAAGGCAACCTTTATTGAAACCGCTACAAACAGCTATATCATATACTAAGCCGAAACCGCCAACAGGCGGTCGTCACAAGACGGTAACTTGTGGCCTGACGATGGCAAACCGTTTGCCTATCAGAATTACCAAATAAGGAGTGAAACATATGTCCCAACAGATGGTAAACGGTTCCCATCGTGGAACAGGTAAAGACGGTCAGGGTTCCAGCGTAACCATCACAAACCGTATGAGTGACCGTTATGCCGTTGTAGGTGAACCCAACAAGGGAAAGCACCGCAAGGCAAAGCGTATTGAGGAACGGCAGCATGACGTCAGTGTGCGCGAAACTCTTAGAAAGTGGGGGGTCATTAAATGAGCGATATTGTCCGGTCAGTTTGTTTGCTATGCTGTATGATCGCGGTATTTGTATCACGCTTTCGTTTCAGACAATAAGCCGAAACCCCTCATTGAGGGGTCGTCACAAGACGGTAACTTGTGGCCTGATGATGGTAAACTGAAAGGAGATTATGCCATGAAAATGTGTAAAGTGTATTTCACCAAGAACCAATCCGGTTACAACGTTCGCATTACCGGAGAAGCCAACGCAATAATGCACGCCCACACATTCAAGGACGCCTGGGTAATGCTAATCAACTGGTGGAGGAAAGCATAATGATTAAAATGTCAGATACACCAGAATTGTTAGACATTCGCCGCTTTATACCTTGCGACTGTATACCTGCGGCTCCTTGTCACATTCTGTGCCCACAAAACAGGAACCTGGCATGTGAGGCCTATTTTTTAAGTTCCGTGTGTTGGACAAGTGAAAGTATGCCTTACTTGTGGGCAGTATTGGACGCCACAAAATACTCCGATTCCTGCACCGGCGATTGCTCAAACTGTCCAGACTATTTACCATGTACCCAGGCGCAACACGTATTAGAGGACCTTGCTGATGCATGTATTCAAGACAACTTATGAAAGCTTTTTGCGATTCATTAATAATGAGGGGAGTTCCTATGAACATTAAGCGATACTGTGAGGAAGTGCAAAAGGCCCGCGATAGCTATTTTCACGTTTTTCATGAGCTTGTAGACCTTGAAACTAAACAGGTAGGTACTGACTACCACATTTCACTTTGCAGGGAATTGCTTAGAGCCGCCACATTAATTAGGGCGCTAGAATCTGTTGACATTCCAGTAAAAGAAGATGCTATACTTTAACCTACGCCACTTCCGTGACCTTTCAGCGCATTACATTGATTATTTGTGCAAGTACCCGCGCGAAAAATGTACTACATGTGTAAATGCATATGCATGCGATGACTACACAAAACTAGCAAGAGCAGTACAAAATCAACCATTTAACGGGTCTGAATCTTATTATATTACTCTAGCCAAGCTTGTAGTTAGATGGGCAGAAGCATCAAACCTAACCCATGAAAAAGGATATATAGAAGCCATTGAATATCTAAAACAGTTTGGCACCCACGGACTTTGTTAAAAATTTCACGTAACAATTTGTTAACAATTAATAGTATTGACAAATCGGTCAAACTGTGATAAAATAGTTCATGTAAGGATGAATCCCGCAAGGGCTTCATATAAAAATACTGTAAGTATAAAGGAGAAATGTAAAAATGCCTAGCGAACGCAAAGTTACCCGCACCGTCTTGTCCACCAAGTGCACCTGCCTTGCGGTTGACCTCACCACGAAGGAAACTAAGGCAGAAGTAATCACCATCCCGCGCACTTATGACGACGCCGCCGCCGCCCTCAAATTCATCAACAAGCACTATGATACTGACGCGAAGAAATACGTGCTTGTTTCGTCCATGGAAGTGGCGGAGAAGCTGTACGGCATGAGTGAAGCCAAGTTCATCGAAAATGCCGAAGTTCTTCCGCCGCGTCCTGTCCGTGAAAAGACCGAAACCACCGAAAACCAGTAAGATATAAGGAGATAAAATCATGAGTAACGTTAACTATTCTGTCGTTGTTGAATCTGCAAGCAAGGAGCTGTCTGCGCGTGAGCGTATCATGGTGAAAGATTTCACCAACGCAATCAGGCTGGACACGGAAACAGCTGACGGACACCAGTTGGTCATCACTCCTGACTACTATGCCGTACTTTCTGTTCACAACGAGAAGAGTGACAACAAGGATTATAAGAAGTATGTCATTGTGGACAAAGAGGGCAACAAGTTTGTGACCGGCTCCCAGAACTTCTTCAGCACGTTCATTAACATTTATGAGGAAATGGCAGGAGAGCAGTTCGATATCAGCATTTACCAGAGGCTTTCCAAGAACTACATGAACAAGACTTTCCTGACTTGTTCCATCGTCTAAACGCAACAGCACAGAAAGGAGCAAGGATAACATCCTTGCTCTTTTCTGTTATATTGGGGTGAATTATGGCGAAGAAACTTACAAAGAATCGCCAAGAGTTTAACAAGCAGGTTAAACGAATAAAGCGATTTATAAAATCAGCTGAAAAGCGCGGTTATATTTTTCCAGATTTTAGCATTCCTTCACCTGGCAAAACCGTTAGAAAGAGAGATATTGAAAAGCTAAAAAGAATAACGCCAAAATCTCTATATGAAACAGCCATATATACAAAATATGCCGACCCTAAAACCGGAGAGGCCTTAACAGGTTCACAAGGAAGAAGTATAGAGCGCTCTCTTGCAGCAAAGAAAGCGGCACAGACAAGAAAACGTTCAGCACCAGTAAGTCCAGAAGAATATCAGCCTTATTTGCCAAAAGAAAGCACGATTGTTCTAAACCGGTTTGAAAGCATATTGGATAAGTATAAAGGAGACAGGGTATACTATTATAACACAATATACAATTTATATTTGACAAAGCTTGATGCTTTAGGGCAGGACGCAATGGCAAAGTTTTTAGAAGATCATCCAGAAATTATAGAAGCCTTAGAAACAGCGCTGTATTACAGGTCAAAGGAGGTCGCTAAGGCGGCGTTCAATGTTGTAATAGAAATACTGCAAGGAAGTGCACTATCTCTAGCTGATGCAATAAAATATGGGGAGGAATCAGAATTTCAAGAAGATTGGGATGATGACTATTGAAAAGGAGAAAATACAAATATTTAGTTGGTGACTTTGAGACTACAGTTTATGCAGGCCAGAAGTTTACAGAAGTGTGGGCATCTGCTTGTGTAGAATTGTTCACAGAAGATGTAAAGATTTTTGGAAACATATCTGATACATTCAACTATCTAAAGTCATTAAAGGAAAATATTTGCATTTACTACCATAATCTAAAGTTTGATGGAAGTTTTTGGCTATCATTTCTTCTAAAAGACTTGAAATTAAAACAGGCATATATTAAGACAGGAGAAACAATAAAATGGCTAGATGATAAAGATATGCCAAGAAATTCGTTTAAGTATAGCATATCAGCTAAAGGCCAGTGGTATACAATAACAATAAAGCTGGATACAGTATTTATACAAATAAGAGACAGCCTTAAACTTCTTCCGTTTAGCGTAAAAAGAATAGGTGAAAGTTTCAAGACAAAGCATAGAAAACTGGAAATTGAATACAAGGGACTGCGCTATGCTAACTGTTACATATCTGATGAAGAAAAGCAATATATTGCTAACGACGTATTAGTCGTAAAAGAAGCAATAGAAATAATGTTCAGAGAAGAACACAACAAGTTGACAATAGGATCTTGTTGCTTGTCAGAGTTTAAGACAGATTTCACTAAAAATGAGTACAAATTTTTATTTCCAAACGTATACGATATTGAACTTGACGAGTGCCATAAATATAAGACAGCTGGAGAATACATATTAAAGTCATATCGTGGAGGATGGTGCTATCTAGCTAAAGGAAAGGAGAACAAGAAAAAATTAAATGGATGTACGCTAGATGTTAACTCACTATATCCTAGCATGATGCATAGTGTTAGTGGAAATTATTATCCTATTGGTGAGCCTACGTTCTGGTTTGGAAATTATATACCAGTTCAAGCAACATCAAACAACAGATACTACTTTATAAGGATAAAAACTAGATTCTACTTAAAGCCGTTAAAACTTCCATTCATACAGCTAAAGGGTAGTTGGCTATATCGCGGAAATGACATGCTAGAAACAAGTGACATATATGACAAGGAAACGGGAAGATATTACAGTAGATATATAGGAGTAGATGGTGATGTAAAAGATACAAGAGTAGAAATGACGTTAACTATGACAGATTATAAGCTGTTAAAAGACCACTATGACCTTGTTGATTTTGAAATTATTGATGGGTGTTATTTTGATACCGAGATAGGAATATTTGACCACTACATTGACAGATACAAGAAGCTAAAAATGGAAAGCACTGGCGCGCTAAGAGAGTTAGCAAAGCTGTTCTTAAATAATTTATACGGCAAGATGGCTAGTACAGTTGACAGTAGTTTCAAAGTGGCAGTACTAAAAGAGGACGGTGTAATCGGATTCATAGAAGTTAAAGAATCTGACAAGATACCTGGATACATTCCAATAGGTTCAGCCATTACTAGCTACGCTAGAAACTTTACGATAAGAGCCGCACAAGCTAATTATTATGGACCTGACAAACCTGGTTTTTGCTATGCAGATACAGATTCAATTCATTGTGACATACCGGTAGAGTATATTAAAGGAGTACGTATAGATAGCAAGGAGTTCTGTTGCTGGAAACCAGAATCGTCGTGGGACTATGCCTTGTTCGTAAGACAGAAAACTTACGTTGAGCATATAACGCACGAAAATTTGAAGCAAATAGATAACCCTTATTACAATGTAAAGTGTGCGGGAATGCCGGATAAATGCAAAGACCTTTTCATAAAGAATATAACTAAGTATGAAGTAACAGAAGAAGATAAAGAAAAATATACAGAAGAAGAAATAAAATTTATTCAAAGTGGTTTAACGTTAAACGATTTTGGTGTTGGACTTGTAGTTCCCGGAAAGCTACGTCCAAAAAGGATATTAGGCGGCATAGTTTTGGAAGATACCTATTATACTATGCGGCAAGCATAAATAAAAGCCCTCTAGGAAAAACCTAGAGGGCTTTCTATATCTGTAACTCTTGAAGTTCGCAAGCGCACCACAATACGAATATGTACGACAGACGCAATCTTTCAGCGTTGTGACCTGCATACATCATGCAAACGTGCAAGAGCAGATACCTTAATAAGATATAAGTTTAAGGATAGCTTCCTTTGACCGTAAATCCTTAAATCTAAATGCGCCTTTCTCAAAATACCAACGCATGTTTTGAATAAACATGTCATACTTGTTTAGCATAACATAGTTTATATTATGGTCTTTAGTGGTAACACTAATTCTATAAGGGTAGGTATAATCTGCCTTATCATCGCAGTAAATAAGCCCATCCTCTGCGAACTCACGTATAGCAAAATCTTTATCATTGTAACGGATAGTAGCAATATACCTGCTTTTACCTCTAGGCTTTTCAATAAAGCTAGTGCTATCGTTAAGATACACACACTGATTAGAATATGCAACATACTTGCTTGCAGAAAATGCCATATTAAATGCAGACTGTTTCTGCATTTCGGCGACACTATCAACATAGCCTTGTTCAAGGACAAACCCATTTCCTTTAAGAAACTTAGTATCTTCACGCAAACGCTCACTGATACCAAGTTCAACATAGTAAGGATTTATAATTGAAACTGTATTACCGCACATATAAACAGGAACGTATCTAACGGCCTTTCCGTTTCCACGTGCTATACTGGTATGAACAGAAATGAACTTTTTTATTTCATCATCACAATAGTGGTTAGTTTCACTTTGAAATTCGTCAAAGAACATTCTGTCAATATCATTAAAAATGTGGGACATTTTCTTAATAGTATCAGCACTATTAAGGCTTAGTGCATATCCGCATACATGTTTAATGTCTGGGTTCTTAACATTGTATGCTAAGATTTCGTGGTATACACCACGTGCGCGCTTTTTGCTTTCAACGTTCCACTCTGGAAAAAACAATCCCTTAATATCTTTGAAATATTTTTCCGCTACATCGTCAAGCTCATAGTTATACCTATAAATAAGCCCAAACTTAGAACCGCTTTTTACCCACTTATTAAATAAAAGGCGGTTAAAATATGTAGTCTTTCCGCCTGTACGGTTTGTCGTACAAAGGTAAATCTCTGGTGTATTTCCCATTGCATCTTTCATTGAGAGAAGTTTTGTACCATCATAATAAGGCATATTATCACCTGTTGTTATTTGTGTTGTTTACAATATAATTATATCATACATCTTGACAAATTGCAATACCCATGTTATAATTATTTATATAAAGGAAAGGACGTGGTACAATGGGTGTACTTAGTAATGGAGAAATGCTGTTGATGTGGCCCCTTGAAAAACACATCATCACGGCAGGTTTCTATTATTCTGACGGCAGTAAACATAGTGCTATTGACTTGCGTGACCAGTGGGACGGGCACTCTGGTAAACCTGTTACACCTGCCCTTAAAGGAAAAGTAACTGAAATTGGTTACTGGGACGGCCATTCTAAAACAGGTATGCAGAGCTATGGAAACTATGTTCTCATTACCCACGATAGCTACAACGGTAAATCACTAAAAACTAGATACGCTCACCTGTCAGCTATTGGAGTGTGCGTAGGCGATTCAGTAGACATTAATACTGCTATCGGAAAAACCGGTTGCACTGGAAACTGTTACGGTAGTCACCTACACTTCGAGGTTATTTATGGCGGCTCACGTCGAAACCCTCTAGTTTGGCTTGACAATAACTTTACCGTTGTAAATTCCAATGTTTTTACCTTTAGTGCTGGTGAGCACAGCGTCGTTGTCCCCAAGGGAAAAACGCATACAATCTCAATTAAAAACCTTCCTAATCGCGTAGCGTATTTGATTTATGACACCGTAAAAGAACGCGGTATTGAAAGCAATTATATTGCTTCATATGCAGACCAATTCCAGAGAATGCAAAATATCACGCTGTCAGAAATTTCTGACAGCGATGCAATGGCAATCTGGGGCATTTGTGTTAACACCGGTTACGGTGATAACTATACAAGCGAATACGATTAAAAGGAGGGTTTAGAATGACCGAAGTTGTTGAACTGGTTTCCAATGTTGGATTCCCTATTGCCGCTTTCCTTCTTATGTGGTATCAGTGTAATACTACTATCGCAAAGAACACGGAAGCTATGCTCAAACTTGAACAGAAACTGGACAGCATCAAAGAGGAGTAAAATTATGGCACTTAGTAGAGAAGAATTTTCCGACTTGCTTACGTCTATTGCAACGTCTGACCCCGACACCCAAGGTGGTATTGTTGAGCGTATCATGTCGGACTACGATGAACGAGTACATGAAAGCACTGATGGACTGCCTGACGGTAGCGGAAGTTGGAAAGAAGCATATTCTGACCTTCATCGCAGGTACATCAAGCGCTTTGTTGACGGTGTAAAAGATACATCGGACGAAACAGTTGAAAAGGGTACCGAAGAAAAACAGCCGATGACCTTTTTAGACCTATTTTCCTAAAGGAGGAAATACAATATGATTTATCCGCAGGTAAGTCAGTTGTCCGCAAACAGTGCGGGCATTCTGAACGTTATTCGCAATGAATCCAGCCTTGCTTATCAGCAGGCAGTGCCTACCGTTGAGCAGACTACTGAAAGCATCAAAGCCGCCGGAACCGCCATTCTTGGGTTCAAGCCCCGAATGAATGAGTTCGTCAACATGGTGAACCGCATCGCCGCGGTCGTTGTCACTTCCAAAATGTATCAGAATCCTCTTGCCTTTATGAAGAAAGGCAAGTTGGAGTTTGGTGAAACCATTGAGGAAGTGTTCGTTTCTCTTGCCAAGGGAACTCCCTATGACCCTGCAAGCTCTCCCTCTACGGTATTTAAGCGCAATTTGCCTGATGTTCGGACGATGTTCCATCAGATGAATTTGCAGACTTACTACCCCATCACCATTTCTTTCCAGCAGCTCAAACAGGCGTTTACCAGTCTCAACGGTGTTCGTAGCCTGATTGAGGACATTGTTCAGCAGGTGTATTCTGCCGCATACTATGATGAATACATCATGACTAAATACACCTTTGCTGTTCTTATCCTCAACGGCTCCATTGCCGTCAATACTGTACCCGGCATTTCTGACAGTGACACTGCACGTCAGAATGTCCGTGCTGTTAAAGCACTCTCCAACAGTATGCGGTTTATGAGCAGTTCCTACACCATGGCGAACGTGCCTACGTTTACCGAACCGCAGGACATGTACTGCATTATCACCAGCGATTTCAGTGCGTGGGTTGATGTTGAAGTGCTTGCACAGGCATTCAACATGGACAAGGCAACGTTCGCCGGTCAGCAGGTTTTGATTGATTCTTTCAGTTTCAATCAGGGAGAACTTGACCGCCTGGATATGTTGCTTGCTGATGACCCCAATTATGAGCGCCTTGGTGCCGATGATCTGGCCGCTCTTGAAACTGTCAAGTGCATGGTCTGTGACCGTCGATTCCCGCAGATTTATGATAACCTTGACATGTACGCAGAGAACTACAATGCGACGGGTCTGTACTGGAACGAAAACTTCCACGTGTGGCGCACTTACAGTGCAAGCCCGTTCTCGAATGCGGCTATCACCAGTACCACCACTCCCAGCGTTACAAGTGTTACTGTTGCTGGTGAGAAAACCGTTCATGTTGGCAGTACCTATCAGTATGTTGCCACTGTTACTACTGGCAAGCTCACTAACAAGGGTGTTACGTGGTCTATTACTCCCACCACCAACGTTGAGATTAACCAGAACGGCCAGGTTACTTTCAAGTCCGGTGCAAGTGGGTCGTACACCATTAAAGCAACCAGTGTTGCCGACAACACCAAGTCCGGCTCCGCCACTGCTACCATTAGCTAAAGGAGGTATGCCCCCGAAAAGAACGTGCTTTTCGGGGGCTATTTTAATATGGCAAAGAATACTGAACTGTATATTTGTGAGGGAATTGCATGGCCCAACGATTACAGCAACGTAAGGTTGTTTAATTCTGCCGCTGAGCAAAACTCATATATTACCGGAAAAGCCAAATTTCCTGGACTGCAAAATCTTTCATACATTAGAGATAATAACGGTAGAAAAGCAATTCGAGTAAATATTGATTTGGAAGATTTGAAGAGTTGCAATTATATTGCATATAGGAACACGTCATATAGCACAAAATGGCAATACGCATTTATTGACCGTGTTGTGTATATTAATGACGGGCTATCACTTATTTACTTTACTCTTGACTGGTTCCAGACATATCTATTTGATATGACGGTCAAGCCTGGGTTTGTTGAAAGAGAGCACGTCAATGACGATACGGTAGGCGCTAATACTGTCGATGAACCGTTTATGACCGGCCCGTTTATCTGTGATAAAAGCGTAAAAGTCCTTGCTGACTATGAGTGGTATTTTTACGCGACAGAAAAAATTGAAACTCCTGGTGTTACATGGTATAACCCTGGGGATGGCATAAATATTTATTCTGGAATGTTTCTTGGCGGTATTGGAGAAAATCTTTCTGTAATTAACAGTGTAGTTAGCGATTATACTTTGCAGGGAAAGCTTGAAGCTATTTGTTCGATTTTTGCTAGAATTAAAATAGATAGTGGGTCTTATGCTACCGCCCCATCAAATGATGAATGCGATGGATATACTCCTAAAAACAACAAATTAAAATGCTATCCATATCAGTACATAAATATTTCAGCTCCGGGAACAGAGAAAAGTTACCGATATGAATATTTTAATGGGCAACCAATTTTTGGGTATGCTTCTGGAAATATGCCTGGGGAAAATGCAATAGTATTTCCGGTTCATTACCTTGATTCTCAAACAGGTGCAGACCAGTTAATGTCACCCGAATATGTCACAGTTGTTACTGGAATACCGACTGCCGCTGTACTTGGAAACTCGTTCGCAAATTCTATTGCAAACAATCCAGTACAAACAGCAATGAGCTTCGGACAGCCAATTGCTCAAACTATTGCAGGGGCATACACTGGAAACATGGCCCAGGCCGCACAAGGAGTGCTAGGTCTTATTAGTGCAACTGGTAATCTATATAGTGAATCTTTGACGCCGCACGATGTAACAGGTAGTGCGTCAGCCGGTACAGTATTTGAGCGCGGGAATTTTAGAATAAAAGTTAAACACATGACTGTTAAAGCAGAATACGCCAAAATAATTGATGATATGTTTGATATGCTTGGATACAGAGTTTGCAGAATTAAGTCACCTAACATTACTGGCCGTGCAAGCTGGAATTTTGTTAAAATGCAAAATGCAATTGTGTCTGGTGATGCGCCTGCTTTTGTTCTTGTTGAATACGAAAAAAGACTTAACAGTGGCATGACTTTTTGGCACGTTGACGATATAGGCAATTATAGCCTATCTAACAACATTGTAGGAGGTACTACCTAATGAGTAGACGCACAGCAAAATGCCCTTGGGATTCCCCAGAGTTCAAAAATGAGTTCAGCAAAAGTCTATGGTTTCAACGGTATTATAACATTGCATTGTCAAGAATCGAATGGCTTGACTTGCCAGACAACGTTGATGCAAGATTTATGGAGCTAAATGCGTTATGGCGCGGTGTTACGGTATGGTTTAATGACCCAGACCTGGGAGTTATTAATCTACCTTTCATTCAGCAAGGGCCGCCAAACGTTTTTGGCAACCCTAGCCTTGGAGCCGCGTTTAGCTATAATGGCTATTATGTTGACGGGCTTGACGAAACAAATTCTGTTGTGATGTATTCTAACATTTCGAGGACACCGGAAGTTCCTGTTATTCAGCATTACAGCAATATGATTTCAAATATTGACCGTACTATTGAAGTGAACCTTAACAACCAGAAACAGCCAGTTCTGATTGTGTGTGACGATAGTGAACAGTTGACTTACGCAAATGTTCTTCAGCAATACAGTGATAACTGGTATAGAATTCTAGGAACAAAGAACTTTAACCCTAATAACATTAAGATTGTTTCTCCTGCAAATGGGCAGTACAACCTTGATAGGCTTGCAGAACTTAAACGCATTTATTGGCGTGAGGGTCTTGCACTTCTTGGAATAGAGGTTGCTACTACTGATAAAGCCGAACGTCTTACTCGTGTTGAATCTTCTATGCAGTATGGTGAAATTGAAATTAACCGTCAGGTTATTCTTGAGCCTAGGCAGAGGGCCGCAGACCTTGTAAATAAAATGTTTGGCACAAACATTAAGGTTAGATTCAGAAGCGACCTTGACCTGTCCCGTATTGCGGACGTATATGACCCTAAGAATCCGCAAGTTTCGGAAGATACTATGGAGGTTGAACTGTAATGGCTTTTTATACATTGCTTGTAAAAGATGTGTGTGAACAATATGCTGGACAGTCTGGGCCATATAGTACAGTTATTCCTATGGCACAGAGTAAAGTGTTTGACTTTACTTATCCTGCACCGACTGGCGGAGTTACTAAAGACGATTTTGAACAAGGGTTCTTGAAGCATTTTTATCTCCGTGAAATTGGCATGGAAACTATCGACTACTGGAAACTTAAACTTGACGATAGATTGAATACCATTATGCCATACTTTAATAAAATGCTAACTGCGCTTGCCGAGGAATATGATTTCCTCAATCCTACGGAGTACAGTGAAAACATTGAAAGCACTGACACTACACACAGTCAGGAAAATGGCACTGATAATGTTACCAATACAAGTAGCAGTGAATCTTCTGCCAATAGTCAGATGACCGACACGCCACAGAGTGACCTTAGTGATTTCAATGATAACCAGTACATGACAAGCGCAAGTAAAAGTACTGGAACTACAAGTGGAAATAGTAGTGATGAAAGAACTACAAACAAAACTGTTGACGGAAATAAGAACGGTAATGTTACTAGAACAATTAAGGGAAGAAATGGGTATGACGGAAGTACATTGTTGAAGAATTACATTGACGCACAGAGAAACATTATTCAAGAAATTTACAATGCTTGTGACAATCTGTTCATGCTTGTGTGGAACTTTGAAGCGTATTAAGGTGGTGTTATTATGGCTATGCCTGGTTACTTTATAGAAGTAACATTCACTGACGGTAGTGTTGTTACTACATACGCTACTGTTATTGGCGAATGGTATTATTTCTATTCAGATAAACGATACAGATTTACTAGAGGAACAGGAACTAATGTGTTGCTACAACAATACCAGCCAATTGGTACTAATATGGCGTGGTATGACATAAACATTATTAAAAGTGTTTATGTTCAACAGTTTGACCCATCTACTGCTGGCGGTGGTGCGGCTCCTGATGACGTTTATACTAAAGAAGAAGTTAATACATTAATTGAAAACGCTGTAAACCAAATTATGTCAAACATTGACGAAATTGTTGCGCAAAAAGTAAATGAAGCAATTTCTTCTGGTTTGGGAGAGAATTATTATACTAAGCAAGAAGCCGATGGTAAATTTGTCAAGAAATCTGGCGACACTATGACCGGTGCACTTTATATCAGAAATGGCGATAACTATTTCTATTGCAATGGCAATGAAGCAACCCTTTTCGGGGAAAACTACAATGTATATATGAACCCAGCTGATGGTTTCGGCATTACCACCAAAACAGGTAAATATATGGCCAGAACCACCAATGACGGGCATGTACGCTTATACAACGCTGACCAGTCTAAACAGATTGACATTCTTTACGACAATGCCAAGGTTTACGGTAGTTCTTCTTATTCCTTTAACACGACGTTACAGGTTCCTAGCAGTGCTAGTTTCTTAATCGCTGGTGCTCTTAGATTGAAAAGCAACGGTATTAACAGATATGGCGACGACGTATATTTTTATTTCAATGATAATTTGCGCACTAGATTTACTGCTAATGGACAAGTTGCTGTATATTCTAGTGGTGGAAACAACTGCTGGTTATCTAGCAATGAACTGACATTCTGGGTAAATGGTGGAACTTCCCAGTGTAATATGCTTGTTAATGACGCTTCACAGTTCATTTTCTCTAAGAGCGTATTTGTACAGGGTTCTGAAATCGGAGTTGGTAATGCAAGTTATACATCCACCGGAATCAACACCAGAGAAAGCGCATTTAACATTGCATTGTCTGGCGTTAATAAAATGCAGATAAACAACACGACCACAGTTTATTATAACTCGATGTATGTAACAAACGACAACCCGGGTATAACATTTGCAAGCGGTGGTCATACTATCGGTCAAGTTTCTGGTAATAGTGGAGGTTTCTATGTTCAGTCTTTCTCCTCCTACCCTGTATACGTTAGACCGGGAGCCGGTGCTAGTGGAAATTGCAGTCTGTTTATGAGTGGCGGAAGTATGACTCTAGCTACGGGAGGTAACGTTCTGCATAATATCATCGTTAAGGATTACTTGACGGAAAACAAAAATGCATCTCTTAGCACCTATGTGACAAGATGTCTTAGCTCTGGCGATAGTCCATCTAATACTATTCTTGACGTTCTTACTTTCTCCCCTGCATTGTGGGCTATTAACCAAGTTATCAACGCTATTCAAGACAAAATCGGCACTAACTACTCGGCTGAAATTCGTTCTCAATTCCTAGCAGGTGGCGGGTCTAGTCGCGGTGGCGGTGTTGGTAGAGGATACTAAGGGAGGTATTATTATGAAACGAATTAGTATATTCACGGATTGCATCGAACCATTAATACCGGGAGTTTTTAGGGGAGAGGACAGACTAACTATTCTTTCTCTAATTAAGGCAATTATGGGACATATGGTTACTAGCGTCAATGGAGTTGAGCCTGATGAAAATGGAAATGTAAACGTAAGCGGTGGAGGGGGCGGTGGTTCTACTGTTACGGTGGATGTTGGTGAAACTGAAACTCTAAATCCCGGTGAGCCTGCTAGTGTTACTAATACGGGAACTTCTCAAAACGTTATCCTAAATTTTGGAATACCAAAAGGAGAAACCGGTGCACGTGGTGAGCAGGGAATCCAGGGCCCGCGCGGAGAACAAGGGCCGCAGGGCGACCCTGGCCCTAAAGGCAATGCCGGAGAACGGGGGCCTGCGGGTGCTGATGGTAAAGCGGCTACTATTAAGGTTGGAACTGTTAGCACTCTTCCGGCTGGTAGTCAAGCAACCGTTGTAAATAGTGGCGATGAGAATGCCGCCGTGTTTGATTTTGGTATACCGCAGGGACAGCCTGGTAGTGGCGGTGGTGGAGGCTCTACCATCAGTGTAAACGTTGGAACAACTGAAACACTTGAACCTGGCTCTCAAGCAACTGTAAGCAACTCCGGTACGCAGGAAAACGTGGTTCTCAATTTTGGTATTCCTGCTGGTGCTACTGGTGCACGGGGTCCTAAGGGAGAACAGGGGGCGCAAGGGCCTAAGGGTGACCCGGGTGCACAGGGGCCTAAGGGTGACGCAGGGAAACGTGGGCCTGCTGGTGCTGATGGTAAAGCGGCTACTATTAAGGTTGGAGCGGTGAATACTCTTCCGGCTGGTAGTGGCGCAACTGTTGTAAATACCGGAACGGAATCTAACGCCATATTATCGTTTGGCATTCCAAAGGGAGATACGGGACAAGCTGGACCTAAAGGTAATCCCGGAGAACAGGGGCCAGCTGGGACTGATGGTAAAGCTGCTACTATTAAGGTTGGAACTGTAACTACTCTGCCAGCCGGTAGTCAAGCTACGGTAGTGAATAGTGGCACAGAAAACGCCGCAATTTTCGATTTTGGAATACCTAAAGGTGATGGGGGAACAATAAGCCAAATTGTAGCATTATATGACAGTGGTAACGTTACAGTAGGAAACGGAACATATAATTTTAATCGCAATGTTGCGGTAGGAACTACAATTTTTATAGTTCTTCAGCGTGAAGGGGGACGTTATACTAGTACAGCCATACCGGTAGGAAATTTTGGTATAACTGTACCTTGCTTTCCTAACAGCAATCAAGGTGCTACTATTTTTACAACTATCGCGCCAACACCAACAGGAGTTACGATTACTGATGGGTGGTGGTCTGGAAGTGAATATTCTGGAGGGCTTGCTCAAAATCTTGTGACTAGAATGGTAATATACGTTGGTTCCTAAATCATAAAACTATAAAGGCTCCACCAGGAAAACTGGTGGAGCTGATTTTTAT
>ERZ1090864.780-NODE-783-length-16512-cov-16.356323_pt1 | contig 16512 bp, 15 predicted proteins | sample MGYA00478479_ERZ1090864 | MGnify/ENA primary metagenome ERZ1090864 (study PRJEB33644, sample SAMEA5815743) | chicken gut metagenome | biome: Chicken; feature: Gastrointestinal Tract; material: Caecum | place: Ireland | collected 2019-01-01 | study: A study of the...
TACCGGCTGCCAAACGGCTAGGTCTTGATTTTGCGAAAAACTATTGACACTATCTTTATCCATGAAAAGATCAGGAGGACCGGCATGAAATTAGATAAACTCTTGGAACGTTTAGAATATGAAGTGGTGCAGGGCAGTGACAGGGCGGAAATCACCACTCTGGTAAATGACTCGCGAAAGGTGGAAAACGGAAGTGTTTTTGTCTGCATCAGCGGTGCAGTGTCCGACGGACATAAATTTGCTGCGGATGTAGCTGCAAAGGGCGCAGCTGCCGTTGTCGTGGAGAAAGAGGTGGAAGTGCCGGAAGCTGTGACAGTTATCAAGGTCGCGGACACAAGATATGCGCTGGCTCTCATGTCGGCGGCATATTTCGGATATCCGGCGGATAAGCTGAAGATCATCGGCGTCACAGGGACAAAGGGCAAGACAACGACTACTTATATGATACGGTCCATCCTCGAAGGGGTGGGGCATAAAGTAGGTCTTATCGGAACGATCGAGGCGGTCATCGGGGACGAGACGATCTCGGCGGCAAACACCACGCCGGAGTCCTTCACCATCCATCAGTATTTTGCCCGGATGGTGGAAGCAGGCTGTGACAGCGTAGTGATGGAGGTATCGTCCCAGGGGCTGATGCTCCACCGGACGGCGGGGATCCCTTTTGAGATCGGGATATTTACAAATCTCGGAAAAGACCATATCGGACCAAATGAGCACAAGGATTTTGAGGATTATAAAAGGTGCAAGGCGATGCTGTTTCAGCAGTGCAGGCTAGGCATCGGGAATGTGGATGACCGATATTTTCCGGATCTGTTCAGAGACGCCGCATGCAGGGTGGAGACATTCGGGTTTTCCAAAGAGGCGGATCTGCGCGCCGAGAACGTGGAGCTTGTATCCAGACCCGGATACCTGGGAGTGGCATATCGTGTGGCGGGCCTTATGGATTTTGATGTGGAGATCGATATCCCAGGTACGTTCAGCGTGTATAATTCCCTGACCGCCATCGCGGTGTGCAGGCATTTTGGGGTATCTCCGGAAAAGATAAAGGAAGTGCTGAAAAAGGCAAAAGTAAAAGGACGTATCGAGATGATAAAGGTATCCGATGAGTTTACCCTGATGATTGATTACGCCCACAATGCGATGAGCCTGGAGAGTCTGCTGACCACGCTGAAGGAATATCATCCGAAGCGGCTCGTGTGTCTTTTTGGCTGTGGAGGCAACCGCTCAAAGGACAGAAGGTATGAGATGGGTGAGGTGTCAGGCCGGCTTGCGGATCTGACCATCATTACCTCGGATAATCCCAGGTTCGAAGAGCCCCAGGCGATCATCGATGATATCAAAGTGGGGATCGGTAAGACGGATGGGAAGTATGTGGAGATCTGTGACCGGAAGGAAGCCGTCAAATATGCTATCCGGCATGGGCAGCCGGGAGATGTCATCGTGCTTGCGGGAAAGGGACACGAGGACTATCAGGAGATAAAAGGCGTGAAATATCCTATGGATGAACGCGTTCTGATCGCGGAAGTGCTGGAGGAATTAAGAAAAGGAAGATGATCGGGTGTTTGCGGACGTTATCATAGACATACAACACGAAAAACTGGATAAGATCTTTCAGTACCGCGTCCCGAAGGCACTGGAAAAAGAGCTGGAGCCGGGGATGGAAGTGCTGGTGCCCTTCGGCAAAGGCAACCGGCAGATCAAGGGCTATGTGACCGGGCTGTCAGAGACCTGTGATTATGACCTTTCCAAAGTAAAGGAGATTGTGGAAATCTCAAGAACCGGGGTGGAGATCGAGGCGAAGCTGATCGCCCTTGCCGCATGGATGAAGGAGAATTACGGCGGGACGATGATCCAGGCGCTGAAGACGGTCCTTCCTATCAAGCAGAAGGAGAACGCCAGGGTAAAGAAGCGCCTCCGCCTCCTCCTGGACAAAGGGACGGGGGAAAAACAGCTCCATTATTACCTGGAGAAGCACCAGAAGGCGCGGGCAAGGCTGATGGCAGCGCTCCTGGACGATCCGGTGCTGGAGTATGAGCTTGTGACCAGGAAACTTAATATCACAGCCGCTGTCATCCGGGCGCTGGAAGAACAGCGGGTGCTTGCCGTGGAATCAGAGCAGGTGTACCGCAATCCGGTGAAGGCGGCAAAGGAGCAGGAAAAGGACATTGTTTATACAGAAGAGCAGACGCAGGTCATTGACTGTTTTCGGAAAGATTATGCCGCCGGGGAGCGGAAGACTTATCTGATCCACGGCGTGACCGGGAGCGGCAAGACGGAAGTTTACATGGAAATGATACGAACAGTGGTGGATATGGGAAAACAGGCAGTCGTGCTCATTCCGGAGATCGCCCTGACCTATCAGACCGTGATGCGGTTTTACCGGCGGTTTGGGGACGGGGTGTCCATCATGAATTCCCGGCTGTCAGCGGGAGAGCGGTATGATCAGATGATGCGCGCGCGGGCAGGGAAAGTGGATGTCATGATCGGTCCCCGCTCTGCGCTTTTCACTCCGTTTCCCGACCTGGGACTGATCGTGATCGATGAGGAGCACGAGCCCACCTATAAGAGTGAACAGACGCCCCGGTATCATGTCAGGGAGACTGCCATAAAACGAGCGCTGCTGGAAGGAGCCGGCGTGGTGCTTGGGAGCGCTACCCCTTCCATGGAAGCGATGTACCGGGCGCGAAGGGGAGAATATACCCTCTTTGAGATGAAGAACCGCTCCCGGATGCAGGATCTGGCAGACGTATATACCGTGGATCTGAGGGAAGAATTAAAGAGTGGAAACCGTTCGATCTTAAGCCGGAAGCTGGCGGAGCTGATGAGGGAACGGCTGGATAAGAAAGAGCAGATCATGCTGTTTTTGAACCGGAGAGGGTATTCCGGATTTATTTCCTGCCGGGAATGCGGACATGTGATAAAGTGTCCCCACTGCAGTGTCTCTCTGTCTGTCCACCGGGATGGGCGGATGCGATGTCACTACTGCGGATATTCCATGCCCAGGGTGACAGCGTGTCCCGAGTGCGGTTCCCCGCATATCGGAGAATTCCGCGCCGGGACCCAGCAGATCGAAGATATCGTAAAAACAGAATTTCCCCGGGCAAGAGTGCTGCGGATGGATATGGACACCACGCGGCAGAAGGACGCCCATGAGAAGATCCTCTCAGCCTTTGCCAATGAGGAGGCGGACGTGCTGGTGGGCACGCAGATGATCGTAAAAGGACATGATTTTCCGAATGTGACGCTGGTGGGCATCCTTGCGGCGGACATGTCACTTTACACGGCTGATTACCGTTCCGGGGAGCGGACATTCCAGCTCCTGACTCAGGCGGCCGGGCGCGCCGGGCGCGGAGAGAGGCACGGAGAAGTGGTGATCCAGACGTACAGCCCGGAGCACTACGCCATCGTGACGGCGGCGGCTCAGGATTATGAGGCGTTCTACGAGGAAGAGATCCGTTACAGGGAACTCATGGGATACCCGCCGGCAGAGAATCTTCTTGCCATATTCGTTTCCTGTGAGGATGAGGCGCTTCTGGAGAAGGGCTGCCACTACCTGAAGGAATACATCCTGCGGGCCAGAGGGCAGACCGGGGCGGAGGTCATAGGACCGGCAAGTCCGGGCATCGATAAGATCAAAGACGTATACCGCAGAGTGCTCTATGTAAAGGCGGAAAACTATGGGGCCCTCGTGGGGATAAAAGACAGGGTAGAAAAGTATATTGAGATAAATTCAGGGTTTGACAAGATGAGGATACAGTTTGATTTCAACCCTATGTAAGGAGGAAATTATGGCAATCAGAGAAGTTAGAGAGATCGGGGACGATATCCTGACAAAGCAGTGCAAGGACGTGCCGAAGATGACGCTGCGGACAAAGATCCTGATCGGGGATATGCTGGATACGATGTATGACAGATGCGGGGTAGGGCTTGCGGCGCCCCAGGTGGGCGTGCTCAAACGGATCGTCGTCATTGACGTCGGGGAAGGTCCGATCGTGCTGATCAACCCGGAGATCATTGAGACGTCCGGAGAACAGACCGGGGAGGAAGGCTGCCTGAGCGTTCCGGGCAAATGGGGGATCGTGACCCGGCCGCAGCATGTGAAAGTCCGTGCCCTGAACCAGGATATGGAGCCCTTTGAGATAGAAGGAGAGGGGCTTCTGGCGAGGGCCTTCTGCCATGAGATCGACCACCTTCAGGGCGAGCTCTATGTGGATAAGACAGAGGACGGACTCCATGATGTGAACTATGACAGTGAGGATGAAGAGGAAACGGAGGAGTAAGACGATGCGCGTGATATTTATGGGGACGCCGGATTTTTCCGTGGGGACTCTGGAAGCGCTGATCGCGGCGGGGCATGACGTGTGTCTTGCGGTCACCCAGCCGGATAAGCCGAAGGGAAGAGGGAAGGAAATGCAGTTCCCTCCGGTGAAGGAGACGGCCATAAAGCATGGGATTCCGGTGTATCAGCCGAGAAAGATCCGTGAGCCGGAATGTGTGGAGACACTTCGAAAATATAATGCGGACGTGATGGTCGTCATCGCGTTCGGACAGATCCTGCCGGGGACGATACTGGAAATGACGCCGTACGGATGCATCAATGTCCATGCATCCCTGCTCCCGAAATATCGGGGAGCCGCCCCGATCCAGTGGTCTATCATCGAAGGGGAAGCGGTGACAGGCGTGACTACCATGCAGATGGATGAGGGCCTGGACACCGGGGATATGATCATGAAAAAGGAAGTCCCGATCGCGGAGGACGAGACCGGAGAGAGCCTCCATGACAAGCTGGCAGAGGCGGGGGCGGCGCTCTGTGTGGAGACGCTGAAGGCGCTGAAAGATAAGACCGCCGTGTTTGAGAAGCAGGGGGAGAGCCCCACTGCCTATGCGAAGATGCTTACAAAAGAGATGGGAAATATCGACTGGAGCCGGTCCGCCGTGCAGATCGAGCGGCTGGTCCGGGGATTGAACTCATGGCCCAGCGCCTATACCCACTGGGATGGCAAAGTGATGAAGATCTGGCGGGCAAAGGCAGAGGCTGACCCGGCAGAGGCCGGGCAGCCGGGTACTGTGACAGAGGTTGATAAGGATAGTTTTGCGGTCCAGACCGGGGACGGTGTACTGAGAGTGTACGAGGTGCAGATCCCGGGCAAGAAGAGAATGGATACAGGTGCATTCCTGAGGGGGTACACAATGGAACCGGGGACTTCTCTTACAAGAGAGTGACCTGGCGGTTCTGTGAGAGCAGGAGGTTGATATCATGTTATATTATTTTTATGACTGGACATATATTCTTGTGGTGATCGGGGCAATGATCTGCCTGGCGGCTTCCGCCCGGGTGAACCGGGTGTTCGCCCGGTATTCCTCTGTGCGGAGCCATTCCGGGATGACAGGGAGAGAGGCGGCGGAACAGATCCTGCACAGGAATGGGATTTATGACGTGCAGGTGATCCACATCCCGGGAAACTTAACCGACCATTATAACCCGGGGAAGAAGACGCTGGGACTTTCTGACACGGTGTACAATTCTTCCTCCGTGGCTGCCATCGGCGTGGCAGCTCATGAGTGCGGGCACGCGGTACAGCATGCCACAGGGTATGCGCCCCTTTCCATCCGGGGAGCGCTGGTGCCTGTGGCGAATATCGGTTCCATGGCAGCGTGGCCGCTGATCATCCTCGGCCTGTTCATGAACGGCCAGACATCGGTTATGTTCATCAACCTGGGCATCCTGCTCTTTTCCGCGGCAGTGCTTTTCCAGCTCGTTACCCTTCCGGTGGAGTTCAATGCATCCGGCAGGGCGGTGAAAGTGCTGGAGAACTCAGGGATGCTATATCCTGAAGAGGTGGATTCCGTGAAGAAGGTATTAGGAGCGGCGGCCCTCACTTATGTGGCAGGCGCGGCGGCGATGATCTTACAGCTCCTGCGTCTCCTTATTTTGACAGGAGGAAGGAGAAGGAATGACTAAGTCGGTGAATGAGCGGGAGATCGTGCTGGGCATCCTTATGGAAGTGACGGAAAACGGCCAGTACAGCCATAAGGTGCTCAGGGACGTGCTGTCCAAATACCAGTATCTTACGAAGCAGGAGAGGGCGTTTATTACCAGGGTGACAGAAGGGACGCTGGAGCGCCTGATCGAGATCGACTATATCCTGGACCGGTTCTCCAAAGTCAAAGTAAAAAAGATGAAACCGGTCATCCGGGGCGTGCTCCGCAGCGCGGTCTATCAGTTGAAATATATGGACAGTGTGCCCGACCGTGCGGTGTGCAGCGAGGCGGTGAAGCTGGCGGCGAGGAAAGGATTTTCCGGGCTGAAAGGATATGTGAACGGTGTGCTCCGCAGCGTGGCAAGAGGGTTTGCGGATGTGAAATACCCGACGGAGGGCGTACAGGCGCTGTCCGTGAAATATTCCTGCCCGGAATGGATCATAGAGCTCTGGCAGAAATCCTTTGATGAGAACGTCATTGAGAACATGCTGGCGGATTTCCAGCAGGAGAAACCGCTCACAGTCCGGTGCTGTTTAAACCGTGTCACCCCGGAAGAACTGAAACATATCTTTGTCCAGGAGGGCGTGACAGCAGAACCCCATCCCTATCTTCCCTATGCGTTCCGCATATCCGGCTTTGATCATCTGGAAAGCCTGGAGAGCTTTCAGGAAGGCATGTTCATGGTGCAGGACGTCAGCTCCATGCTGGTTGGAGAGCTGGCAGGACCCCGGCCGGGGGCGAATGTGATCGATGTTTGCGCGGCACCCGGGGGAAAAGCGCTCCATACAGCGGAGAAGCTTTTTATGACGGAAAAGCTTTCTTCGGCGGGCGAGCTTTCTGAGGCGGAAAAGCTTTCTTCAGCGGACAGGCTTTCTGCGGCGCGGAAGCGCACACCGGACCGTGGCCATGTGGAGGCAAGGGACCTGACAGAATATAAGAAAGAGCTCATACAGGAGAATATTGACCGTTCCGGACTGGACAATATCTCGGCGGCGTGCAGGGATGCTTCTGTCCCGGATGAAAATTCGGCCGGTGCCGCGGATATCGTGATCGCGGACCTGCCCTGCTCGGGGCTGGGTGTGATCGGGAAAAAGACGGACCTGAAATACAAGGCGTCGCCGGAAGGGATCGGGAGCCTTGTGGTCTTTCAGCGGAAGATATTAAGCTGTGTGAAAGATTTTGTGAAGCCGGGCGGAGTGCTCCTGTACAGCACCTGCACTGTAAATCCGGCGGAAAATATAGAGAATGTACACTGGTTTCTGGAGCAATACCCGGATTTTTCTCTGGATGATATCCGGGGAGAACTCTGCCCGGAGCTAAGAGACAGTGTCGTGGAAAAGGGCTGCATCCAGCTCCTTCCGGGCATACATAAGAGTGACGGTTTCTTTATCGCCCGATTAAAAAGAAAAGCCGCTGAAGAGAAAAAGGACTGAAAAAAAGGACAGGAACAGACATGAAAAAGGACATCCGTGCATATGGATATGAAGAATTAAAGACAGAGATGCTGAGTCTGGGCGAGAAGGCTTTCCGGGCGGGACAGGTCTATGACTGGCTCCATGTGAAGCTGGCGGACCGGTTTGATGAGATGACCAATCTCTCAAAGGATTTAAGACACCGTCTGCAAGAACAGTATGAGATCCTGCCTGTCAGCATGGTGGAAAGGCAGGTTTCAAAACTGGATGGGACGAACAAATTCCTGTTCCGTCTGTATGATGGGAACATGGTGGAAAGCGTTCTCATGCGGTATAAGCACGGCAATTCCGTCTGTATTTCTTCCCAGGCGGGATGCAGGATGGGGTGTGTGTTCTGCGCGTCGACGATCGGCGGTCTCAAGAGGGATCTTTCTGCCTCGGAGATGCTGGGGCAGGTCTATCAGATCCAGAAGATCACAGGGGAGAGAGTCCACAATGTCGTGATCATGGGAACCGGGGAGCCTCTTGACAATTATGACAACTTCCTGAGGTTCGTCCGCATCCTGACAGATGAACACGGCCTGCATATCAGCCAGAGAAATGTCACGGTATCTACCTGCGGCATCGTGCCCAGGATGCTGGAACTGGCGGATGAAAAGCTCCAGATCACCCTTGCGCTGTCCCTGCACGGCTCCACTCAGGAGAAACGGCGCGCCCTTATGCCTGTGGCGAATAAATACAGTCTTTCCGAGGTGCTCTCCGCGTGTGACGCCTATTTTGAAAAGACAGAGCGCAGAGTTACTTTTGAGTACAGCCTCGTTCATGGAGTCAATGACACGGATGAGGACGCGCGGGAGCTGGCGGCTATCTTAAAGCCCCGGAACTGCCACCTGAACCTGATACCGGTCAACCCGGTCAGGGAGCGTGATTTTGTGCGTCCAAGCAGGAAAAATGCCCTGAATTTCAAAAATAATCTTGAAAAAAGCGGAATAAATGTTACTATAAGAAGGGAAATGGGCTCTGACATCGACGGAGCCTGCGGCCAGCTCAGGCGCCGCTATGCGCAGGAGGACGGAGCGGAAGCTTCCGGCTGCGGGGAAAACCCGGCGGCAGAAGGCGAATGCGGGAGAGCAGGATGGGAAAGCCACAACAGACAGGATTAAGGAGACAGATATGAGGACATTTGCGATAACAGATGTAGGAATGGTGCGACAGGTGAATCAGGATTATGTCTTTACGACAGACAGACCTCTGGGCATCCTCCAGAATCTGTTCGTGGTGGCAGACGGAATGGGCGGACATCAGGCAGGCGACTATGCGTCAAAATATACGGTGGAAGTGCTCAGGCGGGAGCTGAAGATGAGCGAGGGTGAGGATGTGGAGAAATGCCTGGTAGCGGCGATCAAGACAGCCAACCGGGAGATCATCAAGGAGGCGGCCCGCGACGAACACCTCAAGGGGATGGGGACAACCGTAGTTGCGGCGACGATCATGAACCAGATGATGTATTTTGCCAATGTAGGAGACAGCCGTCTGTATCTGATCAATCAGGGGATCCAGCAGCTCACGAAGGACCATTCGCTTGTGGAGGAAATGGTGCGGCTGGGAGGCATCAAGCCGGAGGAGGCCAAGCACCACCCGGATAAGAATATCATCACAAGGGCGATCGGGGCGAAAGCGGATGTGGACGTAGACTTTTATGAGCACCGTCTGAAGCGGGGAGACATCATACTGATGTGTACGGACGGACTGAGCAATATGGTGGAAGATGAAGAACTCTTCCATATCGTCCAGGGAGGAAGGGATATCGTGGAAGCAGGCCAGGCTCTTGTGGATGCTGCAAAAGAAAACGGCGGTACGGACAATATCGGTATTGTCCTGATAGAACCGTTCGCGGACGAGGTGAGTGTATTATGATCAGAGAAGGAGTTTATTTAGGAAAGAGGTATGAGATACTGGGACGTATCGGTTCCGGCGGCATGGCGGATGTCTACAAGGGCAAGGACCATAAGTTGAACCGGTATGTGGCGATCAAAGTGCTCAAAAGTGATTACCGCACAGACGAGGTATTTATCAAGAAGTTCTTGAGCGAGGCGCAGGCAGCGGCAGGGCTGATGCACCCGAACGTGGTAAATGTCTATGACGTGGGCCAGGACCGCGGCCTGTATTACATGGTCATGGAATTGGTGGAAGGGATCACGCTGAAGGATTACATTGAGAAGAAAGGAAGGCTTTCAGCGAAGGAGACGATCAGCATCTCCATCCAGATGGTGACAGGTCTCCAGGCAGCTCATAACCAGCATATCATACACCGGGACATCAAGCCTCAGAATATCATCATTTCAAAAGACGGCAAGGTAAAAGTGACGGATTTTGGCATTGCCCGCGCGACGACCGCGACACAGACTATCAGCACCAGTGTCATGGGCTCCGTACACTATACATCGCCCGAACAGGCGCGGGGAGGCGTGGTGGACCAGAAGAGCGACATTTACTCCATTGGCATCACCATGTACGAGATGATCACGGGAAATGTGCCATTTGACGGAGATTCCACGGTGTCAGTGGCTCTTAAACATCTGCAGGAAGAGATCGTATCCCCGGCGGAAGAGGTGCCGGATATTCCATACAGTCTGGAATGCATCATCATGAAATGTACGCAGAAGAATCCGGGACTGCGCTATCACGACTGCGCGGCGCTCCTGCTGGATCTGAAGCGCTCTCTCGTAGACCCTGAGGGTGATTTTGTTGTTCTCGGGGCAGGGGCAGGCGGAGACACAGGCCGGACGATGGTCATGTCCACGGAAGAACTGGAACAGGTTCAGGCCCGGGGACGGAATGACTATGATGATGACGATGACTACGATTATGACAACGAGGATGAAGAGGAGCGCGTGCCTGTCAGACGGCAGAGCAGGGGCAGGAAGAAAAATGACGTCAATCCGGATACAAAGCGGATCATGCGCATCCTTATGATCGTGGCGGGTGTGGTCATCGCGCTGCTTGTTCTTTTCCTCGTTGCGAATGCGGCCGGATTTTTCTCAGGACCCGGACTGGTGGCGAATGAGGAAGACATGGTGGAAGTGCCGGATGTGCGCGGTATGACATATGACGAAGCGCAAGAGGAATTAAGGAAATATGATCTGGGCATCAAGAGAGCATCGGCAGAAGAGCCGTCCAATGAATATGCAAAAGGAGAGATCAAGAGCCAGGATCCCGGAGAGGGTGAAAAGGTAGAGAAGAACTCGACCGTCACTGTGGTCATCAGCAGCGGAGAGGCTGCGGAGAAGGTGCAGGTGCCAAACGTGGTGGACCGGAGCGAGGCGGACGCGGAGAGGATGCTCCAGGATGCAGGGCTGAAAGTGACCCATGGTGAAGCCCAGTACAGCGACAGCATTGCGGAGGGCAACGTGATCTCATCTAATCCGGTGGCAGGCACGGAAGTGGATGAAGGGACCAGCGTCACGATCGTTGTCAGTCTTGGGAAAGAGTCCGTAAAAGTGCCTGATATCAGAAATAAGAGCGCGGCAGATGCGGAAGCGGCCCTCGCAGCCCAGGGGCTTACAGGGAGCGCCAGCCAGGATTACAGCGACAGCGTTGCCGCGGGCAGTGTAATATCACAGAGTCCGGAGCCGGGGGCATCCGTTGAAAAAGGATCCACGGTCAGCTATGTAGTGAGCCTGGGACCAAGGACGCAGACAGTAGAGGTGCCGGACGTCCTGAAATCATATCCGGACGTGGCGCAGAAGCTCATGAGTGAGGCAGGACTGACTGCGGCATACGGAGGGGAACAGTACAGCGATTATCCCCAGGGAACTGTTTGCCGTGTGAACCCGGAGGTAGGAGTAAAAGTGGCAAAAGGCACCACAGTGTATTACTGGGTGAGTATGGGGCCGCAGCCGTCCGGGGGCGATGGACAGGATGAATCAGAATAGATGCAGGAGGCTCTTTTTCAGCCGGAAGGCAGAAAGACCAACAGATTATGCAGGGTAAGATAATAAAAGGAATTGCCGGATTCTACTACGTTCATGTAGTAGAATCCGGTGTTTATGAGTGTAAGGCAAAGGGCGTCTTCCGCAAAGACGGCCTGAACCCCCTCGTGGGCGACAATGTGGAGATGGAAGTCACCCACGAGAAGGATATGGAAGGGAATATAATGAAGATCCTTCCGAGAAAGAATGAGCTGGTGCGTCCGGCTGTGGCAAATATCGATCAGGCGCTGGTAGTGTTTGCCGTGACAAAGCCGAAACCGCACTTTAACCTTCTGGATCGTTTCCTTGTCATGATGGAGGCAAAGGAGATCCCGGTGGTGCTCTGTTTTAACAAGGCGGACATTGCAAAAGATCCGGAAATTGCCGCGTTAAAGAACATTTACGAAGAATGCGGGTATCCTCTTTTGTTCACCAGTGCAAAAGAAGAGGAAAACATAGACGGCCTGGAGGAATGCCTTCGGGGAAAGACGACCGCCATTGCCGGACCGTCAGGCGTGGGAAAGTCTTCTCTGATCAACCTTCTGCAGGACGAAGTAAAGATGGAGACCGGAAGCATCAGCCGGAAGATCGAGAGAGGAAAACACACCACAAGGCATTCGGAACTGATCATGCTGGGGAAGGATTCTTATATCATGGATACCCCGGGGTTCAGCTCCCTCTATGTAGATGATATCGGGAAAGAAGAGTTGAAATACTGTTTCCCGGAGTTTGCGCCCTACGAAGGAAAATGCCGTTTTAATGGGTGCGGACATATCCATGAGCCGGGCTGCGCGGTGAAGCAGGCAGTAGAAGAGGGAAAAATACACAGGGTACGGTACGATGACTATGCCATGATGTACCGCGAGCTGCAGGAAAGAAAGAGGTATTAGATGACAGAAAATATTTTGGCGCCGTCAATACTTTCGGCGGATTTTAAGGTCCTGGGAGAACAGTTGGAGCAGACGGAGGAAGCGGGCGCGCGGTACATTCATTTTGATGTGATGGATGGGATCTTTGTTCCCAGCATTTCCTTTGGAATGCCGGTGCTCTCCTCGGTGAAGGGCGCGACGTCTCAGGTGCTGGACGTGCATCTCATGGTGACGGAGCCGGTCAGGTATGTAAAAGAATTTGCCGCGTGCGGCGCGGATATCATCACCATACATCTGGAGGCCTGCGAGGATCCGGGGGCAGCGCTGGATGAGATCCACAGTTGCGGGGCAAGAGCCGGGATCTCCATCAAGCCGGCCACTCCGGTGGAAGAGCTCATTCCCTATCTGGAGCGGGCGGACATGTTTCTAATCATGAGTGTTGAACCGGGATTCGGCGGACAGGCTTTTATCCCGGAATCCCTGAAGCGGATCAGACAGCTCAGGGGACTGCTGCAGGAAAGAGGTCTGGAGAAAGACCTGGAAGTGGACGGCGGCATTTACCATTCCAATGTGGCGGAGGTGCTGGACGCGGGTGCGAATGTGATCGTGTCCGGTTCCGGAGTATTCAGGGGCGACATCAGAAAAAATGTGGCGGAATTTATGGAGATATTGAGGAATCATGAGTAAACGGACTGTGATAGTGAGCGGGGGGATGCTGGAAGAAGATTTTGTGCTCCCCATAATAAAAAGTGAAGATACGGAATTTGTGATCGGGGTGGACAGAGGACTTAAATTTCTCTATGACCACGAGATCAAGCCGGATTATATCGTGGGCGATTTTGACAGTGTACCGAAGGGGCTGGTGGAATACTACCGGAAAGAGGCGGACGTGCCGATCCGGGAGTTTAATCCTGTGAAAGACGCATCGGATACGGAGATTGCCCTGCGGCTCTGTATCGGTCTGAACCGGAAGCAGATATGGATATTGGGCGGGACAGGCAGCCGCATCGACCATCTGTGGGCAAATATCCAGTGCCTTCAGATCGCGCTGGACGCGGGGGCCGATGCTCGGATACTGGACAGCCATAATCAGATCAGGCTCCTGGACAAGGGGATCACTCTGAAAAGGGAAGAGGCGTTCGGGAAATATTTTTCGCTTTTCCCGATGGAACTCCCTGTGGACGCGCTCACGATCGCAGGAGCAAAATATCCCCTGAAAAATCATTTCCTGAGATCGGATGACAGTCTCTGCGTCAGCAATGAATTTGAGGAAGATGAAGTGGAGATCTCGTTTGTGTTCGGCAAAGTGATACTGATGGAGACAAGAGATTAAAAAGAGGCGCGTGCAGGGGCATCGCGGAGATATATCACAGTTAAGAGGAGACAAAGATAAATGAAATTAGGAATTGTAGGATTACCGAATGTTGGAAAGAGCACGTTGTTTAATTCTCTGACAAAAGCGGGAGCGGAGTCAGCAAACTATCCGTTCTGCACGATCGATCCGAACGTGGGAGTCGTGACAGTGCCGGACAAGAGGCTGGATGTGCTCGGAGAAATGTATCACACAAAAAAGATCATCCCTGCGGCCATCGAGTTCGTGGATATCGCGGGCCTTGTAAAAGGAGCGTCCAAAGGAGAGGGGCTGGGAAACCAGTTTCTTGCCAATATCCGGGAAGTGGACGCTATCGTACATGTGGTGAGATGTTTTGAAAACAGCAATATCGTGCATGTGGATGGGAGCATTGACCCTCTGCGCGATATTGAGACAATCAATCTGGAGCTGATCTTCTCCGACCTTGAGATACTGGAGAGGAGGATCGCCAAGACGGTGAAGCTGTCAAGAAATGACAAGACGGCTGCAAAAGAGCTGGAACTTTTAAACCGCATCAAAGCTCATCTTGAGGAGAATAAGATGGCTAAGAGCTTTATCACAGAAGACGAGGATGAGCAGGCGTGGCTGGCAGGATACAATCTTCTGACTGCGAAGCCGGTGATCTTTGCGGCAAATGTTTCAGAGGATGATCTGGCGGACGACGGCGCATCCAATGAAGGAGTAAAGGCTGTGCGCGAGTATGCTGCACAGGAGAACTGTGAAGTGTTTGTCGTGTGTGCAGAGATTGAGGAAGAGATCGCACAGCTCGATGATGAGGAGAAAAAGATGTTCCTTGATGATCTGGGGCTGGAGGAGTCAGGACTTGAGAAACTGATCAAGGCAAGCTACCATCTTCTGGGGCTGATCAGCTATCTGACTGCGGGAGAGCCGGAAGTGCGTGCATGGACCATCACGAGAGGAACAAAGGCGCCGCAGGCGGCAGGAAAAATCCACACGGATTTCGAGAGAGGATTTATCCGCGCTGAAGTTGTAAGTTATGATGACTTGATGGCATGCGGTTCCCACGCGGCGGCAAAAGAAAAAGGACTGGTCCGCCTGGAGGGGAAAGACTATGTCGTTCAGGACGGCGATATCATGCTGTTCAGGTTTAATGTATAGCAACAGTTCAGCCGTCTAATAGTCTGTTGGCAGAAACCATGCTCGCATGGTTTTGCAGACAGACTGTTGGACGGAGTGAGCGCCAGAATATGAGCAAAACAGCGGCGAGAGCCGCAGTAAGCACGGCAGTGCGGTTTTGCGAATGGCGCGCCTGAACTGTTGCGGAAACGGCGGGCGAAGCGAAACAGGGCGGCAAAGCCGAACGGAAGAATGGAGTGTAAACAGATATGCATTATGACATCAGTTTTCCCAATCTTGGCATAGAACTGGATCATGTGGGAAAGAGTGTTGACGTTTTCGGATTTGAAGTTGCGTATTACGGGATTATTATCGGGACCGCGATCCTGATCGGATTTTTGATTGCCACATATGAGGCCAAACGGACAAGACAGAATCCGGAAGATTACCTGGACATGGGAATCATCGGTGTTATCGCCGGGATTGCCGGGGCGAGGATTTACTATGTGATCTTTTCATGGGATATGTACAAGGACAATCTTCTTGATATCTTTAATTTGCGGGAGGGCGGTCTTGCCATCTACGGAGGTATCATTGGGGCCGTGATCGCAGTGTTTGTCCTGGCAAGAGTGAAGCGATTGTCTCCGTTCCAGATACTGGACACTGTGGCGATGGCGATCTTAAACGGACAGATGCTCGGACGATGGGGCAACTTTTTTAACAGAGAGGCGTTCGGAGAATACACGGACAGCCTGTTTGCCATGCGGCTTCCGCTGGATGCAGTGCGCTCCGGGGATGTGACAGAACAGATGAGAGCTCACATGGAAACCATAGGCGGCGTTGAGTACATCCAGGTGCATCCCACATTTTTGTATGAGTCCGTGTGGTGTGCAGTACTTCTTGTGATTCTTGTTCTGTATCGGAAGCATAAGAAATACGAAGGAGAGCTGTTTCTCCTGTATGTATTCGGCTATGCGCTGGGCAGAGTGTGGATTGAAGGGCTGCGCACGGACCAGCTGCTTCTTCCGGGAATCGGACTTCCGGTATCCCAGCTTCTTGCGGGCGTGATTGTTGTGGCAGCGGGCGCAGCGCTTCTGTATCTGAGGAAAAACCATAAGACCATGCCTTTGCTTAAGAGCCGGAAAGTGTATGAACCAATGCCGGACAAGATCGAGGGTAAGAAACCGCCGAAGAAGAAAGACCGGATTTTCCAATTCAGAGATAAGTAAGAGAATATTGCGTTTTTTGACTGAAAGTAATAAGTCGGACTTTAGAAGTCCGGCTTATTATTATGCAAAAAATTACCGTTTGAGATTTAATGTGGTAAAGAAATAGAATATTTAGATAGCGTTTTTTGCTTTTCAAGGGATCTAGAAAACTTTTAGATATTATTACGAAAGTATTGAACGAGATCGTAAACAATCTGGATTTCTTTTTCGGTAAGATGGGATATGTCTAATGAAACATTATTCGAGAGCCCCAGCAGATAATCGGTTGATACATAGAATAACTGTGCAAGCTCAACGATATAAGTGGTCGAAGGCGTGGAAATGCCCATCTCCCATGCGTTGACGCTGCTGCGGGTAATATTCAGTTTTTTAGCAAGTTCAGTCTGCGTCATATTGTTGGAAAGACGCAGTTGTTTGATTCTGTCAGCCACCATTTTTTTGTCCTCGTCTTTCTAAAAAATGATAGTAAACTAACTATAATGATATTACATTATCAAAAAGATGTTTTAAATTGACGATGCATATATAAAAGTGATATTATAGAAAAAAGTGCTGTCTCTTATACACATCTGACGCTGCCGACGATAAGGCTCGTGTAGA
>ERZ1090864.786-NODE-789-length-16436-cov-55.866797_pt1 | contig 16436 bp, 23 predicted proteins | sample MGYA00478479_ERZ1090864 | MGnify/ENA primary metagenome ERZ1090864 (study PRJEB33644, sample SAMEA5815743) | chicken gut metagenome | biome: Chicken; feature: Gastrointestinal Tract; material: Caecum | place: Ireland | collected 2019-01-01 | study: A study of the...
ATATAAAAATACACTCCATACAGAATTTTTTACCTGTTCGCGGACATTTGTACGTCTACCACGGACACTGTAAATTGTCTATACAATTCAATAAATTGTCATACAAATCGAGCTACTATTGACAAATGTTGTTGCGCGTGCTATTCTATAAATGTGGTAAAGAAAACCACATCCTGTATGCTATTTCATGTACACCTTTTTTGATTGGTAACTTGTCTCCTTTAGTGGCGTAAAATGATGGAACTACAGTGCGTAAATATAGTAGTTGCGGAGTTCAATTCTCCGCTACGCCATTGGCCCCGACGGCCATGTAAACGAAACTGATATGATCACGAGGCCCTCTGTGAAAAGAGCGTGACATATTGTGGGGTTTGGCTACTTTCCGGTTTTGTTTTATGGCCAGGTGTGGCTTTATAATGAGGTTAAATAAATATGGATAGATATTATTATAATGGAAATCGTTTATTAAGCATGAAAGACTCTAGGCGAAGAAAGCCTTTTATATATATAGTTGAATCTAACCGTGATGACGGAAAGACTACCTATTTTGTCCGAAAGCTTGTAAACGATTATTTGAATTACGGAAAGAAGTTTGTTAAACTAACGCGCTTTCGTACTAACTTGGATGATGGGGCTGATAAAATGCTGGGCAAGGTTCTTCCAAAGTTTTATGATGGTCTGTCATATGATTATGAAATCTCGTCAGACAAATTATATGGTAAAGTATATATCAACGGTGAGTTTTGTGGTTTTATTTTACCGATAAGCGGAGCCGCAGCTATTAAAGATTCATGGCAATTATTCACAGGTATATCTCACATGTTTCTGGATGAGTTCCAGTCTGAAACTAACGAGTATGTGAAAGACGAAACAACTAAACTTATATCTATTCAGAAATCGCTGAGTAAGCAATGCGATTCATCAGATCATTACTTACCGTTGTACATGGCTGGAAACCTAATAACCCTACTAAACCCGTATTATATTGACATGGGCATCAGTGACAGAATACAAACAAACACAAAGTTTCTAAAGGGAGACGGTTATGTCTTGGAACGTCACTATAATGATACCGCCGCCCACGAAGCTGAGGACAATGGATTTTTAAGGGCATTTAGTCGAAACAAGTATGTTACCCAGATGACAGAGCAAATTTATCTAAATGATACAAACACATTTATAGAGCGTCCGTCGGGGCGGAGGGAATATATCGCAACTATACGAAACGGAGGACAGGATTATGCGGTATATTTGTGTTATGACGCCGGTGTAGTATATTGTTCACAGGAAGTGGATTATTCTTTTCCTAGGAAAATAGCAATTACAACGGAAGATCAAAAGATTAATTACGTTATATTAAAAAATAGCAGTAATTTTATATCGCTTATGCGTTGGTATTTTCAGAACGGGTGTTTCCGTTTTAGGAACATGAAATGTAAATCCACAATTTTTAAATTATTATGTTTTAGGGGATGATTATGTTAAATGAGTTTTATCCTTTTATTATTGCCTTGATTTTTAACGCTTTTGATTTGATAAGTGGAATAGTTGCGGCTGTGAGAGAAAAGGACTTACAGTCTAGTAAATTGAGGGATGGCCTATTCAAAAAAGTAGGTTTTATTTTTTGCTACGCCCTGGCGTGGCTGATCGACGAAAAGGGGTATTTGGTTGGTTTTCACTTTGATGTCAGTTTCCAGATCATAATTGTGACGTACGTGGTTGGAACTGAACTTGTATCTATCATTGAAAACATCAGCAAAATAAACCCTGATTTATTACCGGATAAACTGAAAAGTTTATTTCATATAAATGACGATACGAAAGGAGATAATTTAAAATGATTAATTGGAGCGATGTAATTAAGAAAGCACTGAATGCGCATTATCATGATTCGGATTACGCATATTTTTACGGGGCTAAAGGGCAGAAATTAACAGACGAAGTAATGGAGTCCCTGTGGAACGCGGAACCCAATTACTTCGCAAGGTATAACGCAGATCAAAAAAAGTATATCTTTGACTATTCAAGAAATCGAATTGGATATGATTGCTCCGGTTTTATTGGTGCTCTTGTTGATGATATGAGTTATTCTGGTCAGCAGATTTCCAATTGTTCGGCTATCACAACGCCAAAGGATGGTGTAGCCGGTTCTCTTTTATGGAAACCTGGGCACATTGGTATCGACATCGGATACGGGTATTTTATTCATATGCCTGAGGAGGGTAGGTCGGTGTGTATTGGTAAAATTTCCGAATATGATTGGAAACAATCAGGGAGACATAAGAATGTAGATTATACGGGGGCTACGAATGTGTGATGTATACGATTAACGTAAATGACTATTCGCTTCAAGAATCTTATAAATTTATTAAAGATATAGTAGATTACGAATGTTCAGCCGATGTAACTTTTGTGAAAAATAATGGCGTTACGCTTTTGGAACATAGGTTTACGAGGTTTGATGATGTGTATGAATTCGTGAATACACTGTATTCTAGTTTATCCAAAAAGCAAGAAGAACGGTACAAACACGGCGGTATCGAATGTATTGATGCTATTCGGGCTTGCATGGGCGAAGAGGAATTCCGCGGATTTTGTAAAGGAAACGTAATTAAATACCTTTGGCGTGCTGAATACAAAGGTGGGACAGAGGATTACCAAAAAGCACTCGACTATCTGAATTATATGTTAGGGGATAATTAAAAATGCCTGTTAACTATCAAACCGCCATTGCAAGGGCATATGAGTTTTATAACAACGCTAGTTCGTACGCCTATTTTTTCGGGGCAAAGGGCCAAGTATTGACTGACGAAGTCATGAACTCTTTATGGAGTTCCTATCCGGGTTATTTTTCTAAATATTCAGCGACCCAGAAAACCCAAATCTATAACTATAGTAGAGGGAAAATAGGGTATGATTGTAGTGGCCTAATTGCGGAGATCATAGGTGACAATAGCGGTTCAGCTGAACAATGGTCTCACTGTACCGATATAACAACGCCGCAAACATGCGTACAGGGCGCTTTGATGTACAAACCTGGGCATATAGGCATAGCTGTTGGGAACGGGCAATTTATCCATATCCCCCAGGAAATGCACACGGTCGAACTTGTAAATGTTAGTAGCTATAACTGGCAATCGGCTGGAAAATCAAGTTTTGTCGATTATACTGGCTCCCCGGCTAATACAGAAGGCTCTAGCAGTAACACTATCTGTATATGGATGGGGTGGACAAACTACGAAAGCGGTTACAATTACGGTACTGCGGAAGCGCTGTCCCGTATGCAAACCACCGGCCAGGCGTATGGACAATATCAGTTTGATTACCGTTACGGGCTCGTACCTTTTATGCAATATGCGCAGTCTACGCACCCCGTGTTTGACTTTTCCGGGTATATAGCGCTAGGCGCTGGAAATGAACAACTAGTGAACAATACAGGATTACATAATAAGTTTATCCAGTACGCAAACAGCAATACGGAGGATTTTCTTGCCGATCAAAATGCGTGCGGACTTAAAGACTACTTGTTACCCGCGATAGATTACATACAAAATAATTATGGATACGATATCACACAAAAGGGAGAGGTAGTTGTTGGTTCTTTATTTTCTATGGCTATTCGTTCAGGTAGTCAAACCGCCGCCCAGAAATATGCTAACTGTGAAAACATGAGTCCCGCCGATATCATAAATGTAACTTATGACACATATGGCGATAGTGACGCTGGACGATGGAACAATAGCGCTGGTTCACAGAGGGTGAAAGCCTTGAATGCTTTGATTAATCCAACTGATATCTATTGTATAGATAGAGATACGGGTTATCCGGGCGGATATATACCGCCTAAACCAGTATCCAGAAAAAGGATATTTTTTCCAACTATTAAGTTTTATAATCTGTTTATGTGGGGGTGATTAAAAAATGAAAAGAACAATTGAAGATGTTAAAGCGATGTTAGACGCCCGCTTCAACGCGAGTGAAAATGTCTCAGATGAAGACCTTGAGTTTGTTCAGGACATCATGGACACTTTAACAGACACTTCTTCCAACGATATTATTAATACATTGACAGCAGAACGTAATGACGCAATCAATAAGTATAATGCATTAAAAAAGGATTATTTGAATGCGTTTTTACGGGGCGAAAAACCAAAAGAATACACGGAAGACGAAGACGAAGTCAATGAACCGGAGGATAAAAATAACCCATCGGATTGGAATTTAATTTAAAAAAATTGGAGGTAAAAAACAATGGCTAAAAGAGTAGCGCCGAAGACATCTGGAGATAATCTTAGTGCTGTTCAGCTTATGAATTTAATCAGAAATAACGCTTCTACGGAGTACCAGTCATTAGTCCCGTTAGCGGATGAAACTGACGAGAGCGCTAGAAGTATTGGAACTGTTTTCCGCAATTATCCGTCTATACTTGGTGAATACCTGAAATATATGTGGACGATGTGCGTATCTCAGAGGGTATTTTATCGCGAGTATCATTCACCTTTCGGTGGGGCATTTTACAAAGGTGAACTGGAAGTGGGCGAAACTGTACAGGACATTTTTGTAGAATTATGCAAAGCGCATGAATACGATCCAGAGGACGCCGAAACAAGCGTATGGAAGCGTGAAGCCCCTGACGTAAGAAGTATTTTCTATCCACTCAATTATAGAAAATATTATAAGCAGACCATTCAGGAAACTGATATTGACTTGTATTTTACAAGCTGGAGCGGCGTGTCCAGACTTACTGATATTATTACGGCCAGGATGTATAATTCTGCTGAGTACGATGAATATCAGACAACATTGTATTTGATTGGTCGTTCTTTGTTGGACGGAAACATGTTAACAGCGCAGAGTCCGGCTAAAACAACGGAAGATTATGAACCATCTGATTTGACTGAGGCCATCGTTGCCGTTTCTGATGACATGACTCTAATGGGAACTAAATACAATATTGCTAAAGTTCATAATCATACACCCAAGGAAGACCAGTTTATTCTAGGAACACCTAAGTTCTGGGCTTCACAGAATGTAAAGGTTCTTGCCCAGGCGTATAACATGGATAGAGCAGAATTTTCCGGTCATCATATTACAGTCAATAGCTTTGCCGATTTGGACACTGAACGTCTAAACGCTTTGTTTGTAAAAGACCCTGGGTATAAAGAAATCGGTTCTTCCGATCTGGAATCCCTGGCAAAGTGCGACTGTTTTATTCTGGATAGAGAATGGTTACAATTTTATTATAAATATAACAAATTTGTAACAGACCCGTACAACGGTGACGGTCTGTATTATTCTATGAAGTACCATGTCGGGCGCGTATTTGGTGTATCACCTTTTGCAAACGCTGTAGCTATGGTAGAGGGTGTGCCTACCGTTACTAGCGTTACGGTATCACCGAAGTCGTTAGTAATGAGTGGAGGCACATCCGCTAAAATTACAGCTACGGTTCAGACAACTAACTTTGCTCCACAGACGGTATCCTGGAGTATTACAGATGGCGAAGAATATGCAACTATCACTAGAGATGGAACCGTAACCGTACTTTCCACCGCTCCGGCGTCTACTTCTATTACGGTAACCGCGACATCTACGTTCGATACATCTAAAAAAGATACTTGTACTATTACTACACCAGCCGCCTGATAAATGTGGATTGTGGGGAGGGCTATATGTTCTCCCTATGTTCCACGTGGAACATAGATGGAGGGTTATTATGCCGCAAACAGAAATATACTTCTGCAAAAATGTAAAGATTAATAACAACAACCAATATTATCAGACAGATGACGTTGCAAGGCAGAACTATTTTACCGGAAGAACTACAGCGTCTACCAGACTGTCTAACCAAAGTTTTCAGAGAGTTGGAAAAGGTTCATGCAAAGTAAACTTAAGTTATGACGTACTACTTGGGTGTACTTATATGATGTTCCGAAACCTGGATAAATCTGATAAGTGGTTTTACGCATTTATAAACCGGATTGAATATATCAATGACAATAATGTCGAGGTTTTTTATACTATCGACCACTGGCAAACCTGGTATTTTCAGGGTTGTACCCTTGGTCAGTGTCACGTGGAACGAAGTCATACTCCTGATGATACGGTCGGAAAATACACACTTTCAGAGCCGGTTGACACCGGGGAAATGGTACTTGATAATCTCGTTCGAGAAAATGTGATACACGATGTGTATCAATGTCTGCTATGCAATATAGTAATAGAGGATTTGCCGACGGTTACACCGGCAACGGGTGCAATTTTAAACGGTCAATACGTTAACGTATTACAGTATGTGTACTCTAACGCCGACGATTTAGACGCCGCTATTAAAAAACTAAATGATAATGGTCAGATAGATTCTATTATTGCACTATATACTTTGCCAAGAAATCTGTTTTTAAATCAGGGAAACCCGGGAGCACCTATTCAATTTAGTGTAAACAAACAGATAACCACACTTGGTGATTATACACCAAAGTGTAAAAAGCTGCTTAGTTATCCATTCAACACGTTAAATGTTTTTGTGCCGGGTGCGGTTGACATTGATTATCCGTATGAATTATTTTCGGAAAATGAAATATCTTTTGTTCTAAGCGGTACTACTCTCCCGTCTCCAGAAGCGGTTTTTACGCCGCAAAATTATAAGGGTCAGCCAAATAATACAGCAGAAACATTTTCCGTCAGTGGATGGCCAATGTGTAGCTATAGTTCTGATTTGTATACCAGTTATTTAGCGCAAAACTACAATACGATTCAGGCCCAGCAGACATCGATGGCGTTAAATATGACGTTTGGTTCTATAGGCGCGGCTTTAGGCGCCGCCACTAATCCGGCATTGGGGGGCCTTGGGCTAATTGAAAATGTAGCTGGTAATATTTCACAGGCGATGACCTATGAAGCGAACTTCCGGGATTTGGAACATAAGCCACCAGCTAACCGTGGTTCCATGTCCACAAACGCTATTTTTTCCAGCGGGTATCTGGATGTTTATACCGCACAAAAGCACGTAAAGCGGGAGGTTGCCGAAGTAATAGACAATTATCTTAATGAGTTCGGATATAGAATCGAAACGACAATGACACCCGTACTCAACCAGAGACCTCACTGGACGTATGTCAAAACCACGAACGCGATATGCTGGGGAGAAGCACCGGCCGAAGCACTACGGCTGATAGAGCAAGACCTGAACAGGGGTATGCGATTCTGGAACAGCGAACAGGAAATTGGAAACTACACACTAGACAATTCACCGGCGTAAACAGAATGGAGGTGACGCGATTTGGGGAAAGCGAACAAATTTAAAAATGACTTGCAATTTGTGAGTACGTATAATCGTTTAAAAAATATAGCTATTTCTTCCATTGATTACGAAAATATGCCCGATGAGGTAGATATCAGATATTTGGAAAATGCTCTTTTTTATAGTTCCGGTGTTGTATTCTTTGAGATTATACCAGGGGAACGCAAATACGCTGTGTTGACTGTTATGCCGCACGGAAAATTTAATATTTACGGATATCCTACGGAACGAACCGGGTATTCTAACTATAATAGGTTCCGTGTAGATCTGAACCAGGAAAACAGCGTTATTATTTACAACAATTATGCCCGAACCAACACGGTTACGGATTGTAAATTGTACGCGGAGAGAATCGCAAATCTGGAACGTACTATTGACGTAAATATAAACGCACAAAAGAGACCGTATATTCTCAACCCGAAAGACGAAGCTACAAGGGTGGCACTTTCCCGGTTATATATGGATATCATGAACAATAGTCCGGTTTTAGGGATTCAGAAGCGAAAAAACAAAAACGGTGATTTTGAAAGCATTGAAAATGACATTAGCGTCTTTAATTTGAACGCCCCGTTCGTGGCTGACAAGTTGTTTGAACTGAAAAAGAAGTTTTATAATGACTGGCTTTCCTATCTTGGACTACCCAATTCAGGGCTTGAGAAAAAGGCCCAGATCAACAGCGAAGAATCTATGATTAATAACGGTGGATACATGACCGAATCGTTTACACGGTTGGCAAGTAGAATTGACGCATTTAATAAAATCAATAAGAAGTTTGGCCTTAACATTAAGCCATATTATCGCTATACTAGAACAGAAGCTTTTTATAATTTGTTTGGTGACGAAAAGGAGGAATGGGAAAATGGGAACGACCGGTAGAGCCAGTTACACTATGGACGTTCGTACCATCTGTGAAACGTACGCCAATGTTGAATCTCCGGGTTGGAGCGATCAAACCGCCGTTGATACCATTATAGACAGCGCTATTCCAAAAGTTTTCGATTTCACCTATCCGATCTTTTCGGAGGATTACAGAAAGACACTGGAGCACCACATCTTACAACATTTTTATACCAGGGAAATTGCTTTCCAGACGGTAGGAAGATGGAAACTAGGGCTACAGCAAAAGCTAAACGACATTATGCCGTATTACAACAAACTGTATGAGTCACAGGAATTAGATGTAGACCCTTTTAATAACATTGACGTTACGGAGACCTCCGAAAGCAGTGGTAACACAACATCGAAAAATAACACGACAAGAAACGGAACAAGTGTTACAGCCGGTACATCAGAGACCAACGACACCGCGGATGGTACAAGCGGGGCGGAAACAAACGGAACAACAACTACAAATAATAGTCAGGATACAACAACAAGTCATACGGACGCTTTTTCAGATACCCCCCAGGGCACGCTGTCCAATGTGGATAATCTAACATACCTAACCGAATATCGTAAAATCGGAGAGAACAATAATGTTACGGACGCCGGACAGCAAACTACAACCGGAAATTCCGATGTTACTACACACGACGAAACCAATTCCAACACAAAAACTAACTCACAGACGGAAACCGACTCAACCGAAACAGAATCCGGCGAAACTACTAACTCTGGAAATTACACGAAGACAATCAAAGGAAAAAATACCGGAACGAGTTATTCGGAACTTATTACTGCTTACCGGGAAACGTTTCTAAACATTGACATGATGATCATTGAAGAATTGGAAGAATTATTTTTACAAATTTATGACCCGTTTGGGTTTGCGTAATGGAGGTTTATCTATGGTACCTAAAGACATAAAGTATTTACCGAATTGCATTAAACCGCTTTTGCCTGTTTGTCTGGATAACTGTTTTACGGAGGCGGAGCAGATCGCAAAAATAAACTATGCTGTAAATTGTATAATACATGACGTAAATGCTCTGCCTGAAATACTTAAAAAATATATACAGGAGAATTTTAAAAGTTACATACTTGGGGCTATGTACAATCCAGAAAACGAAACACTTACACTATATATTAAGGAGGAAGAAAATTAATGGCTGATTTTTCAAAAATTAATGTAAACGGTGTATCTTATAACGTTAAAGATGCCGAAGCTAGAGAAACCGCAAACACTGCTAATACCACGGCAGAAACCGCCAAGACAACGGCGACAGCCGCCCAGTCCACCGCAAACACTGCTAAGACAACAGCAGACGCCGCCAAGACAGCGGCTGGAACTGCTCAGACAACAGCAGACGCCGCCAAGACAGCGGCTGGAACTGCTCAGTCAACGGCAGACGCCGCCAAGACAGCGGCTGGAACTGCTCAGACAACGGCTACAGCTGCTCAGTCAACGGCTACAGCTGCTCAGAAAGCTGCTGAAACTGCTCAGACAACGGCGAAAGCTGCTCAGTCCACCGCAAACACTGCTAATACCACGGCAAATAAAGTTTACGATATTGGTGCAGAATATGCGTCTAGCACCGAAACAATAACTTTTACTTTTGTGGAGGAATCCTAAATGTTTATTAGAAAAATTAAAACTGATACCACATACGATATAGCCCCAGCCTATCCTACAACTGTAAACGTAAAAGAATATGGGGCCGTGGGTGACGGAAAAACTGACGATTCTAAGGCTATACAATCAGCTATTGATAGCAATAATAATTGTACGGTTATGTTCCCATCAGGTACTTACCTGATAGGCTCGACAATTACAATTCCAGATCGTGGTTATAAAATAGATTTTGGCGGTGCCCGATTAGTTGGAACGGATAATACAGATTATATATTACATGTCAATGCTACAGAAGTTTTAGATGGTAACTGCACGGAAATTACAGGCGGCGTGATAGACGGAGTAGGCGTTTCCAATGGGATAAAATTGAGTAGATACGGAGCAATTATACACGATATGACTATAGCTAATTTTAAAGAATACGGAATATACGATGATGGAACAGCCGTGTCTCCTCAAAAAATTATACACGATATATATGTAATTATTCAGCATGCAAAGTACGGATATAGCGAAAAAGCACGAACCGGCATTAGCATAACAAGTGATTATATATTATCTAACTTGTATATATATCGCTGTCAGATTGGGATTGAAACTCGTGGTGACTGGAATATGGTAACCAATGTGCATATTTGGTGTGATGCTTCGAGTGACTCATACAGAACATGGAATTATTTTAAAATGAGAAAAGGAATAGTAATGGGCGATGGAAATACTGTGGTTGCAAAAAATGTTTATCTGGACGATTTATGTTACGGGTTTTACAATAAGAATTGGAGCGGTGACAGTATAGAAATTAATGTAGATGTGACTGGTATTTTTTTTATTATTAATGAGAATGCCTATACAGATAGCCCTAATTCCGAAGCCGCATATATATTACTTGGAAGAGGAAATTATAATATTAGTGTCGAAAAAATGTTAATCAAAAACGGATTAACTGTTATGCCCGCAAACGGAAATAGATCACTTACATTTAATCTTAATTGTAATTATAGTTTTTTGACAAAAAGCGATAACATTGACACCGAATTAATAAGTGCTTTTAACTATAAAGGCTATAATTGTGACTTTTCTCCCGTTTCTATTTATGATTCAAGCGGCGGGTGGAGAGTTATCGGAGCCTTATGCAATCCGATAAACGAAGTCCAGATGCATAAGCTGTCTTTATCATTCGGCCAATATTTTTATGGTGAATACCTAGTAAAATGTGATAACGCAACGAAAACAGTCGAACTGAATAAAATTTTTATTGGAAATGAAAATGATCAAATTACTGTAGGGTTAAAGTTTGGTAACACTGTTATATATGACGGGAAAACGTATAATATATTTTATATTTGTGCAAACACAAAAAACGCTAATTTATATGCTAAATTAGAAAATTTGTGCGGTTCTGCTATGATTTTCTTGCCAAATACTCGCAAAATAATTAGCACTGAAGCTCCAACCGTAACTCAAAACGGGTTAAAAGAATGAAAAAAGAGAGGGATAAACCCTCTCTTTTTATTCCCAAATTATTTCAACCCTTAAAATATTGTTATACACACACATCTGGTAGACTTCGCGGTCCGCCAAATCCCAGGGGACTTTATCCGTTTTATTCTCAAACATGACTTTTCCAGAATACGAATCTACCAATCTTATATTACTTTTATCTAACACTCTCAATACTTCAACCAATTTCATCTTACCAAATGCCATCCTTTCAATATTTTTTAATCTTTTTCAATACGTATCATTAATGTTCCGTCATACAGATACAAACCAACAACCTGATATGTGCATAAGCTCCATCTAACGCCACTTACACCACCCTCATAAAGACAATGATTATACCCGTTATCGTAAATTTTTATATTTTCCTCTAAATCTAATATTTTTAATAATTCATGTAATAAAATCATTTTGCAAAACTCCTCTCTTTCTCCCTTAAAATAAAATCGGCTTCTTCCAATACGATACCTGACGGGTATCGTTTCGGATACAGCTTTCCAGGAACTTCTAATCCTACTTTAATATCACCCAATGTTCTTTTTGTTGCTAAAAATTCTTTCGCGCCTTTTATTTTTCCACTATATTCTCTCCCGTCTATGTTACATTCCAACAATTCCTTGCAACGATCAGGCATACCAGCACATGTGATGTGCGTTACTCCATCTATCTTTTCCGCGTATGTTTTCTGCCGAACAAAAATTGCTTCGCTTGCTATCCCCTCTAATTTCCATGCCCCATATTTTGTATCATGGATTTCCAGGCCGACTGCTTCACCCTCTGTTTTTATGCTGTCCGTGTCAGAGTAGCAAAAAATACCATAATTTTCCTGGGCATGACGAATAGTAAAGTCTCTTGCGTAACTAGTAACGGCAGAACCTATTGCGATGTATCCCGGCTTCTTATTATTTTCGTCAATTGTTACAAAACTCATAACCCCGTCATCCTTAAGGTATGGAATTTTATAGCTACTATCTGTATTTTTCGCAAAATCCCCGTAAAAATTGTTCGAAAAAAGTTTTGCTATCTGCCTCCTGCCGCCTGTAGAGTTTTCCTTAACTTTACGCCACTCATGTATATAACAATCAAATATTTCTGCAGAAATAGAAGCAAAAACTATTCCGCTTATAATTTCAAAATTTTCAACATCATAAAAATCCAGGAAACGTTTATAATCAACACATGTCAGATATAAGTCTACTACGTTTGTTTTAACATTTCCATCTATATCTACATAACGATCTACATATGTTCCGTCTTTGCGCTTTATACGGCTTGTTTTTAGGTTTTCTGTACGCCTGTATAGTTTATTTCCAATAATATGGATAAATGGAAGATGTCCTTTCTTTAGTTCAAAGGAACACCGTATGTGTATAAAATAGTAGTACTTTTTCAAGTTCTCAAATTGTACTGGCACACTTCCGTGAAAAAATGTTATTGGGTCATAGGCCGGATAATACAGCCCGCTATCGGATTCCATCCTAGATGGATACAGAGAATTAACATCATAATTATGTACATTGTACACCACTTTACCCTCTACTCTATCATTACAGTAGCACCAGCCGCCGTAATAGGTTTTATGAATATATTCCCCACAACTAAGATTATCCTCAGGAGATATACACTTATACAGATTTGGGAACAGTTCGTTGTACCGCATGTATCCCACCTGACGCTTGTAATAAGTGCGGCAACAACTGCCTATTGTCAGGCCCATGTTTCCCTCTAAGAACATTTGTTCGCATGCTTCTTTCGGCACCATTAGGTCGTTAATAAAATAATTAATATCGTTTTCTGATACCTTTCCATATTCCCTTATGCCCTCATATTCCATTTCCGTTTTCCTATGTTTGGTATTAAAAGCTTTTCCCATTCCGGCAACACTTAATGGTATTAGTTTTAATAAGTCTCTGAATTCAACAATATCCCCATTTCCTGTTTTCCAGGTTATTGTGTACCAACTGCCCATACTAGAAATAAGTGAGTTGAACTCTCCCGGAAATAACTCATTTTCTTTTGCATCGTAATTCGGTGTAGCATTTTTTAACAGCCATGGCAAAATAAAACTTCCGTCAAACTTTAGATTAGTAAAATAAAAAACATTCTTTCCGTCAAATTTAGCAATTTCACTCATAAATGTATCTATGTCATATTGAATATGTGGCTCGTCCAGTAAAAAATTATCTTCCTCTATGATATCGGGTGTACGTATTTGAACGTAACCGGCTAGCCAAACTCTTGTATCTTTTTGACCCTCGTATACTTCTGTCTCAAAATCACAGTTAAAATATCTTTTGATTGGTATCCTTTTTACTCTCATATATCCTCCCATGGTGTCCCTATGGTTTCCCAGTCTTCCTCGTTCGCCCATTCTTCTTCTACTTCTCTTTTCTGTCTTTCATTAAGACCGGGAATATAGTTTATCACATCTGAATTATATCTTAGAACAGAACTGTATATGTCACCCGATTCTTCCGTTATATAATCATCAATCTTTTTCGGCATTGTTTCATATGCTAGAGCTGTTTCCCTTTTTCCATACGTTCTTATTAAGGTTACGAGATTATCTATTAGCATTTTGCTAATTTTTTGTGGAAAACGAGAGAAATAATCACGATAAAAGTCCAATATAAAGTCCCACTCAAAGTCCTGTATTTGACTCGCTTTTGCTTTCCTTTTAATGGCCGCTTCTTTTCTTCGGTTCTCTCTCACTTGATAACCAGATATTTGTTCCCCTGTTTTTATGTCTACGCTTTTCCCTTTTTTAAGCAGAGTAGCTGGTTTTAGAGATTTTAAATAATCAACCTCCGCCGCATATACTCTTGTCTTTGACTTTCTTTTCGGTATAATTCCCTCGTCAAATTTTACACCACGCTTTTCCCAGTACCGCATGAACTGACGTATACGCTTAACATTCTTCCGGTATTCTTTTAATAACTGTGACTTCGATCTTCGCTTTGACATTTAAACCTCCAATACTAAGCGATATTTTAAAATGTTCCACGTGGAACATTTCCACGTGGAACAAATTTTTATTTTGTGAATGGATTAGCTTTATCCATTTTATTATTTACGAATCTGTTATACTCTTTTATTGCTAATTCCTCAACATAGTTATGACAATCTTTCTTTAAAAAGTATGTAACATCTCTATATTCCCCATCTGCGATTTTGTTTGCCGGATTCACTAAGAATAACTTCCCGTCTTTCCCCTCAATAAGCTTGAAACCGTTCATTACAATTAATTCATCTGCTGTTACGCTTACAAAAGCTTTCAATTTGCTTTCACTGTTTACTACATACACTCTAACTTTAATATCCATATTGTTTATACCTTTCTTTTTTTAACTGTTATAATTTTTTTAATTCGTTTTGATTAATTTGGTATGTTCTTACCGTTGGCGATCTTATATTATCCATTCTTAACTTTATTCCTTTACTATGAAACGTAATATAAGTATATCGTTAATTTTCCATTCAAAAACTTTATCGACTCCCATGTTCCTTTCATAACGAGTGATATTACACTTGTGTTTTTTAAGATACTTAAAATCACTCTTTGTTATTATTCCGTCTCTAATTACTTTTTTCTTTATCAGTTCTAATTTTTCATTGTTCATTGTTCACCCTCACCAATACCGCGTATGGGTTTTTATAAACCTGTTTCACAGTCCTATCCATTATAGGGTCATTACATTTACATTCCATTAAGTCCTCAGTTAATACGTTTCCGTTTTCATCCTCTATTTTCCATCGAACGGAAAACCAGTTTGCATTGCATTCCAAGAGATACTGCCTTAATGTTTGTCCATATTTGCGCACGTTTTATCACCCCCTTTACTTTAGTGTATATTATTCGTCGTGACTATCTATTATTAGGTGGGCGATTAGTGTGCCTATTATTACAATTGCGCAAAAGATTGCAAATCTCCAGAGTGGCCAAGTCATTTTTTCGATAACCTCCTTAAAAATTTTGTCTAGATATTTTTTTAGTAACATGCTGAAATACATTTAAAATATCATCTTCTGTTATTTCTACTTTAACTCTGCATTCTAATGTAGTCAATTCTTTTATGATTGACGCAAATTCGTCTGCTGAAACAGAATCATCAATAAGCGCGGTGTAGATTCCAAGTTCAATTAATTTTATAATTTTAGGTTTCATTATCTCGCCTCCATTTTTTTAATAAACTCTCCATCAAGTTCTTCATTCTTTAAATCCATGTAAAAATGATCACATTCTTCCATCATTTTTATTAATAATACTTTACTAATGTTAGATTTCTGGAAAAGATATATTAATGACTTAGTAACATCATTATGTTTTCTAAATACTCTTTTAGGTTTTGTATTTAATTTTTCACTAGTATTGATTAAATACACCCTATTGCCATCAGCATCAATTACAAAACCATAATACATTTTGTTTTTCAATAGGACAAATTCAACTATATATTCAACGTCTTCTTTCGTTTCTTTAGTTAATCCTTTACTACCAAGTAGATAATTCGCATAGTTTACAATCCTATAGGACTCATAATTCATGTACTTTACTTTTCTTCTCATTTTAATTCTCCTTTACATAATATCCAACTTACTTAAGAATTTTGGCACCTGAATTTACAAGGCTAGCAATTATGAGTTCCGTTTCATACTCTCCAAAACCTTTATTAATAAACATTTCTGACAAGTCTTTGTAATTAAGATAGTTTACCTTACCAAACATTTCAAAACCAAAATAAGATGTAAACTCCTCATCTTTAATTTGTTTAATAGTTTCGACTGCTTCTTTTCTTGTAATAAATTTACTCATTTTATTGTCTCCTTTCCTTTATCTTATGACTATATTGTACAGCATAATTTTGGTTACGTCAATAGTTTTTTGAGAAGTTTTTCAAATTTATTTGTAACTAGTTTGTTTAGTTGTATCACCAGGCTTTATTACTTTAGTGTAGTAGAGTATGAAGAATACTTGACAAGTATTTACTTTTGTGATATAATATGTGTATACTGGGAGAGATATATTTATATGATACCCTCGCATGGATAAAAAATTCTGTAGGGGGGTATATTTTCTGTCTCTTATACACATCTGACGCTGCCGACGATAAGGCTCGTGTA
>ERZ1090864.794-NODE-797-length-16379-cov-29.584844_pt1 | contig 16379 bp, 7 predicted proteins | sample MGYA00478479_ERZ1090864 | MGnify/ENA primary metagenome ERZ1090864 (study PRJEB33644, sample SAMEA5815743) | chicken gut metagenome | biome: Chicken; feature: Gastrointestinal Tract; material: Caecum | place: Ireland | collected 2019-01-01 | study: A study of the...
CCCCCCTCTTACCCCCGAGCTCCCACCCCCCCTCCCCGCGCTGTCCCCCGGGCGGTCCACACGCCGCGCCCCCCCGCCCCCCCCCGGGGGGGGGCCCCCCCCCCCCCCCCCCCCCCGCGTCGTCATCAAGTCCGCAAGCGAGCGCCCTCGGCGGTGGATCTATCCCACCGCCCTTATCCTGCTTAGGCATCGGTTTTTGGTACACATTCGTCCCACCTTCAAACGGTTGTTTTGGACGTAATGCACATCCCCCTTTGCCGCCGAAAACCATTAAAACGCTGTCATTCCCCCGTACCTGAACCGCGCTCTTACCCTCTCCAAAAAAAATTTCTCCGAATAATTTTTGAAAAGACGACAATGTCTGTCATATATTCTGTGTTATAATAGAGGCAAAGGAGGATACCCATGCCCGAAACCAGAGCTTATAAAATGAACGAACAGCGGCAGCCGGGGAGCCGCCCCGGTACGCTCATTTACCACTATTACGGCCCCGACGGCATCCTCACCTCGCAAGAAGTCACGGAAGAACTCTTTGACGCCCTTTCGGACATGGACGAGAAGTTCTATGCCTTAGAACGCCGCGAGGAATATCACAACGTCAGGCACCTCAAGCCTTCGCCGCACAACCACGTCTTCTGCCCCCGCAAGATCGAAGATCTCCCCGACAAGAAGATGGCGGACGTCTTGCAGCAGCAAGAGGACAGCGCCGACCTGCTCGACGCCCGCGCCCTCTTCCGCGACGATGACAAGCGCATCTACCGTATGCACTTCCTCGAAAAGCTAACGCAGGAGGAGATAGCCACAGCCCTAAACAGATCGCAAAGTTATGTCTCCAAACGCCTTGCAAAGATCAAAGAGAAGCTGGAGAGCACATCCCTCCAGCACGACCGCAGCAAGAAGGAAGCCTATGCCGAGCGACAATGGGAGCAGTTCCTCGAAAAGTTCCGCACAGAAAACGACGAGGATATCCTGTTCGATCTCTTCCGCTGCGTCTGCGGTCCCGATTTGCAGGAAGCGTTCCTCGAATGGTTTTACAGCTACCGCGAGTACAGTAAATTCTGCCTGCAATATCTCATCCTGCGCCCCTTTGATAACGCTTCCGACGAAGAATTCAAGCAACGCCTAAACAAGCTTTCCGAATGGCAGCGGCTCACCTATCGGTTACAGTTTGCAGAACAGCTCGAAGAAGTGCGCTGGCTGTATATTGCCCTCTGCGAAAAGATGAACGAACGGCAGGAAAAGCTCCAAACGCCGCCCTCCCATCCCGATGAGGAGAAGGTGCAAAAGGAAGCGGAGCGCATTGCACGGCGGCTGGGGATGACGGCGGAGGAATACGTCAACGGGCGCTTTCTCCCCAAGATTTATAAACGGCTGGGAAAGCGGTACGAGGACTTTCGGCGCAAGTATCAGAACGTTGCCGTCATCGAGGAGGACGACCCGCGTCCTGTCAGAGAACAGATCGTCTCCATCTTCGGCGAAGGCCCCGAGCCCCGCTTCCGCAACCCCGAATTTGAGGATGATGACGGCAAGAAGGACTCTTAAATGAAAAGCGTGTGAAAAAATCTGTAAAATGGAATATTTGCCGCCTTTCATTTGCTTGATCAATAGAAGGCGCTGAACAAGCCGCTCACATCAATATATAAGTCGAAGGGCGTGCGGACGAACAGTCCGCGCGCCCCTGCCATTTGGCAAAAAATATCTAAAGGAGGTACATACAACGAAGGTTTATACCACAAAACCCACATGGTACACCTATCCCGAAGACGAACGTCCGCGGGATAAGCACGCCACTATTTCGGTGCTCAAATATAAGGCGGACAAGCTTTCCACCGTGGATATCTATTTAGGAGATTGCGAACAGCGGTTTTCTGTGGAGTATCTGAAACGCATGCTCTCCCCCGCCGAACAGGCTTGGAAGCGTGTCATGGAGAGCACAAACGCACAGTATTTCCCACGCGGCAAGAACACGGTTTTGGAATGCCTGCAATTCGGCGGAAACAGAGAGTTTTGGGGTAGCCTTGCAAGCAACGAGGACATCCGTCGTTATTTTTCCAACTGTTATCACTATGCCATCGACAAAATCGGATTTCTGCACACGCATGAGAACATACTCTGTGCGGCAACCGTCACCGAACGGGTGCGGCGCAATCTGTTTGTCTGGTATCTGCCCGTCACCGAAAGGTGGACAAGCAAGGTCATGAGCGACAACAAGAGCGAGCAAGGCAACAAGTTACAACGCTATGACGAATCCGGCGAGCCCGTCTATCGGAGTTACTGCGATATTGACCGCCCTCGCCTGAGTTCGTCCGAGTTCTGGAAAGCCCGCGGGGGACTCACTTCATTTTCCGACTTGCAGGAAGACTTCTTCAACAAAATATCCTGCATGTACGGAGCGGTGCGCGGCGAGAGTAAATCACTCCTCAAAAACACCAATGCCGAACAGGCACAGCGCTTTTCACGCGCAAACGGCGACCTATACGACGAGCCCCCGCCCTTTGACGATATGCCTTATTAGGAAACTCGTCATCCCGCCAACTGACGGTAAAATATTTCGCCAACTGACGGAAAACTTTTGCACACACAAAGCGCGGCACAATATTTTCGGCGAACAGCCGAAAATTTCTGCCCTGGGGCCTTGACTTTTTTTGAAAAGGTCCGCTATCATCGTATCAACTTCCCGAACAGGGAACATTTATCGCGGCAAAGGCAAAGCGAACAGCGACGCCTTTGCCCGCAAAATCGCCAATTTTATTTTCATCACCTGAAAATAAAATTGGCGAGAAAAAAATCAAACAGGAGGAAATGCAATGGAAAGAGAACATCGTATTCAGAGCGATAAGGGCAGCTGCTGAACAAGCACCGCCGTCCCGAATAAGGATATTTGACAGATCGAGAATTACAGAGAATTTTAGACGCCATCAAGTACGTTCCCGACGAGAAGGAGCGGGATGAGGTCACACGCCTTATCCTCAAAGCCGCGTCGGAGAGCATCACGCTGGAACGGCTGAAAGCCATTACGGCGAAGGAAGAAAAGAAGACAACAACGCAGAGGGTCGGTGCAAACGGATCTATCAAATTTACCCAAAAGGAGATAAATTCCATGCCCGATCATTTACGGAAATTGTTTACGGTCAACGAAAACATCGTGACCTATCGTATCACCAAAGACGGCTACTACCAGGCGCGTCTGCGCCGCGGCAAGTACAACATCGAAGTCGCCGCCAAAGACTTTGCAACGATGAAGCACAAGTTCCTGCAAAAGCTCGCCGAACGCGAGAAAGCTTTGCAGAATGTGGGGTATCCGCTCTTTCGGGATTGCATCCAGGATTGGCTCAAAGTCAAAAAGCAGACAGTCAAGGCGTCGACGTACAAGAGCTATGAAAACCTCATTTCGCTCTATCTTCTGCCCCGTTTCGGCGGGATGCACGTCAACGAGATCGCCCGCAAGGACGTACAGGACTTTTTGTTCTCACTCACGGACGAAGGCAAGAACCGTACGGCGCAAAAGCTCAAAGTGCTGATGACCGCCATCTTCGATATCATCTGCGAGGACAGCGGCCTGCGCTCGCCCATGAGCAAGATCGTGCTGGCGCACTATGAAGTCAAGAAGGGCAACGCCTTCACCAAGGCAGAGGAAAAGCGCATCGTGGACTTTTGCCGCGATCACCCGCAATATACGGGGAACTCGGCGCTGCTCGTCCTGCTCTATACGGGGATGCGCGTGGGCGAACTCAAGAGCATGACGTTTGACGGAACATGGTTCACCTGCGTCTCCGAAAAGACGCGCCACGGCCATGCCGATATCGTGAGAAAGATCCCTGTCTCGCCCATGATGGCGCGCGTGCTGCCGCTCATCGACGTGGAACAGGCGAAGTCCGTGAGTAAATACTCCGTCCGCGACGCATTGAAGCGCATCTTCCCCGAACGGCACGTCCATGAGCTGCGCTATTCCTTCATCACAAGGGTAAAGGAGTGCGGAGTCTTGGGCGAGGTCGTGATGAAATGGGTGGGGCATGAGTTCGACCAAGACGTCAGGACAAGCCGCGTGGACAGAGGCTATACCGACTACTCCGACGAGTTCATGCTGAAAGAAATTCACAAAGTGGAGTATGAGTTGTGAAATACAAACAAAAACGTCTCGAAGCGGCGTTTTTGCAGTGAAAATCACTTCCCAATCTCTTCCCAAAGATCACAAAACGGGAGAAATTTCCAGTAATTTCTCCCGTTTGCATGGTGCTGGTAATCGGATTTGAACCGATACGCCCTCGCGGGCGAGAGATTTTAAGTCTCTTGCGTCTGCCTGTTTCGCCATACCAGCGCGTTTTTGTGAAGTTTTCATTGGAAAGTGTGAAAAAGATGTTACTTTCTTTCTGCCAAAAATTTTAAGTCCCTTGCGTCTGCCAATTCCACCACAGCGGCTGATTTGTCCTTCCCTTGTTGTCGCCGCAAGCCGCCTGCCCTCGTAAAAACCAATTCCTGCACTTTCCGCAGCGCCCGAATTCGTCCGAAAAAGAGCCGTCGTTTCCCCTTGTGCGAATGTATTTATTATACCAAACCATCCAGAAAATGTCAAGCATGTTTTGAAATGCCGTCCCCATGCAAGAGCGTCTTTTGGCGCTGTTTCCGCCCGATCGTCCCGCCCTTTTGATTTCCCCGCACAAAAAACGCTTCAGGACTTTTTTGTTTCATGCTTCCCCCGATCTCTTACGCATAAAAAAGGCGCCGACGGTTTCCCGTCGGCGCCCTGTCCGTTTGCAATCTTGTTACTTACGCGTTGTACCAAGCGCCATGGTTGGCTTCCTTCCATGCAGCCACGGCATTGTAGTTGTCGCTGACACCGGCTTTGAGCGAGCTGTCATTGACATAGGCGTACACATCCTTGCAGTTTCCTTCCGCCATCTGTTCCAACGTCGTCGTGGAGCAATTTCCCGTAACGGTGAGCGCATTCTTGATGCCCGTCGGAGATTCGGTCGTCTGGACGTTTGCAATGATTCCGCCAAGGAACGTCTTAGCAGAGAGCGATGTCGCAAGATTCAGGCAATCCGTCACCGATGCGTTGTTGTATGCAACGCCGACAATGCCGCCTGCATCGTTTCCGCCGACCACTTTGCCCGTGTTCAGGCACTTGCTTACCGTGATGGGCGCCTTCACTTCATAAGCCGTCTCGTCCGAATAACGAAGCCATCCGATGATGCCGCCCGTACCAAAGCTTTCCGATTGGTTGGTGACGAGCGCCGTATTCGTGCAGCCCACAACAGAGCCGTAGCACTTCTGTTCACCGACGATACCGCCGATCGACGTTGCGTTGCCCGTAACGGCACCTTTGTTCGTGCAGCCGAAAATATTCGCCGCGCTCATGCCGACAACGCCGCCGACATACCCTACCGTCGAAGTGACGGCGCCGCTGTTGGTGCAGTCCTTGATGGTCATGACCATGTCGGCCTTGGTGTAATAGGCGCTGCTGACGATGCCGCCGACTTTGCCCGTTCCCGAAACCGTTGCCACATTCTTGCAGTTTTCAATCGTTCCGGAAAGCGTCATGCGACCGACCAGACCGCCGACGCCGTCGCCGCCGGCCACGCTGCCGGAGAGAACTTCAACGCCGGAGACCGTGCCGCCGTTGGTCAGAAGTCCGACAATCGCACCGACGTTCTCACCGCCTTCCACGTTGATGGAAACTTCTGCGAGCTTGACGTTCTTGACCGTGCCGCCGTCCAGCACGCCGAAGAGGCCGAACGTCTCCCCTGCGCCGTCATACGTAAGACCGGTGATCGTACAGCCTGCGCCGTCGAACGTCCCCTTGAACGCATTGCCCGAAACGCCGCTTCCGCTGCGCGTTCCGTTGCCGATCGGCGTCCAAGCGAACTCCGAGAAATCAACATCCGACGTGAGCGTAATGGTCTTGCCTGCAAAGTCGTTGCCTTCGTTTACGAGCTGAGCAAGTCCGAGGACTTCTCCTTCGCCTGCAAGCGTGAAGTTGTCGGCCGCTTCGTCATACCACGCGGTGTCGGGCTTGGTCACCACATAGACGGTCTTGCCGTCCTGCTCTTTTGCCGTCACCATGCAGCCTTCCGCAATATACGAGCTGTCACCGCCCTCCGGCTTGAGCGAGAAATCATAGCCGTACGTACCGCCGTAAAGCTCGATGACTGCCGTCCCGTTCTTGAAAGAAGCGTCAATGCAGTTGACGATATAATTTGCGAAATGCGGAGCCACTTCGCTGACCGTCTTTGCAAGGAAGAAGCTGCCGCCATGGACGACAAGGCTGCCCTTTTGCACCTGCACCGCCGTCATTGCACCATAGAACATCCCGCTTTCAATGGTAAGTTGTCCGTCATTGAGAATGTTGATGCCATAGGAATTATTCATTCCCGCCTCGGCATCCACAATGCCGTCGCCCACAATGGTGACGTCAGCCCCGTTGATGCAAAGAACCAACAATGTGGCAGGATAACTGAACCCGTCGGCAACGTCAAGCGAGAGCGTCTTGCCGTTGAGATCGAGCGTCATATCATTGGAAATGATAAACTGCCCCACCATTTCCGTTTCCGTCTGCGAAGGCGCCGCCGCAATGTCTGCCGTCAAGGAGACCGTACCGCCGTTGATGAGAGAGAGCGCCTGCGTGAGCTCCTCTGCCGAGCCGGCATTGTACTTCGCCATGGTGCCGACAATATCTCCGCCGAACGTGCCGCCGTTGATGATCGTGGGCGCATCGCCGTCGACATAGATGTCATCATGGACAAGATCGGTGTACGTTCCGCCGTTGACGACAATGCTTCCCGTGTCATATGCCCCGAAGAAGGCATAGCCGTTGTTGACATTGCGCGTAAACGTACCGTCATTGAGAATGATCGTACCGTTGCCCGAAGTATAAGCGACTCTCCAAAGATTGGTCTCGGTGCCGTCGCCAAGCGTATAGGTACCGCCGTTGACCGTCAGCGTGCCGCCGTCCGCCGCAACGAGCCCGTTGATGCTGCCATAGACCGTCGCGTCGTTGATGATCATTTCCGCATTCGGATACGCAGAACTGCCGTTTGCGATTGCATACGCATAACCGCCGTTCGTGTAGTTGTCGCACACGGTAAAGTATCCGCCCTCGATGGTCATGGTGCCGTAGTTGCGCACGGCGTTTCCGCGGTTGGCCGAATTGGCGTCCGCGGCGTCGGTGTTGTTGTCACCGTATCTGCCGCCTGCAATGGTCATGGTACCGTAATTGACAACTGCATGACGTCCCTGCGCGCTTGTCTCCGTGGAATAGACACAGGAATCCTCATCGCCCTCGATGGTCATGGTGCCATAGTTGACAATGAGCGCGCCTGCATTGCTTCCCGTAAGATTGTGTCCTTCAAGCGAAAGCGTGACCGTCTCTCCCTTCGGGACAACAAGCTGATTCTCTGTCGCGACATCCGCCGTCAGGCTGACGTTACCCGCGCCGAAATAGAGGAGCGCTTCCAGCTCTTCGCCCGTCGCCGCGTCATAGCTGTCCGCTGTGAGTTCGACGTTCTTTGCGCCGTTCCGATAGAGGTCAACTGCCGCTGCGGTGGTCGTCGCTTCATACGTCGCATCGGGATCGGCCGCGCTGGTCGGGACTTTCACTTCGTACGTCGTGTCGTCCGTCATCGTGAACACGATCACCGTGTAGAACACACCGCTCTCCGCGTCATATTCATAGCGATATGTAATCCCGGCAATCCCGACGCCGTCTTCTCCGTCTTCGCCATTGAAGCCGTTCTCGCCGTCCTGTCCGTCCTGTCCGTCTTTGCCGGGCTCGCCCTGCGGACCTGCAGGCCCCTGTGCGCCGTCCTGACCGTCCTGGCCGTCTTCACCGGGCTCGCCCTGCGGGCCTGCGGGGCCTTGCTCGCCCTGTTCGCCCTGCTCGCCTTTTTCGCCCTGGGGACCGGTTTCACCCTTGTCGCCCTTGTCGCCCTTGTCGCCTTTGTCACCCTTGTCGCCTTTTTCGCCCTGTTCGCCCTGTTCGCCTTTCAGGCTCTCGAGCCATTCGGTCTCGCTGCCCTCAAAGCCGTTCTCCACGGCGATCTCATAGGCGGACTTGCCGTTCTGCGCTTCCCCGCAGGCCGCAAGCGGCACGCACAGCGCAGCGGACAAACCGAGCGCCGCGATCGCTTTCCAGATTCCTTTCATACAACCCTCCTTCTATATTAGTACATATCTATTATATACCCCCCCTTGTATGTCAAGCCCGATTTTGAAATTTGTTGCTGTTTTTCACAAAAAAATATAGAAAAATAAAAAAATCCCCCGAAATCTGTCCGTTTCGGGAGAATTTTTATCCGCACAAACGCCGCATTGCGCTCATGCGGCAAAAATGTCGCACATATTCCGCCGCCTGCCATGCGTCCTTTCCGAGCGGTACCAAGCGGCAAGACTCCGCCGACGCAAAGCGCCCGTTTCCAAGGGTACCATGCGGCGAGGCTCCGCCGACGCAAAGCCGACGAACTTCACTTGTTCTGCTTGTTGGTGAAGTCGAGGAGGCGTTCGGTGTTGCCGAAGACGAGGAGCTGGTCGCCCTCCTGGAAGACATAGGAGCCGTCGAGGTCGGAGATGAGGGTCCCGCCGTTCTTGACGGTGAGGATATTCATGCCGTACTGGCCGCGAGGGTTGATCTCGACGATGGACTTCTTCAGCCATTTCTTGGGAAGTGCGATCTCGAAGATGGAGTATTCGGAATCGAGATCGACATAGTTGATGACGTTTTCGGTATTCAGGCGCACGGCGAGCTTTTCGGCGATATCGGCATCGGGATAGATGACCTCGTCCGCGCCCACGCGCAGAAGGAACTTGCGCTGGATCTCGGTGGTGGCGCGCGAGACCACCCTCTTGGCGCCGCAGTCCTTCAGATTGGACGTGATCTCCAGCGATGCCTGGAAGTCCTCGCCGATGGCAACGATGCACGCATCGAAGGAGGGAATGTCCATCGTCTCCAGATTGTCCATGCTCATGCAGTTGGCGATGAGCGCGTTGGTGTAGCGGGGCGCGAGCGAATTGATGACGTCCTCGCTCTTGTCGACGATCATCACCTCGTCCCCGAGCTCAAGCAGTTTTTCGCCCAGTGTCCTGCCGAATTTTCCCATGCCGATCAGTAATATGGAAATCATACTCTTCTCCTGTCTGATTTTGCGCCGCAGGCGCGGTTATTTGCCGACGGAAAGCGCGCCGCGCGCAGCTTATCCGATGAACACCGTATCCACGGGGCGGCGCACCGCCGCCTCGCTCTTCTTTCTGTGTTTGAGCGCAAAGGCGAACGTCAGAATGCCCACCCGCCCCAGGTACATGAGCACGATAAGGATAAATTCGGATACGATCGAGACCTTCGCTGTGAGCGCCTGCGTCAGCCCCACCGTGCCGATCGCAGAGACCGTTTCAAACATGACCGCGGCAAAGGAGGCGACGTCGTCCGGTTCAATGGCGTTGATGAGCAGCGTCGCCGTGATGGTGAGCACGAGATAGGCGACAAAGACGGCGAGCGCCTGTGAGAGCACGCTCTGATCGATGCGGCGTTTGCCGATGGTGATGTCCCGCTTGCCGCGCATGACGCTGATCATGCCCATCATGATGACGGTGAAGGTGCTCACCTTGACGCCGCCGCCCGTGGAGCCCGAGCACGCGCCGATGAACATTAAAATGATCATCAGAAGGGTACCGCTGTTGGAGAGCGACTCGGGCGGGGTGGTAAAATATCCCGCCGTGCGCGCCGTGGTCGCGTTGAAAAAGGAGCACAGCAGCTTATCCCCGAAGGTGAATCCCGCATAATTGGGATTATTCCACTCAAACACCATGAAGAGCACTGTGCCGACAAAGAGCAGCACCGCCGTTCCCGTCAGCGCCAGCCGCGTATAGAAGGAAAATTTGCGGGGATTGCCCCTGCTGTCCGCAATGTTGCCCCAGACGCAGAAGCCCAGTCCCCCGATGATAATGAGAAAACAGATGACGAGGGAGACGAGCGGGTCGCGCGCATAGTCGACGAGGGAGACGGGGCCGATGATGTCAAAGCCCGCATTGCAGAACGCCGAGATGGAATGAAACACGCCGTACCAGATGCCGATCGGGCCGTGATCCGGGATAAAGCGGATCATCAGCAGCAGCGCCCCCGCCGCCTCAAAGATGAGCGTTCCCAGAAGGATGCGCTTGACGAGTGTCTTGACGCCGGTGAGTTTGCTCTCCCCCACCGACTGAACCATCGCTGTGCGCTCATACAGCCCGAAGCTCTTCCCGCCGATCGCCATAAAGAGAATGGAGACGAGCGTCGTAAAGCCCAGTCCGCCGATCTGGATGAGACAGAGGATGACGACATGCCCGAAGGTCGTCCAGTGGTCGGCTGTGACGACGGGCGTCAGCCCCGTGACGCAGGTGGCGGAGGTCGCCGTAAACAGGCCGTCGACGTAGTCCGCAAACGTCCCCCACTCTCCGCTCTGCTTGGCAAAGGGCAGCATCAGCAAAAAACTGCCAAAGAGAATGAGCAGCAGATACCCCAATGCGAGATACCGCCAGACGCTCATCCTTGGTTTGACTTTGAATTTCATGTACTCCTCTCGCGCGGGGTTTGCCGCTCCCGGCACCCCGACCGCTCCATGGTAGCATACTCCGTGTATAATGTCAATCGTTTCACGCCGGTTGCTTCACGCCAGCGAGATGCGGTCGGAGACGGAGCGGACGAACAGCCCCTTCTCCTCGCCGTAGGAGATGCAGTCGCGGAGGAAGCTCTGGAAACGCTCTCCCTGTTTGACTGCGGGGAAGACGCCCGCGAGCAGCGCGCACAGTTCGTCCATGTAGAGGGCGACGCGTTCGCCGAGTGCCGCCTTGACGACGGAGACAACTTCATAGACGGAGAGGTCGTCCCCGTTTCTGCGGACGGCGTTCTCGCCCTCCGTGCGGAATTTTCCGATCTCGATCGCGCGCGCGTTCTTGTAGAAGTAATCGACGTTCATCACGCGGTCGCGCTGGAAGGCGCACCCGTCGATGAGCGCATCGAGACGTGCCTCCACCTTAGCGCCGCTCTTCTGGATGCCGAAGGTCGCCAGACAGCGCTTTTTGAGGAAGGTGCGGGAGATGGGTTCCTCCGTCGCGACGATCTCTTTGAGGCGCGCCATGATCGCGGCGTCGTTTTCGCCGCTCGTGACGAATGCCGCCACTTCGGAGCCCGTCGTCCTGACCGCCTTATAGGGTTTCGACCACTTGCCGATCCAGCTTCCCGAGCGGGTATCGGCGCCCGTGAGACGGTCGAGCACGTCCTTGATGCGCTTGACCTCGCGCTTGGGGTTGTTGTAATAGTTGACGCTGTTGACGCGGACGACGTTCCAGTTCCCGCGCTTCAAGGTCTGTACCTGAAGGATATTGCGGTCCTTGACGGAGAACTGATCGGCGCCGTCGCACAGCACGGCCAGAATGAAGCGATGTTTGTTCTTGGGATCGACGACGGCGACGTCCACCTTGAAATCGGACGCGCCCACGTCATAGCGGCACTCGTAGCCGTATGTGGAGAGCTCCTCGGCGATATACTTGCCGATTCCCGCCCCCGCGCGCACGGAGGCCGAGGGCGCGGCGAGCGTCGTCCTGCCCTTTTCGGCGAATTCGAGGAAGGCCTTGAGCCCCGCGACGCCCTTGGAGGACGTCTTGGCGAGGTCGATCATGGGCGAGGTCATCGTGGAAAAGACGAGCATCTCCTCGCGCGCACGGGAGACGGCGACGTTGAGCCGCCGCCAGCCGCCCGCCTGGTTGAGGGGGCCGAAATTGAGGGAGACCCTGCCCGTGCTGTCGGGGCCGTAGCAGACGGAGAAGAGAATGACGTCGCGCTCATCGCCCTGTACGTTCTCGAGATTTTTGACAAAGAGCGGCTCTTCGCAGTCGAACGCCGCGGCGTCGAGATGGCGGGCGACGATCTCCTTGGTGAGCAGGCGTTCGATGTCGTCGCGCTGGGCGCTCGAGAAGGTCACGATGCCCATGCTCGACTTGGAGAGCACGGGGTCGGACAGCCGCCGCACGACTTCTTTGACGAGCGCTTCCGCCTCCTTGCGGTTGCGCTTGGTAAAGCCGCGGTCGTAGGTGCCGTCCACGAGGACGAGCCGCACGCGGCTGTCCATCGCGTCGGGCGACGGGAAGGTGCAGAGGCGGTTGTCGTAGTACATGCTGTTCGAGAACGCGATGAGGCTCTCGTGCTTACTGCGGTAGTGCCAGATGAGGTGCCGTTCGGGCATTCCGAGGGCGAGGCAGTCGTCGAGCACGCTCTCCAGATCCTCGTTTTCGAGGTTTTCCTCGTCCACATAGGCGGTGTGGAAGAAGGCCGTGGGCGGAAGCTGTTTGGGGTCGCCGACGACGATCGCCGCCTTGGCGCGCGCGATGGAGCCGACCGCCTCCGCCGTAGACATCTGGGACGCCTCGTCGAAGATGACGAGGTCGAACTGATCGGCAACGGGTTGGAGATATTGCGCCACCGTGATGGGGCTCATGAGCATGCAGGGCGCCATCACTCCCATGAGCGTGGGGATCTCGGCAAACATTCCGCGCAGACCCGCGCCGCGCAGGTTGCTCTTGGAGAGGCGCGTGAAGGTGCTCAGTTCCACCGAAAGGCTCCCCTCGCCGTCGGGCGCGGGCAGGCGGGAGATGAGCCGTGCGCGGATGTGCTCGCGCGTCAGTTTTGCAAACTCGTCCCAGAGCAGGCGGAACTTCTCCACCGTCTCTTCCAGCGTCCCGACCGTCATGCGCGAGAGCGCCGGATCGGCGGGAATGTTGATCTCGAGGAAGTTGCGGTAGACGTTCTTTTCAAAGCCCGCGAGCACGTTGTCCGTGCGGAAGCGTCCGCTTTCGAGGGCGTCCGTGATGAAGTTGAGCCCCAGCTCGGAGAGCCGCACCGCCGTCGCGCGGTACATGCACCAGTTGGGGAGCATGTCGATGTTGTCGATGAGCGCGCTCGCCTTGGAGGAGAAGTAGTCGAGGACGTCCTCCTCTTTGAGCTTGTCGCGGTCGGCATTGGTGATCGTGAGGAAGGAATCCTGCGCCAGGAACCAGCTCTCCGTCGCCTTGAGATACCCCTCGAGCACGGGGCGCGTGTATCCGCTCGTCGCGCGGATGCACATGCCGTTGAAGGCGTCGGGGTTGTAGTCCATGAAGACGGCGGCGGCGCGCGCGTGCAGGTCGGTAAGGTCGGCGAGGAAGTCGGCGCGCTTCTTGAAATTGATGCGTCCGGCGCGGTCGACAAAGGCGCGGGAGAGCTGCGTATTTCCCGTCACGCGCCCCATCGCGGCATAGATCTCCACGAGCGTCTCGAGGAATTTGGGGACATCCTTCTCGTCCAGCGCGCGCAGCGACGCCTTGTCGAGCTTCTTGACGACCCCCTTTGCCGTGCGGTTGAGCCGCCAGTCGCCCCCCTCTTCGCAGATCTTTTTGAGCTCGGGAAGCTCCTTGTCCAGATCGACGAGCGTCTTGAACTGTCTGTAATAGTATTCGAGGCAGGTATCCAGCCGCTTGTTGGCGTTGAAGAAGATGTAGAACTCCGCCTCGTCCACGTTCATGAAGTACTTGTCGTAGGTGCCCGCGGCGAGCCGTCCCGCAAGCTCGGAGAGCGCGCGGATCTTGCGCAGCGTGAGCGTGGAGATCTTCTGGCGGTAAAATTCGAGGAAGAGCGCGAGAAAGGCCTTCAGGTGTTTGATCTCGGCGAGCATGACCTCGCAGCTGCAGAACAGCTTGTCGCGCAGCGTCTGCGAGTACTCGGTGAGATTGACGTTCTCGAAGGGGGAATTTTTCACGCCGCCGCATTCCTTGGCGGCAGCCGCGGCCGAGAGAATCATGCGGCGGCATTCGGAGAGTTTTTCCTCGGTGAGCGAATCGTAGAAGGAGCTCTCGATGTCGAGGATGTCGGGCGCGCTCTTGTTTTTGAGGTATAAGAGAATGGCCTGATAGACGGAGATCCCCAGGCGGCGCTTGAGGTGCAGGGCGCGCATGGGCGCTTTGAGCTCCTCGCGCAGGGCGACGAGTTCGGCGGCGCGTTCGGAAAACCCGGAGACGTCCTCGGTTTTTACGAGCGCGAGCGTCTGTTCGAGCCGCCGCAGGACGTCCGTCTTGTCCGTCTTGTTGGAGTGCAGTTCCAGGCAGAATTCGCCGATGCCGATGCTGTCGAGACGCTTTTTGACGACGTCGAGCGCCGCCTTCTTTTCGGCGACGAACAGGACGCGCTTGCCGTCCGAGAGCGCATTGGCGACGATGTTGGTGATGGTCTGGCTCTTGCCCGTTCCGGGCGGGCCGTGCAGCACGAAGCTCGCGCCTGCGCCCGAGAGCGCCACGGCGGAATACTGCGAGCTGTCCGAAGGCAGGGGCAGGAGCACCTTGGCGGGATCGCCCTCGTCCTCGTCGGGCGGCGCGGCGACTTCCAGCCGCTCCATGCGGTTGTTCATGAGCGCCGACACGATGGCGTTCTTGGAGAACTCCCCGATGTGCGAACGGATGTCGTTCCACATGAGATAGCTCTGGAAGGAGAAGGCGGCGAGATAGACGTCGGAGACGACGTCCCAGCCCTTCATGTTTGCCGTCTCCGCGCGCACCATGGCGAGGATCTCGGCGATCTTGAGGGCGCCTACGTCGCCGCCCAGGCCGCGCACGTCGATGTTGTATTCCTGTTTGAGAAATTCCAGCAACGTCGAGTTGACCGAATAGCCCTCGTCGGGCGCAAGGCTGACGGAGAAGTCCTCGTTCCCCTTGGCGCGCCCGATGCGCGCGGGTGCCAGCACAAGCGGCGCATACCGCACCGCGCCGTCCTCGCCCGTATAGCGCAGAAATCCGAAGGCGAGATAGAGGATCTTCGCGCCCGTCTCCTCCTCCGCCTCGCGGTTGCGACGCATGAGGCGGTTTGCCGCCTCCGCCGTCGTCTTGCTGTCGTCATAGGCGCGCAGAATGCCCTTGTTCTGTTCGAGCAGGATGAGCTCCTTGCGCTGGCGGGCAAGTTCTCCGCCGAAGGGCGGCGCGTTTTCGGGCGTGCTCTCCCCCTTCAGACGCATTCCGCCGCGGTCGAGAAGAAGCGCATACAGCTCGTCCGCACCCGCCTCATAGAGGTGCGCGGCATTCCTGCCCGTAAAATTGAGCAGCGTGTTCTTGGTCGTCAGATCGAGCAGACGCCGCTCCCATTGTTTGTTCTTGGGCTGTTTGCCGTCCAGCTTTAGCTTGCGGAAGGCGGGAATGGGCGCGGGCGCCGCATCGTCGGACATCTCCTCCTCTTTGAGAAGCTCATAGCCCTTGATGCCCTTCCCGCGGGCGGGACAGGAACGCAGTCCCCCCATGCGGCAGCGGCGGATATCCACGAAGCACTCGTAAAATCCGTTCTTCAGCTTCTGGCGGAAATGCCCCTCCGAGGGCGTGAACGCCGCATTGGAGGAGGGATAGATGTCCTCCACGTCGAAAAATCCGAGGTTGTTGATGCCCTCGGAGACATATTTCCCGACGATCTCCGCGTCGTCCGTGACGGTGTCGAGGAAACAGCTCTCGTACAGCCAGACACCCACCGCGACGTCGTTCTTTCCGACGGCGATGACGGGGTTGAGCCGCGCCGCCTCAAAGCACGCCGCGAGGAAGACGGCGAGTTCGGCGGGCGACGCCGCCCGATCTTTCAGGACAGACCCCGGCCGCGCCGCGCGCAAGGGCGCGGAGAAATCGCTCTCCTGATCCTTTTCGATGCCCATTGCCTTCACCGAGGCATAGATGGCCGCCGCGATCTGGCGCACGGTGTTCTTGTCCGTCCCCGTGTATCCGTAAAAATCGGCGCTCTTGTTCCACTTCTTGAGGCGCTTGCCCGCATCGGCAAGCACGGCGGAACAGTCGGCAATGCGCGGGCGCACGAACACCGAAAGGCGCTCGGCATTTCCCTCGAGCCCCTCCCACCAGTCAAAGGGCAGTGCTACGATCTCCGCACTCGCCGTCGCCACGCTCTTGCCGTCAAGCCGCGCCGTCACCGTGACCGGACAGGTGCGCAGTTCGTCGTTCTCGGCAAGAATCAACGGCGAGAAAATCCCCTCCGCCGTCAGCTCCACCGCACTCTCGAAGGGAACTTCCGCCTGCGTCTCATAGGGAACGAGCAGGCCGGATTCGCTCTCGATGGAAACCTGCAGCGTCACCGTCTCCGAATAATCGTTGCGCACCTGCACCGAGACCGGCGTGGAAAGAAAATAGTCCGCATACCCCACATACTTCGGAAAACGCGGCTCCAGCGAGAAGTTGTTCTTGTCTGTCACTTTTGTCTTTTTCGTTGCCATATCACTCCCCTCCCCCGACCGCCGCCAAATCGCGCCGCGCCCGCCCGGAGGAGTATTGTTGTTTCTCCCGTCCATTATACCATTTTATGCGCAAATTGGCAACCCCTGCCGCGCGTCATTTTTCCC
>ERZ1090864.797-NODE-800-length-16367-cov-7.929255_pt1 | contig 16367 bp, 15 predicted proteins | sample MGYA00478479_ERZ1090864 | MGnify/ENA primary metagenome ERZ1090864 (study PRJEB33644, sample SAMEA5815743) | chicken gut metagenome | biome: Chicken; feature: Gastrointestinal Tract; material: Caecum | place: Ireland | collected 2019-01-01 | study: A study of the...
CCGCGGCGGGGTTCCTGGGCCATGCCCGCGGGGGGGTTTTTTTGTTTGGGTGCGCCCTCGTCCACACCGGATGCGGGCGGCTCTCAAACCCCGCTTACCACACCCCCCCGTAACCGATTTCAACCTGTCCCTGAATTGACTTCTCCAATTGAAGTGTATATAATGACTGTTGAGAAATATTATCAATAGCACATACACAAAGGAAGACGAGTACATGAGACTGAAAGAAGGAAAGAACCACCATACATATGTGGTCGAGAGGATCGAGACCGAGCTGGACCTGGAGCGCAGGCTGGAGGCGCTTGGTCTGACAGAGGGCTCACGGATCACCATTTTAAATAATGACAAAAAGGGAGCCATGACCGTGAAATTCCGTGGGACGCGTTTCGCGCTCGGGAGGCGCATTGCAGACAGTATCTTCGTAAAGGAGGGTGCGGCATGAGCGGGAAAGTGATCAACGTAGGGTTTATCGGCAACCCGAACTGTGGGAAGACGACTCTTTTTAACGCGTACACCGGAGCAAACTTAAAGGTCGCGAACTGGCCCGGCGTTACCGTGGAGAAAAAAGAAGGGAAGACAACATATAAAGGGCAGGAGTTTAAGCTGATCGACCTGCCGGGCATTTACAGCCTGACGTCCTATACGATGGAAGAGAAGGTGTCCAGAGAGTGTATCATGAGCGATGAGGTAGATGTGATCGTGGACGTAGTCGATGCGTCCAGCCTGGAGAGGAACCTCTACCTGACACTCCAGCTCATCGAGCTGGGCAAGCCGGTCGTGCTGGCTCTGAACATGATGGACGTGGTCGAAGAGCGGGGCATGGAGATTGACCTGCACCGTCTGCCGGAGATGCTGGGGATCCCCGCGATCCCGGTTTCCGCCAGGAAAAGGAGCGGGCTGGAGATCCTGATGCATGCAGTGGCGCACCACAATGAATACGCGAAGCCGGGTCCCTTTATCCACCATCACCCGGACAAGACCGGGCACAGGCATGACCACCACAGTGAATATGCCATGGTATATGACGATGTGATCGAGGATAAGATCGACGCAGTCATTGAGAAATACCGCGCAAAATACCCGGACATGCAGAACATGCGCTGGCATGCGATCAAAGTTCTGGAGCAGGACCAGTCTGTACTGGAGCGTTATCCGGTGGACCTGGATGGTATCGTGGACCGCAGTTATGAGAAGGATATCATCAATGAAAAATATGATTTTATAGAAGAAGTGATCGAGGAGACGCTGGTAAATAAGAGCGAGAAGGAAGAGCGGACAGAGCGTGCTGACCGGTTCATGACCGGGAAATGGCTGGGGCTTCCGATCTTTCTGCTCATCATGGCTCTTGTGTTTTTCCTGACATTCGCGGTGGGCGACTGGCTGAAAGGATATTTTGAGACAGGGCTGGAACTGTTCAGCGGCTTTGTGAGTAATGGGCTCCAGGCCGTGGGAACATCGCCTCTGCTGGAATCCCTGATCGTGGACGGGATCATTTCCGGCGTGGGCGGTATCCTTACGTTCCTGCCGAATATCTTCATCCTCTTCCTGGCGCTCGCGTTTCTCGAGGACAGCGGGCACATGGCCAGGGTAGCATATGTGATGGATGACATTATGGGGCATCTGGGACTGTCGGGAAGGGCGTTCCTGCCTATGCTCCTGGGATTCGGCTGCTCCGTGCCGGCGGTCATGGCGTCGCGGGCGCTGGAACACAAAAAAGACCGACTGAAGACGATCCTTGTGACGCCATTTATGTCGTGCAGCGCAAGGCTTCCGATCTACGTCCTGTTTTCCTCTATGTTTTTCGGGAAATATGCGATGCTTGCCTGCTATTCCATGTATCTCCTCGGTATCGTGATCGCGATCCTGACCGCGTATATCATCTCCAAGATCGATGGGAGTAAGGCGGAACACGCGCTCCTGATCGAGCTGCCGGAGTATAAGGCGCCGAATGCCAGGACGATCGCGGTGTATGTGTGGGAGAAGGTAAAGGACTACCTGACAAAGGCGGGGACAGTCATCTTTTTCGCGTCCATCGTTATGTGGCTTTTGTTAAATGTCGGTCCGTCCGGTTTTGTGACTGATATCACGGAGAGCTTCGGGGCTGTGATCGGGAAAGCTATCGTGCCGTTCTTCAGGCCTCTGGGGCTCGGGTACTGGCAGATCGTCGCCGCCCTCATCTCGGGGATCGCGGCGAAAGAGGTGGTCGTATCCAGCTGCAGCGTCCTCTTCGGGATCCAGAATATCACGACCGCTCATGGTATGGACAGCTTCGTGGCGACGCTGGGGGCGATGGGATTCGGCGCGGCGAACGCATATGCGCTGATGGTATTCTGTCTCCTGTATGTGCCCTGTACGGCGACGATCGCTACGATCCGCAGGGAAGTGGGAAGTACGAAGACTACGGCAGGGATCGTGCTTTTCCAGCTTGCAGTGGCGTGGGTAATAAGCTTTATCGCATTCCATGTGGCAGGTCTGTTCATGTAAAAAGATCAGAGAAGAGCCCCTGGGACTTAGCTGCCGCATTATATACAAAGCAGGTTTTCAATATTTTATGGAAGTGAGCAGAAGACCTTTTGCATCACAGGTAACAGCAGACGTTTCCTTCCCGGAAAAAATAAGCGGGATGACGTCTGCTGTCCGTTTTTGCATCCCGATTTCAAGAAGCACGCTGACAATGCGCAGCGGCATCTGATAGAGAAAATCATCTGCGGTGAGAGAGATGACCAGGGTGTCCGCATCGTTGGACGCGGGGGATGGCGTTTCTTTGATGTGTTCAAACCGGATGTCATAAAGAGTTTTTTCCGTCCCTTTTTTCTTCCGGGCACCGGAAAAAGAGCCGAAGTCATGCGTGCCTTTCAGCAGGCCGGCGGCTGTTTCCATCAGGCTGATATCAGGACAGGGAGATATACTGGCGGTGTAAGCTGATGTAAATATGTCATACACAGGTGCAGTGCAGATGCGGTATCCGTAAGTGCGGCGCTTTGCGTTCAGATCCGCCCGGAAGCGCTCCGGCTCCGCTTCGGCTGACAGGACAGAGATATCCTGAGGAAGGAAGCGGTTCAGTTCAGCGCGGAACTGTTCTGGTGTCAGCGCTGCTTCAGTGTGGAAACTGACAGTCTGGGAGAGTGCGTGGACTCCTGGCTCAGTCTTTGCGCCTGCGTAAAGCACAATATCCTCTCCGGTCATCCTGCACAGCGCAGAGATTATTTTATAGGAAACTGTTTTTTCAAAACCGTCTTTCGGCGGGCGCTGCCAGCCAAGATAACGTGTTCCTTTGTACTGAAGGGTGAGCCTGATATTCTGCATGAATTTCCTCCTGGTCTGTGGTTTCAGATTTTAAGCCTGCCTTTAGCAGATTGGTTTTCTGGATGTAATTGTAACAGAAGACAGAGAAAATTCCCAGATTTTATGTTATACTGATTTTGAAAACATGGTGTACTGACCTGATAAGAGGAAATATCCTGATAAAGGGAAATTTTCCGTAAAGGCGGGCAGAGATACGAAGAGCAGTGGCCGTAAATGAGTAGGAGAATGAGCGAAGATGAGGAAGGATGCGTTATTAACTGGCATGATGGCTTTGGCAGCAGTGTCGGTCCTGCTGACCGGGTGTACAGATGTAACAAATGAAAAGCCTGTGATCTATCTTTATCCGGAGCAGGTGCAGGAAGTGTATGTGCAGCTTGAACTTGACGGAGAATTTACATGTACTTACCCGGAGTATGATAACGGATGGAAAGTAAAGGCATATCCTGACGGGACACTTCGGGATCAGGGCACAGGAAAAGAATATAATTATCTGTTTTGGGAAGGCACATCCGGGACTGAATATGACCTCAGCAGGGGTTTTGTCGTTGAGGGAAAGGATACGGCGGGATTTCTGGAGGAAAAACTGGCGTACCTGGGCTTAAATGAAAAGGAAAGAAATGAATTTATTGTTTACTGGCTTCCCCGTATGGAGGATAATAAATATAATCTGATCACTTTCCAGGGGGAAGATTATACAGAACATGCAAAGCTGAAGATCAGCCCGGAACCGGACAGTATCCTTCGTGTATTCATGGTTTATAAGCCGCTTGATAAAGCAATCAATATACCTGAGCAGGAGTTGGAACCGTTTGAGAGAGAAGGCTTTACTGTCATTGAGTGGGGCGGAGCGGAAATGGAGTGAAATTATGAATGTTATAGAGGAAAGAAAAGTTTCAGACTCAATGGTAGAGACCGTGCACATGGTCAGGCCAAATCACATGAACGCGGCGGGCAGGCTCTTCGGAGGCATGCTCATGCAGTGGCTTGACGAAGTGGCCGGGTTGGTGGCAAAGAGGCATACAAGGTCAAATGTCATCACAGCGTCCGTTGACAACCTGCATTTTATCCATGGGGCGTACCAGGGCGAGATGGTCGTGATCATCGGCAAAGTCACTTATGTGGGAAATTCATCCATGGAGGTGCGGGTGGACACTTATGTGGAACATCTGGAGGACGGGATGCGCCATGCGATAAACAGGGCGTATTTTACGATGGTGGCACTGGATGAGAACGATAAGCCGAAAAAGGCGCCAAGGCTCATACTGGAGACAGAGGCCGAAAAGGCAGAGTGGGCGGCCGCGGAGAAACGGCGGGAAATGCGGATGAGGAGAAAAAAAGAAGGGTTCTGATCACATCTTCTCGAATGCGATCTGTTTCTGCTCCAGGAATTTTTCTACCGTTTCGTCCCATGCATGTTCCAGTGTCTTATCCATTGTGAATGTTTTGAAAGATGTTCCGGTCACACAGGACAGGCGTGTGCCGTCGAACTGGATGTTCATGTAGAGCCCCTGTACGCTGTCCGGGTCCAGCGAGGGTGTGCTCTGCGCGATCAGGCGGCTGATGTTCCTGCGCGACAGGCTGAATATGAATCGAAAGCTTAACGGGGTGCGTTTCCCTTTGATCACAGAGAAGCAGAAGTCCCGCACATTTTTCCAGGGGGAGTACTCGGGCAGATCCGCCCCGGTGTCAAAGAAATCTTTCTGTATAAAACCATCGATCCTGAATGTGTTAAATGTGACGATCTCCCCTTCTATAAAAGAAAAGTGGTCGAATGTATCCGCGAGAAGCAGATGGGACATAAATTCTTTTGTGTTTGTCAGGGCAAATGCGATCATGGTGTGCTCCTTTGGTTGAATATTTTCAGTAACAGCTGACCCGTTGGGCTGTCTGTTTTCCAGGACAGCGCGTCCGGACTGTTACCCATTGTACCACAAAAGAGGAGTGCCGTCATTGACTTTTAGGATTAAAAAAAGTATTATTAATAGATGATACGGCGGCGGGGTTCTGCCGCGCGTTATCTGACAGTCAGAGTAGATTCACACAGAGAGCAAGAGTGATTTATGGACAGGATAAGACAGAGAACGAAAAGGCGGATCGTCCTCGGCGTGTGTATCGCGGCAGCTGCTGCGGCGGTCATCCTTATCGTGCTGGCGGTGAGAGGCCTCCTGCATAAAGGGGCGGATACATCGGCCGGGGTAGAATACATTAAGGCTGAGGAGGCTGGGGATATAACGGCGATCGAAAAAAAGATCAGCCTGCTCGAGCAGCAGGACGGCAGTGGAGAAGAAGGGCGCAGCATTAAGGAGAGATTTGCAGGGGCTGTGATCCTTGGGGATTCTGTAGCCGAAGGATTCGAGGAGTATGATATCCTGAATGCTTCAAGCGTGGCAGCGGAGATCGGGGTGCATCTGGATGAGCTGGACGGACAGATTTCAAAGGTAAAGGAATTAAGTCCCGGCGTCCTGTTCCTGTACCTGGGGATGAACGATGTGACTGCGACAAACGGGGATGTGGACAGGTTTGTTTCGGAATACAAGAGTGTCCTCGACCGGCTCAGGGAAGAAGTGCCGGACGCGCACATTTTTGTCAATTCGATCTTCCCGGTCCAGGAAAAGGCGTTGGAAGAAGAACCTCTCCTGGAGAAGATCCCGGAATACAATGACGCGCTGAAGGAGCTCTGCGACGGCCAGACGATCGCATTTATCGACAATACAGATCTGGTATCGGATCAGTATTATGAGCAGGACGGGATCCACTTTAAGGCGGATTTTTATCCGGTCTGGGCAGAGCATATGGCGGAGGTGGCATCATTATGAAAACAGGTGGATTTACGTTCAGCCGGGTTATGAAATATGTTGTCCTTGGACTGCTCATAGCGTTTGTGGTGCTGCTCATGATCTATGCCAGCGGGAGCAGCCGTCCATTTGAGGAAGTGGAAGACGCAGTGAGCAGTTCTCTTGATAAAAGCAATCTGGTCCGTAAGGACGGGGCGGCTTTTAAGCGGGAGTTCGGCTTGAGCGAAGCAGATTATGCGGGCGTTATGTATTATGCCTCGGAGTTCAGTATCTCTGCGGAGGAGGTGCTGGTCATACTGGTGAAAGATGAAAGCCAGGTCCAGGAGGTCATGGAAGCGATCGACAGGCAGGTCGAGGCGAGGAAGAATGACTTTGACGGTTATGCGCCGGAAGAGGTAAAGCTTTTGGAGGATGCGAAGCAGAGCGTGAGGGGGAGATATATCTTCTTTGCTGCTGCGCCAAAGGCTGAGGAATATCTGGAGGCCTTCAGCAGCAGCCTGTGATCTGTCGTGAGGCGGCCGGCTTGTTTTCAGGGCAGCCGGCATATTTTCGGGACAGCCGGCAGGCCGGAGTGATACATAGCCCATGGGGCTAAGAGAGGAATCTGTTACATGTTATTCAGCAGTATTACGTTTTTGTTTTTATTTCTGCCTGTTGTGATGGCAGTTTACTATATTGTTCCGGGCAGGGCGAAAAATATCGTCCTGCTGATCGCGAGCCTGTTTTTCTATGCCTGGGGGGAACCGGTCTACGTGGTGCTCATGATCCTGTCCATCCTGTTTAATTATTTCTGCGGGCGGGATATCCGGGCGAACGCTGAGGATGAGAGGAAAGCAAAGCTCAGTCTGGCATTCGCGGTGGCAGTCAATGTGCTGATCCTCGGATTTTTTAAGTATTATGGCTTTATCCTGGATACGGTGAATTCGTTCCTGCCGTCAGATATCCCTTACCGGGAGCTCCCTCTGCCGGTTGGGATCTCCTTTTATACATTCCAGGCGATCTCCTATCTTGTGGATATTTACCGGAAGAAGGCAGAGCCGCAGAAAAATATCCTCTATTTCGCGCTGTACATCAGTATGTTCCCGCAGCTGATCGCAGGGCCGATCGTGCGCTATGTGGATATCGAGGCACAGCTTCGCAGCAGGAAGATCTCGATCAGGAGACTGGGGCAGGGGGCAGTGTTCTTTATCATCGGACTCGCGAAGAAGGTGATCATCGCCAATACGGCGGGCGAGGTGTTTGACCAGATCGCCGGGGTGCCAGCCAGCAGTCTGTCCATGCTCACGGCATGGGTGGGTGTTTTTTCCTATGCGTTCCAGATATATTTTGATTTCAGCGGATACTCGGATATGGCTGTGGGACTGGGGAAGATGTTCGGGTTTGAATTTAAAAAGAATTTCGACTATCCATACATATCGAAGAGTATCACGGAATTCTGGCGGAGATGGCATATTTCCCTGAGTACATGGTTCCGGGAATATGTGTACATCCCTCTGGGCGGGAACCGCTGCTCAGTGTCCAGGAATATCTTTAACCTGATGGTCGTGTGGGCGCTGACAGGCATGTGGCACGGCGCGGCGTGGAATTTTATCGCGTGGGGCGTCTACTATGGTGTGATCCTTGTACTGGAAAAGTATATATGGGGAGATTCCCTGGAGCGCCTGCCCGCAGTGGCAAGGCATATTTATACAGTCATCCTGGTGCTCGTGGGCTGGGTGTTCTTCTTCAGCCCAAGCCTGGGCTACTCGCTGAGGTATCTGGCCGCAATGGTCGGAGGAGGAGCGGGGATCGCGGATTCGGAAGGCGCATTCCTCCTCTTTACGCACTGGCTTTTGTATGTCCTGGCAGTGCTCGGCTCCTCATCGCTCGGGCTGAGGCTCCTGAACGCAGTGCCGCGGATGATCCGGAATGAGAAGGCGAAGGCAGTGACAGCGGCGGTTATATATATGGGTGTTTTTGTGATCGCGGTCGCATTTCTCGTGACAGATACGTTTAACCCGTTTTTGTATTTCAGATTTTAGGTGGGAGCTATGGATAACAGAAAAAGAAGAGGGCGGATCGAGAGCCTGATCGGTAAGATCTTCCTGTTGAGCCTGTTCCTCGTACTGCTCGTGAATATCATTGTCCCGGACAGGGAGCAGTCGGACCAGGAAAACAGGATGCTGGATACGATGCCGAAGCTGAGCCTTACGGGCGTGCTGAACGGTGACTTTATGGAGCAGTGGGAGAGCTATATGAGCGACCAGTTTGCCGGGAGAAATCTTCTGAGAGGGCTTAAGGTAAAGCTTGACCGGCTTGGCGGGAGCAGGATGGAAAACGGGGTGATCATCGGGAAAGACGGTCAGCTTTTCGAGGATATCGCGGTGCCGGACGATGAACTGTTTAAAGATAATATCAATGCCGTAAAGAGCTTTGCGGAGATGTATCCGGACATCCCGACGACAGTCATGCTGATCCCGGACGCGGCGTGTATCCTGAGCGACAGCCTGCCTGCCTTCGCGACTGTGGAAGACCAGAGCCAGATGTTCAGTATGGTGGAGCGCGGGCTCGGGGATTCGGTCAGCTGGGTGGACGCGTATTCCGCTCTGAATAAACACAAAACAGAGAAGCTATACTATAAGACGGATCATCACTGGACGACCCAGGCGGCTTTTTATGTATTCCAGGAGGCGGCCGCAGGGCTGGGGATCGAAGGGGATGTGTCAGATGATTATGTCTCCTACACTGTGACAGACAGCTTTAACGGCGTGCTCGCGTCAAAGAGCGGGGCAGGGCTGGATGAAAAAGAACAGATCGACATTTATGTGCCCACAGAAGGGGACGACGATGTGATCGTAAATTATGTGGATGAGGCAAAGAAGCGGACTTCCCTCTATGATTCGTCAAAGCTGGAGACAAGGGATAAGTACGGCGTGTTCTTCGGCGGGAATACTTCGGTCATGGATATCAAGACGATGTCTACGAGCAGGCAGAGGCTGCTCGTGGTGAAGGATTCGTTCGCGGACTGTTTTATCCCCTTCCTTACGCCGTATTACAGGGAGATCGTAGTGGTGGATCCCAGATACTACAGCGGCACTCTGGAGGATATCATGGAGACGTACAGGATCACGGATGCCCTGATCCTTTACAGCGGGAATACCTTTATGACAGATAATAATATAAGCGGAGTATTTACAGGTGAGTAATCGGATAAAAGAGGAATTTATACAGAAGAAAGAGCCGGTGAGGCTGAATAAGTATCTGAGTGAGGCGGGCGTTTGTTCCAGAAGGGAGGCGGACCGCCTCATTGAGGCTGGGAAGGTGACTGTGGACGGGAAGACGGCGCAGACCGGCATGCGCGTCGCGCCGGGACAGACGGTGAAGGTGGGCGCGAAGGTGGTCTCCCGTCAGGAGGACATGATCGTGCTCGCGGTCAATAAGCCGAGAGGGATCGTCTGTACAGAGGAGAAGCGGGAGAGGAACAGTATCGTCCGCTTTCTGGATTACCCTGTGCGCGTCACTTATGCGGGGCGGCTGGATAAAGATTCCCGGGGGCTGCTGCTCATGACGAACAACGGGGATATCATCAACCGGATGATGCGCGCCGCGAACCGCCATGAAAAGGAGTATAAAGTGACTGTGGACCGGGAGGTCACAGAGGATTTCGTGAGGCAGATGTCAGAAGGTGTCCCCATACTGGATACAGTGACGCGCCCGTGCAGGGTGGAGAAGATCGGGAAATATACATTTTCTATCATACTGACCCAGGGGCTGAACCGCCAGATCCGGCGCATGTGTGAGGCGCTGGGGTACGAGGTCCGGGATCTGGTGCGCGTGCGCATCATGAATATCCGGCTGGGGAGCCTGAGAGACGGACAGTACAGGAAGCTGACGGATGCGGAGCTGAACGAGCTTTATGAAGGATTAAAAGATCCGCCCTCAGAGTCCAGGTCCGGGCAGAGGTGATGGAAAACATCGGCGGCGGGAAAATATTGGCAGCGGAAAACAGCAGTGGCGGAAAAATATCGGCGGCGGAAAAACAGTGGTTATGGAAAAGACAGGGAGAATAGATATGACAGAGAGACAGGGGAATCGAAAACAGACAGATCGGATGGAGCGGATGCGCGGACTGGTGGAACTTCTGAACCGGGCGCGCCGTGCGTACGAGCAGGAAGACACGGAGATCATGAGCAATTACGAGTATGACCAGCTCTACGACGAGCTCCTGGGGCTGGAAAAAGAACTCAACACAACGCTCGCGTCAAGCCCTACGGTGAATGTGGGATATGAGGTGCTGAGCGAGCTGCCGAAAGAGAGACATGAAACTCCCATGCTCTCTCTGGACAAGACGAAAGAAGTGAGCAGGCTGAAAGAGTTCCTGGGGGACCAGAAGGCGGTCATCTCCTGGAAGCTGGACGGGCTGACCATTGTCCTGACGTACAGGAACGGTACTCTCGCAAAGGCAGTCACCCGCGGGAACGGCGAGGTGGGAGAAGTCGTTACAAACAATGCGAGAGTCTTCCGGAACCTGCCCCTTCATATCCCCTATCAGGGCGAACTTGTCCTGAGGGGGGAAGCGGTCATCTCGTACAAAGACTTTGAGAAGATCAATGAGGAGATCGGGGACGTGGATGCAAAGTACAAGAATCCGAGGAATCTGTGCAGCGGCTCTGTGCGCCAGCTGAATAACGAGATCACGGCAAAGCGGAGGGTGAGATTCTATGCCTTTACCCTCGTGAGCGCGGACGGCGTGGATTTCAGGAATTCCAGGCAGTACCAGATGCAGTGGCTGGAGGAGCAGGGATTTGACGTAGTGGAGAACCATCTGGTCACAGCCGCGACGATCGATGAGGAAGTAGAGTGGTTCGCGCGCCATATCGAGACCAATGAGCTGCCCTCTGACGGGCTGGTGCTGGTGTATGACGACATTGCCTACGGCCAGTCCCTCGGGGCCACGGCGAAGTTCCCCAGGGACTCCTTTGCCTTTAAGTGGGCGGATGAGATCCGGGAGACAACGCTCAAAGAGATCGAGTGGAGCCCGTCCAGGACCGGGCTGATCAATCCGGTGGCTGTCTTTGAGCCTGTGGAGCTGGAGGGGACGACGGTGAGCCGTGCCAGCGTCCACAATATCAGTATCATGGAAGAGCTGGAGCTGGGCGTGGGAGACCGGATCACAGTATACAAGGCGAATATGATCATCCCGCAGATCGCGGAGAACCTGACCAGGAGCGGGGTGAAGGATATCCCCGAGACCTGTCCTGTATGCGGCGGGGCGACCAGGATCGCCATGGAAAACGAGACAAAGACACTGTACTGTACGAATCCCAGATGCCAGGCAAAGCATGTCAAGTCATTTACCCTCTTTGTGAGCAGGGACGCCATGAATATCGAGGGGCTCTCAGAGGCGACGCTGGAGAAATTTATCGCGAACGGGTATGTAAAAGACCTGACGGATCTTTTCCATCTGGACAGATATGCAGAGGAGATCAAGAATATGGACGGATTCGGGGAAAAGTCCTATGAGAATCTCCAAAACAGTGTGGACAACGCGCGCACGACAACGCTTCCGCGGCTCGTATACAGTCTCGGCATCCCGAATATCGGGATCGCGAATGCAAAGGTGATCTGCCGGGCGCTTGGGAACGACCCGGAGAGGGTCATGAACGCGACAGCGGAGGAGCTGGATGAGATCCCCGGCGTGGGAGATGTGATCGCAAAGGCTTATGTGGACTATTTTGCGGATGAGGAGCACAGGGATGTCTTCCGGCGTCTCCTGGCGGAAGTCCATATCCCTAAGGAAGAAGAGACAGCGGACAGTCAGAAGTTTGCCGGGGTAAACTTTGTGATCACAGGAAGCGTGGAGCATTTTGCAAACCGCGCTGAGGTGAAGGAAGAGATTGAAAAAAGAGGGGGAAAAGTGACGGGAAGCGTGACATCAAAGACGAATTATCTTATTAACAATGATGTCAACTCTACCTCTTCTAAAAACAGAAAGGCGAGAGAACTCGGGATTCCGATCATATCAGAGGAGGAGTTCTTAAAAATGCTGGAAGGTCAGCCGGAAGAAGCGGAAGCCTGAACACTGCGGACAGAACAGCACCGCACCGCGGCTTGAAGACGTATCAGACAGAGAAAGGCAGGGAATGGGTGAATTTAAAGACAATAAGGATCAAAGAAAGATTACAGGAAAAATTACAGGAGAAACTCAATGAGACATTAAAGGCAGTGCTGCCGATCATTGCGATCGTGCTCGTGCTGTGCTTTACGGTCGCGCCTGTGGAACCGGGCATCCTGCTCGCGTTCCTCCTTGGGGCGGTGATGCTGACGGTGGGGATGATGTTCTTTACTCTTGGAGTGGATATGTCTATGACCCCCATCGGAGAGAACGTAGGGACATGTATGACACAGACGAAAAAACTGGGAGTTATGGTCCTCCTCAGTTTTATCCTCGGATTTATCGTTACGATATCCGAGCCGGATCTCCAGGTGCTGGCGGAGCAGGTCCCGGCAGTGCCGAATATGGTCCTGGTCCTCTCGGTGGCATTTGGAGTGGGGCTGTTTCTCGTGGCGGCGCTCCTCAGGATGCTTTTCAACGTCACTCTGGCGCACATGCTGATCGTGCTGTATGTGTTCGTATTCGGACTCGCGCTGCTGGCGCCGGGGGATTTTATCGCAGTGGCGTTTGACGCGGGCGGAGTGACGACCGGACCGATGACTGTGCCGTTTATCATGTCGCTGGGCATCGGTATCTCCGCGATCCGAAGCGATGAGAGGGCGGAGGACGACAGCTTCGGGCTGGTGGCGCTGTCCTCAGTGGGGCCCATCCTGTCCGTGCTCGTGCTCAGTCTGATCTACCGGCCGGAAAGCGCGCAGTATGTGCCGGATCAGATCCCTCAGGCCACGGATTCTGTGGAGCTCTGGAAACTGTTCGCGCATGAATTCCCGGAATACATGAAGGAGATGGCAGTGTCTCTTCTGCCCATCATTGTATTTTTTATCCTCTTCCAGATCATCTTCCGGAGGATGCAGAGAAGAGCGCTGGTCAGGACCGCAGTGGGAATGGCGTATACTTATGCAGGGCTGGTCCTTTTCCTCACCGGGGTGAACGCAGGGTTTATGCCGGCGGGAAGCTATCTCGGGCAGGTGCTGGCGGACAATCCGTACCGATGGGTGATCGTCCCTGTGGGCATGGTCATCGGGTATTTCATTGTCCGCGCGGAGCCGGCGGTGTTTGTGCTGACCCATCAGGTGGAAGACATCACCTCCGGGGCCATCAGCGCGGGATCTATGAGCCTGAGTCTTTCCATCGGAGTCGCGGTTTCCCTCGGGCTGGCAATGATCCGGGTGCTGACCGGGATTTCTATCTTCTGGTTCGTGATACCGGGGTACGCGGCGGCGCTGATCCTTTCGTTTTTCGTGCCTAAGATATTTACCGCCATCGCGTTTGACTCGGGCGGCGTGGCGTCCGGTCCGATGACGGCCACCTTCCTGCTCCCATTTGCCATAGGAGCGTGTGTGAGCACCGGCGGAGATATCGTTACGGACGCTTTCGGCGTGGTGGCAATGGTCGCCATGACGCCGCTGATCACGATACAGATCCTGGGACTTGTCTATCAGTTCCGTTCGAGACAGGCGGAAAATGCCGGGACAGAGCCAAAAGAGGCAGTATTTGCCCCGCTTTCGGATGATGAGATTATAGAACTTTAAGAGGTATGGTATGAGTGAGATATATTTGCTGACGACAGTTACAAAACGAGCCCTGGGACGCAGGTTCCTGTCGTGCTATAAACATAACGGGCTTTCCGCAGTGCTGTGCACTCTCGCAAAAGGGACCGCGACCAGTGAGATCCTGGACTGCCTGGGACTGGAAATGACCGAGAAGGCGGTTATGATGGCAGTCATAACGGAGGAGACATGGAAAGACGTGAAGCGGGACATGGAGGACAGCCTGCGGATCGACGTCCCCGGCACAGGGATCGCGTTCCTTGTCCCTGTGTCCAGCATCGGCGGCGGGAAGGTGTTCCGGTTTCTTCTGGACGGACAGACGTATGAGAGAGAAGAGGAGAATGTGATGAAGAACACGAAATATGAATTGATCGTTGTGATCGCGAACCACGGATACAGCGAAGAAGTGATGGATGCTGCCAGGGCTCAGGGCGCCGGCGGGGGGACTGTGATCCATGCCAAGGGGACAGGGCTTGAAAAGGCGGAGAAATTCCTCGGGGTCTCCATCGCGGATGAGAAGGAGATGATCTTCATTGTGGCAAAGACAGAGATGAAGAATGCCATTATGCGCTCGATCATGGAAAACGCGGGGCTGGAGAGCCGGGCGAGATCGGTTGTGTTTTCTCTTCCGGTGACGGATACGGCGGGACTGCGGCTCCAGGATATCCAATAGGAGCGGCCGGGCGCCTGCCAATGTGGAAAAGCGGCGGCAGCCGCAGTGAGCGCGCCGGTGCAGGGATCCGAATGGCGCGGCCGGGCTGGCATCAGTCTGTATAAGTTAGAAAATACGTTTAGAAAAACTTCATTTGTATAAGAAATGCAGGTGTACTATAATAAAAAGCATCCGGAGAATTAGAATTAGGAATGCCGTGGGAAATGCTGTGCAAGATGCTTCCGGGCGCAGATTTTCCGGAAATGCTTGGGAGATAGAAGGGAACGATTTATGTCAGATCAGGATTTCATCTTAGTAGATGAGGAAGATAAAGAAAGAAGTACAGAAAACAACACAGAGAAAAATACGGGAAACAATACGGGCGGGGAGGACGGTCAGCCGGACAGAGACGCAGTCACAGAGAGTCCTTCTGCGGGAACAGTGAAAGATGAGATCGCTGCCGCTGAGAAAAAGGAGGAGGACAGTGAGGATGAGTATGAGAAGATCTGCTTTATCTGCCACCGCCCGGAAAGCGTTACGGGGAAGATGATCGAGCTCCCGAATCATATAACGGTGTGCCCGGACTGTATGCAGAAGAGCTTTGACGCCATGACCAGCGGGGCTGTGGACCTGAACCGTCTGATGAACACGCCGGGCATTCAGTTCCTTAATCTCTCTGACCTTGAAAATATGCAGCCGAGGCAGCAGAAGATCAAGAAAAAGAAAGAAAAGCCAAAGGAGTTCCACCAGCTTGATATCAGGAAGATCCCTGCGCCCCATAAGATCAAGGCGCGGCTGGATGAGTATGTAGTGGGGCAGGAGTATGCCAAGAAGGCCATGTCCGTGGCAGTGTATAACCACTATAAGCGTGTGGCGGCAGGCGCGGCGGATGATATTGAGATCGAAAAATCGAATATGCTCATGATCGGCCCAACAGGAAGCGGAAAGACCTATCTTGTCAAGACACTGGCGCGGCTCCTCGACGTACCGCTGGCGATCACGGACGCTACGTCCCTGACAGAGGCGGGCTACATAGGCGATGACATCGAGAGCGTTGTGTCCAAACTCCTGGCAGCCGCGGATAATGATGTGGAGAAGGCGGAGCAGGGGATCATTTTTATCGATGAGATCGATAAAATCGCGAAGAAACAGAACTCGAACCAGAGGGATGTGAGTGGCGAGTCTGTCCAGCAGGGCATGCTGAAGCTCCTGGAAGGAAGCGATGTGGAAGTCCCGGTCGGGGCGAACAGCAAGAATGCCATGGTCCCCCTTACCACGGTAAATACGAAGAACATCCTTTTTATCTGCGCGGGAGCGTTCCCTGACCTGGAAGGGATTATCAGGGAAAGACTCCAGAAGAAGACTTCCATGGGCTTTAACGCAGAGCTGAAAGACAAATATGAAAATGATAAGGATATCCTTTCCAAAGTAACGGTGGAGGACCTGAGGAAATTCGGCATGATCCCGGAATTCCTCGGAAGGCTTCCTATCATCTTTACCCTGAAAGGGCTGGATAAAGATATGCTTGTCAAGATACTCAAAGAGCCTAAGAACGCCATACTGAAGCAGTACCAGAAACTGCTGGCGCTGGACGAGGTGAGGCTGGACTTCAATAATGACGCGCTGGAGGCGATCGCGGAGAAGGCGATGAAAAAAGATACGGGGGCCCGTGCCCTGCGCGCGATCATCGAGGAGTTTATGCTGGATATCATGTATGAGATCCCAAAGGATGACAGCATCGGCGAGGTGATTATCACCAGGGAGTACATCGAGGGGACCGGGGGACCGGTCATACGGCTCCGGGGGCAGGAAATGCCTCTCCTGGGGTAGATCTTTGGGGTAGATCTGTACTTGCGGGGGAGCTGCTGTCAGAGTAAAACGTCCGAAAACAGTGAAGCGCGGTTATAGAA